>Ga0307510_10007976_pt1 | contig 12601 bp, 9 predicted proteins | sample 12_EM_MG_FD_207224 | JGI IMG/M metagenome (GOLD analysis project Ga0307510, IMG submission 207224) | Populus trichocarpa ectomycorrhiza microbial communities from riparian zone in the Pacific Northwest, United States - 12_EM | ecosystem: Host-associated > Plants > Roots > Unclassified | place... | reverse complement strand
CTTCAGCGCTGGTTGGCCCGAAGGCCCCTCGCACCCCATCAACTCCCGAATGGAACGAGTGCGCAACCTGGTCAGTTCAATTGTCTCGGTCCTGCAAAGCGCCAATCGGCGCCGATTGCAGCATCGCCGCGCGCGCCGCGGGAGCGACTACGAGCGCTGGGTGCATTGCCATGACACGCTGACGCCACGCGTGACCGCGGCGCTGCGTTCCAGACTCGCCGCACTGCCTTTCCACCCCACGATCGCGCTGGTGATGCACGCTCGCGGCGCCAGCCTCCAGCAGCTGAAGGCATCGATCGAGTCGGTCCGGACGCAGCTCTACCCACATTGGGAGCTTCGCATTGCGTGTGACGCGCAGGCGCCTGCGTCGCTGCGCCATCGCCTGGCGGCTTTCGCGGCACGCGACACGCGGATCCGGCTGATTGCGTGCGAGGCCCATGCAGGCGCCGGTCTGCGCACAGCGCTGGCAGCCGTTTCGGCGCCCAACGTGGGCATAGTGGGCGCCTCGGACGTGCTCGCGGCACACGCGCTGCTGCTGGTGGCCGAGGCCATGACCCGACACCCGCACGCCGAGGTCTTCTACACCGACGAGGACGAGCTCGACGCGCAGGGTCGGCGCCACAACCCGCATTTCAAGTGCGACTGGAATCTCGAGCTGCTCCTCAGTTCGCACTACCTGCGGCACCTGACGGTCTATCGGACCGAGCGCGTGCGCCACTGCGGCATGGCGTGGCATGACGACGACGAGGACGTGCTGCAGCACGAGCTCGAGCTGCGCTGCACCGAGACCCTGACGAGCGCGGGCGTGGTGCACATCCCGCACGTTCTCTACCACGCGCGGCGCGGCGCGGCGGCAAGCGGGGACCGCGGTGCAGGCATCGTGCGGGAACACCTGGCGCGCCTGGGTTTGCAGGCCGGCGTCAACACCGACCCGCTGGGCGGCTATCGCCTGAGCTTCGCGCCCCCCTCGCCTGCGCCGTTGGTGTCGATCGTCATCCCGACGCGCGACCGGCTCGACCTGCTCCGGCCCTGCGTCCAGAGCGTGCTCGCGAAGACCCGCCACCCGGCCATCGAGATCATCGTGGTCGACAACGGGTCCACCGAGTCGTCGACCTTGCACTACCTCGAACGCCTGGCGGCGGACCCGCGCGTTCGGGTGCTGCGCGACGAGCGCCCGTTCAACTACGCCGACCTCAACAACCTCGCGGTCGCCCAAGCGACGGGCGAGTACGTGGTGCTGCTCAACAACGACACCGAGGTCGTCAACCCGGACTGGCTCGGCGAGATGCTCGGCCTGGCGGCGCTGCCCGGCATCGGTGCCGTGGGCGCTCGGCTCTGGTATGACGACATGTCGCTGCAGCACGCCGGCGTCATCCTGGGCCTGGGCGGGGTGGCCGGGCACGCACACCGGCAACTGCAGGCCGGCGTCGCCGGCTACCGCGGCCGGGCCCACCTGCTGCAGACCTTCAGCGCCGTGACCGCCGCGTGCCTGATGGTGCGCCGGGCCCACTACGTCGCAGTCGGCGGCCTCGACCGAGACGCCTTCGCGGTGGCCTACAACGACGTCGACTTCTGCCTGCGGCTGCGCGCCGCCGGGCTGCGCAACGTCTGGACGCCCAATGCCGAGCTCATCCATCGCGAATCGAAGAGCCGCGGCAGCGATCTGGCGGACACGCAGATCGAGCGCTATCGCGGCGAGGTGGCCAGAATGCTCGAGCGCTGGGGCCACGCACTGGCGCACGACCCCGCCTACAACCCCAACCTCTCGCTCGCCGACGCCAACTTCGGCCTGGCGTGGCCGCCGCGCGTGTCGCTGTTGACCCCGTGGTTCGACACCACGGCCGGGTCACTGAATCCGCAGGCCGCGCGCCTGGCGCGGCCGAGTCCGGCGTCGCCCGCGTGGAACGAGCTCGCCGCCGCGGCGGGTGGATCATGAGCCTCGCACGGCGCCTCGACAACATGCGCTCGCCACCGCGGCGTTTGTGGGCTTTCGTGCGCCCGCACCGCTGGGGCTTGCTGCTGTCCGTGCTCGGATTCCTGCTCGCCTCGGCGACCGAACCGCTGATCCCGGCGCTGCTGAAGGCGGTGCTCGACACGGGTTTCGTCGCGCACTCGAGCTTCCCGCTGTGGGTGGTCCCGATCGCCCGCTCGAGCACCTGATGCGCGGCCGCACCTCGATCGTCATCGCGCACCGGTTCTCGACGGTCGAGCGCGCCGACCGCGTCGTCGCTGTCGACGCTGGCCGCGTCGTCGAGGAAGGAACGCACGCGGAGCTGCTGCGCCAAGGCGGCCTCTACGCGCGTTTATACGCACTGCAATACGGGAGTTGAGATGTCTTCGTCATTCACGCACCCGATGCGCCTGGCCCACGGACCTGGCCGCGTCGTCGAGATCACGAGCGGCCCCCGACGCGCAGAGGCCCGGGCACCCGCCGCCCAAGCCGCCATGCATCGCAGCCGACCGGCGGGCGTGAGCATCGTCATCCCGGTGCTGAACCAGCTGGCCTACACGCGCCGCTGCGTCGACAGCCTGCTGGCGGGCGGCATCGACGCCGAGACCCTGCTGGTCATCGACAACGGCAGCAGCGACGGCACGCCGGCATGGCTCGCGTCGCGGCGCGACATCCACTCGATCCGCAACCGCGTGAACATCGGCTGCGGCGGCGCATGGACGCAGGGCGCGTTGCTCAGTGCCTGCGAGTGGGTCGTGCTGCTGAACAACGACGTGGTCGTCTGCGAGCAGGGCATCGCCGACATGCTGGCCGCGGCCGAGCGGCACGGCTTCGATGTCGTGAGCCCGTCGCTCGCCGAAGGCGAACTCGACTACGACTTCGAGTCGCATGCGGTCTCGTTTCGGCAGTCGATGCGCGGCAGCGCTCGCGTCAACTGGTTTCACGGTGTGTGCTTCGCGGTGCGCCGCTCGGTGTTCGAGACCATCGGCTTCCCCGACACCGACCGCCAGCTCGGCGGCCGCGAGGATGTCGAGTACCTGGTCCGCTGCCGGCGCCACGGCGTGCCGGTTGGCACGGTCGGCGATGCCCTGCTCCATCACTTCGGCTCGATCACGCAGAAGGCGCTCAAGCAGGAGAGCGGCGTGCGTGACCTCGGCGACCGGCATCACTTCTATCGCAAGCTCGGCCTGGGGTGGTTCGCCCGGCGGGAGTTCAAGCGCCATCGAAGCGAGCAAGCGCGTCAGTGGTCGCGGCAAGAGCGCCGCAGCGGCTACTCAATGCACATGGTCCGTCGCGACGGAGTCTGGACGCATGCCGAATACCTCTGACCCCTCGCTCGCATGGTGGCCCGGGTTGCGGCACGCCATGCGCCGCTGGCGGCGTTCCGCGAAAGCGCGGCTGCCCTATGTGCGGCGGCGCGAGTTCGCCAAGGTCGCGCGCCAGCACGACTCGCTGGCAGACGCGATCGGGCTGGGCGCGCCGCGTGCCGACGAGGCCTGCGTCGAGATTCGCAAGCCGGTCGTCGGCCCGCTGCATGGCGAGGTCTGCCTGTTCCTGAGCCACCACTCGGGACCGGCGTTGAAGCCGCACGTGCGCGAGCACATCGAGCACTTGCTCGTCCACGGCATCCAGGTGGTCCTGGTGTTGAACGTCGACGATCTGGCCACGAAGCCGGTGCTGGACGACGCACTCGTCCGGCGTCTGCGCGGCATCTTCGTGCGCGAGAACATCGGCTTCGACTTCGCGGGCTGGGCCCACGTGTACTCGATGATCGCGCCGGCGCTGTGCGCTTCGCGGCTGTTCCTCGTCAACGACAGCATCGTCGGACCCTTGGACCGCAAGCGGTTCTCGGCCATGCTGTCGCGCATCCGCGCCTCGCGTGCCGACATGCTGGGGTTGACCGAGGCGCTCGCGCCGCGACCGCATCTGCAGAGCTTCTTCCTCGCCTTCAACCAGCGGCTGCTCGATCGGGGCGAGCTGGCGAGTTTCTTCAAGACGGTGCTGTGTTTCGCCGCCAAGAGCACCGTGATCGAGGTGTACGAGACGCGCCTCACGCAGCGCATGCGCGATGCCGGCTACCGCTGCGAGGCCTTGTTCCCGGCCCTGTCCGACGACCCGCACGCGTCCAACGACACCTACTTCCGCTGGGCCGAGCTGCTCGATTGCGGGTTTCCGTATGTGAAGACCAGCGTGCTGCGCGAGTTCGGTGCGCATCCGCAGTTGCGCGCGGCGAATGCCTCCACCGGCGCGAACCGCGACCGTTTCGAACGGTGACATCGTGTCACACCGCATCGAGATCGACAGAAAGCAGCAATGTTGCAGAGACAAGACTTGCCAACACTGGGCAGGTCTGCGGCGCCGACCGCGCCACGTCAACCCATGCACCTGCCGGAGCCGAGCATGATCCATCCCGACTCTTCGCACCCATCGCGGCCGCCAGTCGACCGTCGGCGTCGCTCGATGCTGGCGAGCTGGGCGATCGCGCTGCTGACCTGCGTCAGCGCGGCAACGCTGCCGGCCGCCGCGGCCGAGCGCGGTCCGACGGGCCGCGCGTCCGCCAGCGCGCGGGTAGAGACCGAGGCGCGCGTCATCGTCAAGTACAAGGCCGACTCGAGCATGGTGCAGGCGCTGGCGGCGGGCGCGACGACCACCGTGAGCGGCCCACAGAACGCGCAAGCGCTGTCGACGCGGTTGGGCCTGGCGCTGACCGACGGGCATGCGATGGGGCCCCGCACCCAGGTGTTGAAAGGCACCGGGCTCAGCTCCCGGGAGCTGGCCGCTCAGCTCAGCGCCCAAAGCGACGTGGAGTACGCGGTGGCCGACGAGCGCAAGCGGGCCTACGCCGTCACCCCGAACGACCCGCTGTACCTGAACGCGGCCGCCACGCAGACCCCGGTGTCCGGCCAGTGGTACCTGCAGGCACCGAGCACCACGCTGGTGGCCGCGATCAATGCCGAGGCGGCGTGGACCGTCACCACCGGCAAGACCAGCATCGTGGTGGCCGACCTGGACACCGGCGTGCGGTTCGACCATCCGGACCTGACGAGCAAGCTGCTGGCCGGCTACGACTTCATCAGCGACAGCGCCACCGCGAACGACGGCGGCGGACGCGACAGCGACGCGTCGGACCCGGGCGACTGGATCACCACCGCCGAGAACGCCAGCGGCACCTTCAAGGACTGCGGCGCCTCGGGCAGCAGCTGGCACGGCACCCAGACCGCGGGGCTGATCGGCGCCGCGACCAACAACGCCATCGGCATGGCCAGCATCGGCCACGACATCATGGTCATGCCGGTTCGCGTGCTCGGCAAGTGCGGAGGCTACGACTCCGACATCATCGACGCGATGCGCTGGGCCGGCGGGCTCGCAGTGACCGGCATGACCACCAACGCAACGCCGGCCCGCGTCATCAACATGAGTCTGGGGGCCAGCGGCACCTGCAGCGCCGCATACCAGGAAGCGGTGAACGAGCTGGTGGCGGCCAACGTCGTCGTGGTCGTCGCGGCCGGCAACGACGGCCTGACGGTGGGCACCCCGGCCAACTGCACCGGGGTGGTCGCGGTGGCCGGTGTGCGCCACACCGGCACCAAGGTCGGCTACTCGGACCTCGGCTCGGCGGTGACGATCAGCGCGCCGGCTGGCAATTGCGTCAACAGCACCGGAACCTGTCTCTACCCCATCCTGACCACGAGCAACAGCGGGACCACCACGCCGGTCAGCGGCTCGACCGGCGCCACCTACACCAGCGGCGGCGACGACGCCTCGCTGGGCACGAGTTTCTCGACGCCGCTGGTCTCGGGCACCGTCGCGCTGATGCTGTCGGCGAACGCGTCGCTGACGACCAGCCAGGTGATCAGCGCCCTGAAGAGCACGGCCCGCACCTTCCCCAGCACCGGTGCGGGCACCGGGGTCAGCGCGTGCGTGGCACCGACCAGCGTCGCCCAGACCTCGGAGTGCTACTGCACGACCAGCACCTGTGGTGCAGGCCTGCTCGATGCCGGCGCCGCCGTCGCGGCCGTCGCGGCGACGACGGCAACCGCCAACATCAGCGTCAGCTCGACCAGCGTGGTGGCGGGCACCACGGTGACGCTCGACGGATCGAGCTCGAGCGCCAGCACCGGCAGCACGATCAGCGCATACCAATGGTCGATCACGAGCGGCGGCAGCATCGCGAGCATCACGAGTTCGACGACCGCGTCGACGGCCACCCTGCTGCCCACAGCCGCCGGCAGTGTCACGGTCAGCCTGACCGTGACCGACAGCGCGGGCAAGTCGGACACGACAAGCACCACCCTCACGGTGACGGCCGCGTCGAGCACCGCCACGACGGGGACTACCACGTCAAATGCCAGCAGCAGCGGCGGCGGCGCGATGTCCCCGGGCTGGCTGTTGGGCTGGTTGGCCTCCGTGGCCGCGGTGTGGCTGGTCACGCCACGGCGGCGCAGCTGAGACCGGCGTGACCTTGCAGCGGACGGCAGCACCTGCGCGCGGGCACATCGCTGCCGCTCAATGCGTGCCGTCGGTGACAAGCTTGTCCGTGACGAAACATCTTGATATCTGCCCGTCATGCACCGGGCTGACGATGACGCATCCGCCTTCGGGCATTGCAGAAGCCCGTTTCCTTGCAGAGATCAGACCGCAGATGACCGTCACCCAACCGCCCCTGCTCACCGACAGCCCGGACATCACGAGGGAGCTGGATCGTCTGAGAGAACAGGTCGCCGAAATCGAGCGTCTGGCACAACGTTCATTCGAGGAACGAGGCGAAACGGTGCCGCTGGCGTGGCTGCGCCGGATCACGCATCAAGTCGATCGGCTGCAGATGAGCTGGTACGAAGCGCTGCCGCCGGCCACCAGGCCGGCAACGGTCCCGTGGCGACGGCGCCGCAGCGACGCCGACGAGGCGTTGACGCCGCGGGAATAGCCCGGAATCCACTTGGTCCCTTCGGCGCACGCGCACCCGTCCCATGGCATTTCGCACGAGCAAGATCCCAGACACCGCAACCCCAGGACTGCGCCGGCGCAGCCTGCTCGGCGCCTTCGCAGGCCTCGGCGCCGGCGCGCTGTTCGGGTGCGGCGGGTCGGGCACCGACACCGATGCGTCGGCCTCGTCCGATTCGAGCGCGGGCACGACGACCACGACCGATTCCAACAGCCCCTGGGTCTGGGCCAGCACCGGCACCAGCACGGTGGCCACGGTGCCGATGGCGGCGGATTGGGTCCAGGTCGTCGCGTCGGGCACGCTGAGCTATTCGTTCCACGCCAGCGCCACCAGCTCGACCACCGACCCGGTCACGGGCGTCACGACCGACACGTCCAGCAGCGCCACGCTGGTGCCCTACTACCTGGGCAAGTACCTGGTGACGAACGCGAACTGGAAGGCGTTCTGCAATGCCATGGGCAGCGGCTACTACCCGAGCACGTCCAAGACCGCAGGGCAATACTGGTACGACGGGGCCTACCCCGCCGGCAAGGAGAACCACCCGGTGCTCTTCGTCTCGTACACCGCCGCGGTGGCGTACTGCGCCTGGCTCGAGACGCAGATTTCCGGCTACGACTTCTACGTTCCGACCGAAGGCGAATGGGAGTACGCCGCGCTCGGCAGCAACACCGGCTACAGCTACCCGTGGGGCAGCGCCGCAGGGATCAGCTACACCGCCAGCACCGGGGCGTTCGCTACCGTCTTCAACTGCAACGCGCAGTGCACCGAGTACGTTCTGACCAGCTCCGGGCTGACCATCCTGACCTACTACGACGACAGCGTCGTCGCCACGCTCAGCGACGGCATCACGGCGCTGACGAACGACACCGCCCCGCTGGCCAGCGTGCTGAGCATGAGCAGCAGCGGCGCGGTCACCGGCTGGCAATACGACAGCGACACCAACAAGACCTGGGCCGACTTCGCCAACTCGGACCAGTTCGATGAGCTGGTCGACCTCTACGGCGGCTACACCACGGCGGTCGGCGCCTACGAGGGCGGCAAGAGTTGGTGCGGCTGCCACGACATGGCGGGCAACGCGTACGAGTGGACCGCGACGCTGAACACCGCGACCAACGGCGCGGAGGCCGGCACCGAGGTCAACTGCGTCAAAGGCGGCTCGTGGTACGCGACCAGCGCCAGCGGCAAGTCCAGCGGCCGCGGCGAGGGGCGTGCCGCCAATGGTGCCTATCACTCGGTCGGGTTTCGCGTGGCGGCGCGGGCCCGGTGAGGCGCTCCGGTCTGCCCCATGGGCGACGGCGGGGCCGCTTGCCCGAAGCCGCTCAGCGCCCCGGGCTGCCGGTGATCGCCGGCACGAACATATAGCCCTCGTTGCGGATGGTGCGGATCATCTCGGCACCGCGCTGACCGAAGGTCAGCTTGCGCCGCAAGCGGCTGATCTGGACGTCGATGACGCGGTCGTAGGCCTCGCTGTCGGCACCGAGCGCGTAGTCCAGCAGCTGGTTGCGGGTGAGCACGCGGCGCGGGTGCTGCAGGAAGGCCCGCAACAGGCGGAACTCGCCGTCGGACAAGGCCACTTCCTTGTCTTCGGGGTCGTGCAGCAGGCGCAGCATGGGGTCGAGCCGCCAGCCCGCGAAGCACACCATGTCGGAGTCGTTGCGCGCTGAGTCCAGCACGCTCGCCGACGCCTGCGGCCGAGGGCCGGCCGCGCGCCGCAGCACTGTGCGTATGCGCGCCAGCAGCTCCCGGGGGTTGCACGGCTTGGCGAGGTAGTCCTCGGCGCCGATCTCGAGGCCGACGATGCGGTCGATGTCGGCGCCTATGGCCGACAGCATGATGACCGGCGGCCCACCGTTCTTCAGCAGCGTGCGCAACGCGGTGAGCCCGTCTTCGCCCGGCATCATCACGTCCAGCACGATCAGCGCGTAGTTGTCCGCGCTGAGTTTGGCGCGCATTTCCTCCGGCTCGCCGGCGGTGTCCACCTGGTAGCCGTGTTTCTCGAGATAGGACGAGACCAGGTTGCGTATCCCGATGTCGTCGTCGACGATGAGAATGCGGGGGGCGAGGCTCATGGCCGGAAGGATGTCGTGCATACCGCAAAAATACCAGCCTTTGATTGCGGTCGAGTTGCAAAGCTGCAATCTGACGGCACAAACAAGCTGCTGTAATGCGTCGCGTGCCGCCATGGCCGTGCGGGCAATGTCCGCGAAATGCGGCGCACTGCGCGGTCCGACGAAACGTGACGCCGCATCTGCCCCGTGGCAGCATTGAAAGATGGAAATGACACGTGCTGCACGACGCTGGGTCGGCCTGCCGCTCGCCTTGCAGATCACGGGCCTGCTGCTGTGCGGGCTCGTCGTCGCCCAACTGGTGACGCTCGCACTCACGCTGCTGCTGCCGCCAGATCCGCCGCGACAGTACGAGCTGGGCGACATCGCGCAGGTGTTGTCCGGCTCCGTCGTCGCGAACCCGAGCGCGCGGTCGCTTCAACGCCTGGTACAGGACGGGCCGCCCGAGCTGGTGGGCCCCGGATGGCTGACGTCGGAACGTTCGCGCCGCGAGCTCGCCACGCTGCTGGGCCGCAGCGAGGCCGACGTGCAGCTCTTCTTCTTCACGCCGCTGCCGTTTGCGGGAAGCGTCCGTCCCATGCCTCGTGTCGAGCAAAGCCGCGCGCCGCTGCCGAGCCGCGAAGGACGATGGGCACGCGACGCCCTCGGCACCGCCGGGTTCATGCGCGTCGACTTCCAGATCGCTCAGGCAGGGCGTGGCCCAGGTGGGCCGCCTGGCGGCGGCTTTCCAGGCCCCACCGGCGCCGGCCCGCGGCGGATGGACATTCCCGCCCTGCCCTCCCGCCCCGCCGATCCGAAACCCACCGCCCCTGCGCCAACGCCTGCCCCTGCACCTGCCCCTGCACCTGCACCTGCACCTCAGGGAACACCACCCAAGCAGGCGTCCGACACCCCGGGCGCATCGCCCCCCGTGGCTGCCGACGAGCGATCGAACCCGACGCCCTCCGCCGCCGCTCAGCCACCGGTCGACTCGACGTCTCACGACGGCCCGGCCACATCGGCGGCCCGCACGCAGAGCACGGCGGCGAAAGACGCCGCGCCCACCTCGGACGCGAAGGAGGCGTCGACGCAGAGCCCGACGCCCGTGTCGACCGGCCCCTCGCCGGAGCGTGCGACGACGAGCTCGGTGCCGGTGACGCGGAGCACACCGCGGGTTTCGAACGACATGGGCGTCGCTGCCCAGGCAGCGCCGGACCCGAAGGTCTCCCCCGCAAGATCAACGCCAACGGCGCCATCGCCGGCCAGCACCACGGACCTGCGACGCATTGAAGCGCCTCAGTTGGCGGCCTCCGATGCCGCGACCGCTCTCGCGCCCGGCCTGCCCCTGGCCACGGACCCGAGTGGTGCCACGCCGCCCCGCGCGCGCGATGCCGCGGCGCCGCCCGCAGCGCCTGCGGCCCGGCGGCCGATCGCGGTGGCGCCGATCGCCAATGGATTGTTCGGCTTCGTGCCGGCCACGTTCGTCGAGGGCGATTTCGTGGCCGCCGTGCAGTTGATGGATGGCATGTGGGCGGTGGTCCAGCCCACGCCCGAGCCCTTCCCGAACGCCTGGCAGCGCCGCCTTCTCTTGTGGTTCGCCGTCGCAGCGGCGGTGGTGACGCCGCTGGGCTGGCTGTTCTCGCGCCGGCTGGTGCGCCCCATCACCGCCTTCGCCGCTGCCGCCGAGCAGCTCGGCCGCGATCCGACGGCCTCCATTCTGCCGCTCGAAGGTCCGGCGGAAGTCGGCCGGGCGGCCCACGCCTTCAACCGGATGCAGAGTCGGTTGCGCAGCTTTGTCGATGACCGGACCGCCATGATCGGTGCGATCAGCCATGACTTGCGCACACCGCTCACGCGCATGCGCTTTCGGGTCGAAGACATCCCCGACGACCAGCGCGACGGCATGCTGCTCGAGGTCCAGGAAATGGAACAGATGATCACGTCGGTGCTGGCCTTCATTCGTGACGCCTCCGAGCCCGGCGCACGCGAAACCCTGGACCTGTCCAGTCTCGTGGAGGATGTGGTCGAGGACGCGGTGTTCGTCGGGCACGACGTCGTTCTGGACCGGACCGAAAAGGCGGCAGTCGACGTCGACGCCATCGGCATGCGCCGACTGCTGAGCAACCTGGTCGAGAACGCGGTGAAGTACGGCGAGCGTGCCCATGTGCGCCTGTTCACCGATCGCAACGACGCCGTGGCCGAGATCAGCGACGACGGCCCCGGGCTTCCCGACGACGAGCTGGAGCGGGTCTTCCAGCCGTTTTACCGCGCCCCCAACGCACGCGCCTCTGCCAAACAGGGCAGCGGTCTGGGCTTGGCGGTGTGCCGGTCCATCGCGCGAGGGCATGGCGGCGACGTGCAGCTGACACGCGGCGCCCGAGGGCTCGTCGCGCGGGTCCGCCTGCCCCTGGCTTACGGGGCAGCAGCACGCCCGTAGAACGCAACGCCTCCGGAGGGGCGGTGTTGTTGCAAGCCCTCAGTGCGCGCCACCCGGCGCGCTTCGGCCCGGGCTTCTCAACAGGCTCACCGCACCGCCGGCCAACGCAGCCAACGCCGCGAGCGCCAAACCCCAGTGCACCGCGTGCAGCGGCGACAGCAATGCGAACAAGAGTCCCGTCAACAGACTGCCGAGCGTCAACCCGGTCAGACGTGCTGTGCCCTGGGCACCTCCGGCCGCGCCGCTGCGTTCTTTCGGCGCGGCGAGCAACATGTTCTGGTTGTTGGGGGTCTGAAAAAGTCCGAAGCCCAGGCCTGCCAGGCTCGTGAAGAGGGCCATCGGCAGACCAGGGTCGCCGTGAAGCGGCCGGGCGGCGCACAGCGCCAGGCCGATCGCGAGGCACCCACCGCCGACGGCGCAAAGCCACGCGGTCGGCACGCGCTTGGCCAGGCGCGCCGACAGCGGCGCGGCCACCATCACCGCCAGGGGCCACGGTGTCATCAAGAGACCGGTGGCCATCGCGCTCAGGCCCAGCTCGTGCTGGAAGTAGAACGGCAGCGCGAGGTAGCCCATCATCTGCCCGGTGAAGCAGCACACCGACGCGATGATCGAGACCCGAAACGATGGCACCCGCAGCAGATCCAGCGGGATCAACGGCGCCGCCTTCGGCCTCTCGCGCCGCACCAGCAGAACCAGGGAAGCGGCCGACACGACGAGCAACACACCGCCGACCCACGGCGACGACGGCAGCCAATCGCTGCCCAGCACGAAGGCGGCGAACATGATCGCGTTGAGCGCGATGCTGCCAACGTCGAGGCGCCGCTTGGTGCCCGGCGGACCTGGCAACCCGGCACAGGCGAGCAGGACCAGCGCGCCGATCGGCAGGTTCACCGCGAAGAGCCACGGCCAGCTCGCGACGGACAGCAACGCAGCGCCGACGGCCGGCCCGGCCGCCGAAGCGCCTGCGATCGTCAACGCGTTCCAGGCGATCGCCTGCCCGAGTAATCGACGCGGATAGGTGAAGCGCAACAGCGCAAGACCGAGCGGCATCACCGCAGCGCTGCCCAGGCCCTGAAGGCATCTTGCCGCCACCAGCCATGGCAACGACGGCGCCAGTGCACACAACACCGACGCCGCGGTGAACAGCGCGATGCCGCCGGCGAACACACGGCGATAGCCCAATCTCTCGCCGACGGCGGCAGCGGGCAGCAGGAACATCACGATGG
>Ga0307510_10007975_pt1 | contig 12601 bp, 12 predicted proteins | sample 12_EM_MG_FD_207224 | JGI IMG/M metagenome (GOLD analysis project Ga0307510, IMG submission 207224) | Populus trichocarpa ectomycorrhiza microbial communities from riparian zone in the Pacific Northwest, United States - 12_EM | ecosystem: Host-associated > Plants > Roots > Unclassified | place... | reverse complement strand
TTCGGGCGCGGCGGCTGCCGCGGGCTCGGACGAGGGCGCGAACGGCGGCACGTCGGGCTCGACCTCGACGAGCGTGATCGCCAGCGGCGTGCTGGGCGGCGGCGCGGCGTGCCACTCGGCCAGCTCGGCGAGCGCGCGCAGGATGCGCGTCGGGTCGATCGGACGCGGCACGTGCGACGTGGCCCCGGGCGGCGCCACCGCACCGACGAACACCGACTTGGCGACCCGGCCGGTCAGCACCACGCCCTTGACGGCAGGGCTGGAGTCGGCATCGACGACGGCGAAATCGGCGTCGATCAGGGCATCGACCACGTCATAGCCGGTCTCGCCCTCGGGCGGGTGCTGGAACGAGAAGTGCATCGCCCGGTATTCGAACGCGCTGAAACCGCAGAGAGCTATCCGGTACCGCATGTGATCTTCTGACCTCTGGAAGTGGGATCGCCCGTGGGCGAGCCCGAGCGCGGCGGGCGCTGCAGAGGATAACGATTTCGGCGCGGCCCCGGCATCCCTCGATCCAAGTCCGACTAGCAGGCCGCGTGCCGGAGCCCGGCGGGCGTCACGGGGTCGGTCGGCGGCTCAGTCCGCGTCGGCGGTGGGGGCGCGTGCCAGCAGGGCGTCGAGCGCGTCGTAGACCTCCTGCATGGCCTGCACGCCGAGGGCCTGCTCGAGCAGCGCATAGCGGGCCTCGACCTGCGGCACCAGCTGGCGCGCGATCTGGCGGCTCTTGGGGGTCATCGAGATCGACACCCGCCGCTGGTCGTGCGCCATGCGCTCGCGCGCGATCAGGCCGGCCTCTTCCATGCGCTGCAGCACACCGACGATGCTGGGGCTGGAGATCGAACAGGCCTCGCACAGCTGGCGCGGCTCCTGCGGCCCCTGCTCGAGCAGCTCGCGCAGGATGCGCCACTGCTGTTCGGTCAGCCCGTATTCGCCGAGCAGCGGCCGGAACTGCGCCATCAGCAGGTCGCGCCCGCGCAGCAGCAGGTGCGGCAGGTTGCGGTGGCGCAGGTGGGTGGGCATGGTGGGGCGGCGAGATCACTCACATCATAGCCAACGACCCGGCGCCCGACGTCAGGCCGGCGGCGTGTCGGCCTCGCCCTCTGCCGGCGGCGGCTTCTTCCGGTTCTTCGCGTCGCGCCGGGCCTGGCGCTCGGCGTCCAGCGCGAGCCCGGCCGTCCGCCACCGCTCGAACGCCTCGGGCGTTTCGAGCGTGATGCGGCCCCAGGCGCCGGCGCGAAAGTCGTTGATCGCGATCTCGGCCGCCTTCTGCAGGTTGACCTGGCCGCCCGCCATCAGACCGCCGCGCTTGCGGCCGATGTCGGCGAGCAGGGCCTCGTCGGTGACGCCGCCAAAGTCGGCCAGCTTGTAGCGCGCCTGCAGCCGATCGGCGTAGCGCTCGCGCACGCCGGCCAGCAGCGCCAGCGCGACCTCTTCCTCGTCGTAGGCGTTGCGGCCGATGCCGCCGCTGGCCGCGAGGTGGTAGCCGCTCTGCTCGACGACGATGCGCGGCCACAGCATGCCGGGCGTGTCGAACAGGACGAAATCGCTGGCCAGCATGATCTTCTGCTCGACCTTGGTGATGCCGGGCTCGTCGCCGGTCTTGGCGGCGCGCTGGCCGCTCAGCGTGTTGATCAGCGTCGACTTGCCGACGTTGGGAATGCCGCAGATCAGCACCCGCACCGGCTTGACCATGCCACCGCGCAACGGCACCAGGGCGCGGCACGCGGCGATCAGCTGGCGTGCCGGCGCGGTGACGCTGGCGTCGAGCGCCAGCGCGTTCGTGCCGGGCAGGGCCTGGTAATGGGCCAGCCACAGCGCGGTGCGTTCCGGGTCGGCCAGGTCTTGCTTGTTCAGGACCTTCAGCGCCGGCTTGCCCTGGGTCATGTCGGCCAGCAGCGGGTTGGCACTGGAGCCGGGCAGGCGCGCGTCGAGCAGCTCGATCACCACATCGATGTCCGGCAGGCGCTCGGCGATGGCCTTCTTGGTCGAGTGCATGTGACCCGGGAACCACTGGATGGGCATGGTGTGGCGGTGCTTTCTGAGGATGCGCGCGCGGCGGCGCGGCAGGGGTGCATTGTGGACGGATGCACGCCCGGCGCGGGCCGACCCGCGCCGCGTCAGACCCCGCTCGCCCGCCGTCAGGCGACGGCCGTGTGCGCGGCGCCGTGGCCGACGTTGAACACCGCCACCACCCCGGCCAGGCGCTGGGCCTGGACCTTCATGCTGTCGGCCGCGGCGGCCGCTTCTTCGACCAGCGCCGCGTTCTGCTGCGTCACCTGGTCGAGCTGCGCGATCGCGTCGCCGACCTGGCCGATGCCGGCCGACTGCTCGAGGCTGGCGGTCGAGATCTCGCCGACCAGGTCGGTCACGCGCTTCACCTGGGCGACGATGTCGGCCATGGTCTTGCCGGCCTCGCCGACCAGCGCCGAGCCCTGGCCGACCTTGTCGACGCTGCTGTCGATCAGGCCCTTGATCTCTTTCGCCGCCGCCGCGCTGCGCTGTGCCAGCGCCCGCACCTCGGAGGCGACGACCGCGAAGCCGCGGCCCTGTTCGCCGGCGCGCGCCGCTTCGACGGCCGCGTTCAGCGCGAGGATGTTGGTCTGGAACGCGATGCTGTCGATCACGCCGATGATGTCGACGATCTTGCCCGAGCTGGTGGTGATGTCCTGCATGGTCTGGACCACGCGGCCGACGATCGCGCCGCCTTCGGTCGCCACCGCCGACGCGCCGGCCGCGAGCTGCGACGCGGCGCGCGCGTTGTCGGCGTTCTGCTTCACGGTGACCGTGAGCTGCTCCATCGACGACGCGGTGTGCTGCAGGTTGGCGGCCTGTTCTTCGGTGCGCTGGCTGAGGTCGGTGTTGCCGCTGGCGATCTGCGTCGACGCGGTGCTGACCGACTCGACGCCGCCACGCACTTCGCCGACGACGGTGCGCAGGCGCTTGACCATCGCGCTCATCGCGCGCAGCAGCTGGCCGAGTTCGTCGCGACGCTCGGTGCTCACGTCCTGCGTCAGGTCACCGGCGGCGATCGCCGTCGACAGCTCGACGGCGCGCGCCAGCGGGGCGCAGATCGAGCGCGCGATCAAGGCCGTGAAGCCCAGGCCGACGACGACGACGATGAACATGCATGCGAGACCGATCGCGGCCGCGCGGGCGCGGGCGTCCTGGGCCGAGGTCTTGGCGGCTTCGCGTTGCGTCATCTGGGCGGTGACGTAGGCGTCCTGCGTGCCGAGGTAGAGCGCGATCGCGGGGATGAATTCCTTGTCGACGAAGGCCTGGGCCGCGGCCGCGTCGCCGGCTTCCTTGATGCCGTTGCCCTTCTTCACGAGCGCCAGCACGATGCTGCGCTGGTCGCCGATGGCCTGCAGCGCCTTCTTGTCGAGATCGGACGTGGCCGATTCGTTGATCTTCTTCTGCAAGGTGCTCGACAGTTCGATGCCGGCCTTCAACGCGTCGCCGAAGGCCTTGGTGACGACCGGCTCGCTGCTCAGCATCGTCGCCATCGTGCGCGACAGGTTGGTCTGGGTCAGGCCCTTCCATTCGGTCGCGATGGTGATGCTGTTCTCGTAGCGCTGCACTTCGGCGCTGGCCTCGTCCATGGCCTTGGCGGCACTGCGCTGCGACACGTAGGCGGTTGCGAACAGCGCTGCCATGATCAGGATGGTCGAGGCCCAGAGCTTGCGGGCCACGCTCGCGTTGTCGAGAAGTTTCATGATGTCCTTGGTGCGGGCGAGGGGTTGAACTGACGCGCGCGCTGCGCTGAAGACGGCGTGGCTCGTGCGATGCGTCTGTATCGGCCGCTTCCGTTCCAAATGAAGGACGGTTGGCACGACCGCGGCGGCCGTCCGGCGGTGCCCGAAGCGCTCTAACAATTTCTTACGTGAACTCCATCACGCGGTCGGGCTCGATCGTCTTTGCGGATGTTTACACCGCCGGCACCACACTTAATATACGTGTACTGCTATTCACTGCCAAAGGCACACCCGTACGAAAGTCGGGGTCGCAAAGTCTCCGGTCTAAGGGCGCAAGCCTACGACAGCGGGACCGCCAGATCGCCCGGAACGACGCCGAAGAAGGAGTCGTTCCCGGTGCCAGGGCGGTCCTGTCCCTGGAACTTTCGCTCCCCCTTGTTTCGTCCGCCGCCGGCGCTGGAAATCAGCCGCTGAATTGTGACGTTTCCGTGACGTCCGGTTCTCTTCAAGTTGCTGCTTTGTACGTCGATATGTACACGTACGGTTAAGTTGCTTGACTGCCAAAGCAGTTGCTGGCGGTCGGCACCACAAGAAGAAGGGCGAGGACATGGGATACGACATGGGCGCAGGGGTCCACGGTGACCTGGCATCGATCCAGGCCGACGCGCTGGCATTGGGCCGGGTCGCCGACGCACTGCCACAGGCGGCCACAGGCGGCCACACCGCGACGGGCGGCTTCATCCAGAGCCTGCACGAGGCGGTGCGCGGCGTCGACGCGCAGGACCGCGCGGCGGCCGACAAGATGGCCGACGTCGACAGCGGCCGCAGCGACGACCTGGTCGGCGCGATGCTCGCGAGCCAGCAGGCCAGCCTGTCGTTCTCGATGCTGATGCAGGTCCGCAACAAGGTGATGGGCGCGGTCGAAGACCTCGTCAAGCTACCGCTGTAAGCGGCTTCAACCCGAGCCCGCCCCGTGATCGCCACCCTCAAATCAGGCCTCGCCCGTGTGCGCACCCGCCCCGGGGCGCTGCCGGTGCTGCCGCCCGCGCTGCTGAAGAGCCTGCTGCCGCTGATGGTGCTTGCCATCGGCATCACCGCGCTGGTGCTGATGTATGTGTGGCGCGACCAGTCGGGCTACAAGCCGGTGTTCGGTGCGCGCGAGAAGGTCGCGGCGGCCGAGATGATGTCGGTGCTCGACGCCGAGCACATCGCTTACCGGCTGCACCCCGACAGCGGCCAGGTGCTGGTGCCCGAATCGGCGCTGGGCCGCGTGCGCATGCTGCTCGCGGCCAAGGGCGTCACGGCCAAGCTGCCGTCGGGGCTGGAGCTGATGGACCGCAACGACCCGCTGGGCGTGAGCCAGTTCGTGCAGGACGTGCGCTTTCGCCGCGGCCTCGAAGGCGAGCTCGCGCAAAGCATCATGACGCTGGACGCGGTCGACTCGGCGCGCGTGCACCTGTCGATCGCGAAGTCGACCTCATTCGTCGCGAGCGACGGCGAGAAGAGTTCGGCGTCGGTGATCCTCGCGCTCAAGCCCGGCCGCACGCTGAGCCCCGAGCAGACCGCGGCGGCCATCAACCTGGTGGCCGGCAGCGTCGCGAGCCTGAGCCCGCAGCGTGTGAGCCTGGTCGACCAGGCCGGCAACTTTCTCTCGGCGCGCATCGACCTGAGCGAAGGCTTCGACGGCGGCGCCGGCGGCAACGAGGCGTCCAAGCGCTTTCAGGACGACACCAAGCGCGGTGTGCACGACCTGCTCGCGCCGGTCGTCGGCGAAGAGAACTTCAAGGTCAGCGTGACGGCCGCGGTCGACAACGACCGCGTCGACGAGACCCACGAAAAATACGGTGAGACGCCCAAGATCACCAGCGAGGCGACGCGCGAAGAACAAGACCGCAACCGCACCGCGCTGGGCGTGCCGGGCTCGCTGAGCAATCGGCCGGTGGCGGTGGCCGCGTCGGCGCCGGACGAAGGCAGCACCGCGCGCAAGAACGCGACGACGCGCCAGTACGCCTACGACCGCAGCATCACGCAGATTAAGCGCAGCCGCGGCCGCCTGCACAAGCTGGGCGTCGCCGTCGTGCTGAACAACGCGGCCGCGCCCAAGCCCGAGACCGGTTGGACGCCGGCCGAGGTGCAGAACATCGACAAGCTGCTGCGCAACGGCCTGGGCATCGACGACGAACGCGGCGACCACCTGATGGTTTCGGCGATGCCGTTCCCGGCCAAGCCGCCGGTCGTCGAATGGTGGAAGCAGCGCGACAACATCGTCGACATCGGCTCGTGGGTGGTCTACGCGGTCGGTGCGCTGCTGGCCTTCCTGCTGGTCGTGCGGCCGGTGCTCAAGCTCGCGCAGCTTCGCCTCGGCACGCCGGCGACCGCGCTGGACACGGTCGGTGCGACGGGCGATGCACCGGCGCTGCCGGCCCCGCCGGTCGAACTGACGCCGCTCACCGCGACGAACGAGAAGACCGCGCAGACCGGCACCTCGGGCGCCGCGATGCCGGTCGTGCCGCTGCTCGAGAACTACGACCTGCCGCCGCCCGGTTCGCCGGTGGACGTGATGGTCGATCACCTGAAGGTGCTCGCGGCCAAGGAGCCGGAGCGTGTCGCCGAAGTCGTCAAGCAATGGGTACAACAACATGGCCGAAGCTGACAGCAACCTCGCCGAGCTGACGGCACCGCGCGACCACGCGATGGGGCCGATCGAGCAGGCCGCCATCGTGCTGCTGAGCATGGGTGAAGAGCCGGCCGCGGCGGTGCTGCGCTGCCTGTCGCGTGAAGAGCTGCTGCAGGTCACGCAGGTGATGTCGCGCATGAGCGGCATCAAGGTCGAGACCGTGAAGACCGCGATGCAGCGCTTCTTCGACGACTACCGCGAACAGAGCGGCGTGCACGGCGCGTCGCGCTCGTACCTCAAGCGCTCGCTCGACCTCGCGCTGGGTGGCGACATCGCCAACAGCGTGCTGAACAACATCTACGGCGACGCGATCCGGCCCAAGATGGCGCGGCTGCAATGGGCCTCGCCCAAGGGTCTGGCCGACCTGATCTCGGCCGAGCACGTGCGCATGCAGGCGGTGTTCCTTGCCTTCCTGCCGCCCACCTTGGCCGGCAGCGTGATCGACGCGTTGCCCGCCGAAGGCCGTGACCTGGTGCTGCTGAACGTGGCGCGCCTGAACGAGATCGACCACGAGTTGTTGATCGAACTCGAAGAGCTGGTGGCGCGCTGCATCGGCAGCCTGGGCACGCAGAGCGCCAGCGTCGAGGGCGTGCGCCAGGCGGCCGAGATCCTGAACCGCGTGCAGGGCGACCGCCAGCAGCTCGTCGAGCAGCTGCGCGCGCACGACCCGGCCGTGGTGTCGGAGATCGAGCTCAGCATGTACGACTTCTTCATCCTGTCGCGCCAGCCCGAGCCCGTCATCGCCCGCATCATCGAGGCCGTGCCGCTGGAGCAGTGGGCGATCGCGCTGAAGGGCGCCGAGCCGGCGGTGCGCGACACCATCCTGCAGTCGATGCCGCGCCGCCAGGCGCAGGGCTTCGAGGACATGATGCGCCGCGCCGGTCCGGTGCCGATGAGCCGCATCGAGCAGACGCGCCGCGAGATCATGGCCGAGGTCAAGGCGCTCGCCGACGCGGGCGAGATCGAGGTGCTGCTGTTCGCCGAAGCGGTGGTCGAATGAAGAGCTACCGCCCGCATCGCTTTCCCCCGCTGCCGCAGGCCGCGCCGGTGGCGGCGCGGGCCACCGGCTCGGCCGTGCAGCGCCAGAGCTCGCTCGGCGAAGGCTTTCAGCAAGGCCTGGACGAGGGCTACCGCCAGGGCCACGCGAGCGGGCTGGCCAACGGCCATGCCGAGGGCGTGGCCGAGGGGCGCGCCGAAGGCATCGCGCAAGGCCGCGAGCAGGCGCGCGAAGACGTGCAGGCCGCGTTCGACCAGATTGCCAAGCCGGTCGATGCGGTGTTCGACGGGCTGAAGCGCTTGCAAGCCGAGTTCCAGTCGGCCAAGCGCAAGGAGATGGTCGAGCTGGTCGCGCGCGTGGCGCGCCAGGTCATCCGCTGCGAACTCACCTTGCAGCCGGTGCAGCTGCTCGCGCTGGTCGACGAGACGCTCGCGACCTTGCCGCCGACGCGCGAAGGCGGCGTCGAGGTCTACCTGAACCCCGAGGACCTGAAACGCATCCTCGAGATCGACCCGAAGCGCTTCAAGCGCTGGACGCTGCTCGCCGACCCGCGGCTCGACGCCGGCGAATGCCATGTGAAGGCGGGCGACCACGAAGTCGACGCCGGCTGCAACCAGCGCCTCGACGCCTGCATGGAGCAGGTCAGCGCGCAACTGCTCGAGGTCGGCGAACCGCAAACCGAAGCCGTCGAGGTGACGCCGTGATCGGCGCCGCGCTGCGCAAGCTCGAACTCGGCGACGTGCCGGTCGCGACGCCGACCGGCCGCCTCGTCGGCGCCTCGGGTCTGTTGCTCGAGGCCGCCGGTTGCCCGCTCTACACCGGCCAGCGCTGCCAGGTCGAGACCGCGTCGGGCGAGTGGCTGGACGCGCAAGTCGTCGGCTTCCGCGACAAGGTCTCGTTCCTGATGCCGTTCAAGAAGCCGATGGGCCTGTCGACCGGCGCACGCGTGCTGCCGGTCGCCGACAAGGCCTCGTTGAGCATCGGCCCGTCGTGGCTGGGGCGCATGGTCAACGGCCTGGGCGAACCGATCGACGGCCTCGGCCGGCTCGGCGGCGACCACCCGCTGGACGCTCATCCGCCACGCGTGCACCCGCTGAAGAAGCAGCCGGTGCGCGAGCGCCTCGACGTCGGCGTGCGCGCGATCAACGGCCTGCTGACGCTGGGCAAGGGTCAGCGCGTCGGTCTGATGGCCGGCAGCGGCGTGGGCAAGAGCGTGCTGCTGGGTTTGATCACGCGCCAGACCGCGGCCGACGTGGTCGTGGTCGGGCTGATCGGCGAGCGCAGCCGCGAGGTGCGCGAGTTCGTCGAGCTCTCGCTCGGCAAGCAGGGGCTGCGCAAGGCCGTCGTCGTGATCGCGCCGGCGGACGAGTCGCCGCTGATGCGCCTGATGGCGACCGAGCTGTGCCACTCGATCGCCGCGCACTACCGCGACCAGGGGCAGGACGTGCTGCTGCTCGTCGATTCGCTGACGCGCTACGCGATGGCGCGGCGCGAGGTCGCGCTCGCGCTCGGCGAACCGCCGGCCACGCGCGGCTACCCGCCGTCGGTGTTCTCGCTACTGCCGCAGCTCGTCGAAGGCGCGGGCAACGGCGAGAACGAGAAGGGCAGCATGAGCGCGATCTACACCGTGCTCGCCGAAGGCGACGACCAGCAGGACCCGGTCGTCGACACCGCGCGCGCCATCCTCGACGGCCACATCGTGCTGACGCGCGAACTCGCCGAGCGCGGCCACTACCCGGCGATCGACATCGCGCAGTCGGTGAGCCGCTGCATGGCGTCCGTCGTCAGCGAACCCCACATGAAGGCGGCACGCGCGCTGAAGGAACTGGCCTCGCGCCACGCCCAGGTGCGCGAGCTGATCCCGCTCGGCGCCTACGTGCCCGGTGCCGACCCGGCGACCGACCGCGCGGTGAACCTCGCGCCGCGCGTCGAGGCCTATCTGCGCCAGGGCGTCGCCGAACCGGCGCCGCTGGACGCGTGCATCGCGCAGCTCGGCGAGGTGGTCGCATGACGCGCCAGCACCTGGTGAAGAGCCTGGGCACGCTGGTCGACCTGCGCGGGCGCGAGGTCGATCGCCTGAGCGCCGAGATGGCCGAGAAGGCCGCGGTGCGCGCGCGCTTTCACGCCAACCTGGCGCGCATGCAAGGCCTGTGCGCCGGCGGCGTGGTGCAGGGCGGCCAGCCGATGGCGCTGGCGATGAACCGCGCCGGCTACAAGCAGGCGCTGCTGCACATGGTCGCCGAACACCAGCAGGACCTGGCGCTGCACGAGGCCGACATGGCCGTGACGCAGCGTGCGCTGACCGCGGCTGCGCAAAAGCGCGAGGTGCTGGGCCAGGTGCTCACACAGCAGCGCGAGCAGGTGCAGATGGAACACGGCAAGCGCGAACAGAAGCACCAGGACGACCTGGCCGCCCAGGTCTGGTGGCGGGGGCAGGCATGAAGAAGTTCGGCCGCGGATTTCAGTTGGGTCGGCGCGCGGTCGCCTTGTACGAGGACACCCCCGTTTCCTCTTTTCAAGGAGCGCCTGATGGCCACCTTTGATCCCGTGACGACCGCCACCCAGCTCGCGACGGCCTACACCCAGGCCGCGCAGACCCAGCTGACGACCCAGACCAAGACGGCCCAGGCCACGTCGACCGCGCTGACCAAGCTGCAGAGCGCGCTGACCGCCTTCGACTCGGCGTTGACGTCGTTGTCGGGCAAGAAGAGCCTGGTCCAGCACACCGCGACGCTGAGCACCTCGGGCTACGCCACCGCGACCGCATCGGCGACCGCGCAGGCCGGCTCCTACCCCATCATCGTCGACCAGGTCGCGACCGCGAACCAGGTCCTGTTCACCGACCTGCCGGCCGTGCCGGTGCCGATGAGCGGCATGCTGAGCATCGGCCTGGCCGGTGGCGCCAGCATCAACGTCGACTTCTCGGGCGCCGACCTCGACAGCGACGGCACGCTGTCGCAGGCCGAGATCGCACGCGCGATCAACCAGGCCAGCGATAACCAGGGCAAGGTCTCGGCCTCGGTCGTCACGGTGGGCGGCAAGAGCCAGATGATTCTGTCGGCGACCGAGACCGGCGCGGCGAGCCAGCTGACCATCGACGCGAGCGGTCTGAGCGGCGGCGCCGCGGTGACGACGCTGAAGACGCAGCTCGCCAGCGGCACCCAGCTCACCGCCGCGCAGGACGCGATCATCTACGTCGGCAGCCGCACGCCGGCCGCCATGCTGCAGCAGGCCTCGAACACCTTCACCGCGATCGAGGGCGTGAGCCTGACCGTGACCAAGGCGATGGCGGCCAGCGACGCGCCGATCACGCTGACCGTGGCCGGCGACAACAGCGGCACCGCGAGCAACGTGCAGAGCTTCGTCGACGCCTACAACACGCTGAAGAAGGCGCTCGACGACATGACCAAGGCCGGCGACTCGGAGAACGGCGTTGCGCCGGCGGCGTTCGCGTCCGACTCGAGCATCCGCGCGCTGCGCAACAAGCTGAACGACATCGTGCGCCAGGGCTTCGGCGGCGTGCGGCTGATGGAGATGGGCGTCAGCTCCGACCGTGATGGCCTGTTGTCGCTGGACAGCACCAAGCTCGCCACCAAGCTCGCGGCCAACCCAAGCGCGCTCGACAGCCTGTTCGGCAGCGCGAGCATCAGCAGCAAGACCGGCCTGCTCGGCGCGATGGACAGCTATGTGCAGACCTGGACCAACAGCGTCAACGGCCAGATCAAGCGCCGGCAGACCTCGGTGCAGTCGACCCAGACCGCGCTGACCAAGCGCCAGGCCACGATCGACAGCCAGTACGACAGTGCCTACAAGCGCTACCTCGCCCAGTTCACGCAGCTGCAGAACCTGCAGGCGCAGATGAGCTCGACGAGCAGCATTTTCACCAACCTCGACGCGACCGCCAGCTGAGCCGCGCCGAGACACAGCCCACGAGAGCACGCCCTTGGACCACGACGCCTACCAGAGCTACCACGCCGTCAACCTGAACGCGCAGACCGCCCGCGCGACCCCGGTGCAGCTGGTGCTGATCCTGATGAACGGCCTGCTCGAGGAGCTGGCCCGCGCCCGCGCCCACATCGAGGCCGGCCGCTTCGAGCAGAAGGCGACCAGCCTGGACCGCTGCATCGAGATCATCAACGGCCTGTCGAGTTCGCTCGATGTCGATGCCGGCGGCGAGGTGGTCGAGAACCTGGCGCGGCTCTACGAATACTGCGCCTGGCGGCTCTACAACGCCGGCTTCAAGCTCGACACCGAGATGATCGACGAAGTGGCGGTCTTGCTCACCACGCTGAAGAACGGCTGGCTGGGCGTGCAGGACGGCGATGAGTAGGGAGCAGCAGTTGCTGGACTTCGCCCAACGTTTGCGCAGCGTCAGCCGTGCCGGCGAATGGGCGCTGCTGGCGGTGACCGACCGCGAGCTCGGCGTCGCCTGGCGGCGCCTGGCGCTGCAGGGCGGGTGGACGCCGGCCGAGCAAACCGCACTGAGCACGCTGCGCCAGGCGCACCGCGACGCCGTCGCGCGCTGCGCGGCGGCGTCGGACGAGGTGCGCGAACAGATGAAGGCGTTGGTCTCGCGCCGCGACGGCTGGATGGCCTACGCGACCGATGGCCACGAGTCGACCCCGCAAGACTCCGCGCTCGCCGCGGGCGCTGTTTCCACGTCGAAGGTGAATGCATGAGCCTGGCCCTGATCAGCAACGTGCCCGCCGGCACGACGCTGCCGACGAGCGGTGACGTCCATGCGTCGACCGACGCCGCGGCCGACCCGGCGCTGGCCGAGATCGCGAACTCGGTCTTCGCCGACGTGTTGCGCGTGATCACGCAGACGCTGGACGCGGGGCCGACCGACCCGGGCGCGGCCGCCGAGGGCGAGGACGACGACACCACCGACGAGGCGGCGAACCCGGATCTCGTCACGGCCGACGCGATGCTGCCCGGCATGGCGATGACGATGGTGCCGGCGGCGTTGCAGGCGGCGGGCATTCAGCTGGCGCCGACGGTGCAACGCGAGGGGACCCACGCCGGCAACGATGTCGCGATCGGCGAGGTCGGCGCCGGCGGCGCGCGACGTCCGGCCGCCGCGCTGCCGGACGCGCTGACGACGCAGGCCCCGGGCGTCGGCGCTTCGTCGTCACAGCGTACCGATGCGTCGCCGGACGACGGGCCGACAACCGGTGCCGCGTCGCGCGCATCCGCGCCCGTCGCGATCGACGCGGCCCCGGTGCGTGCCGTCGT
>Ga0307510_10007974_pt1 | contig 12602 bp, 8 predicted proteins | sample 12_EM_MG_FD_207224 | JGI IMG/M metagenome (GOLD analysis project Ga0307510, IMG submission 207224) | Populus trichocarpa ectomycorrhiza microbial communities from riparian zone in the Pacific Northwest, United States - 12_EM | ecosystem: Host-associated > Plants > Roots > Unclassified | place... | reverse complement strand
GGGATGCGGTGGACGCAGGCAGCGTCAGGCGCGAAGCGTGTTCGCAGGGCGGTTATCCGTGAGCGGACACGGCGCGCAAGATGACCGATGTTGCGGCGTACGGCAAAACCGTGTGGTTCTGGCATCCGTGGCTGATGTCAAGCTGCCGGTGGCGAGTTTGATCCGACCGGATCGATCTTGCCATCAAGCCGGCAGCGATGGAGGCAAAAGGAATTCGTCTCCAGGGAGAGCTCGGCATAAGCCGTCAAACCATTGCGCAGGGAATGCCGGCGTGCTCCGGCTGTACCTGTATGCTCGTGTGCGCATCTCACTACATCTTGCACACGAGACCGCGGGTGCAGCAAGCACCCGGCATTCCCTGCTCCCTCTCATTTGAGGGATAAGGAATTTCAGCAAACCTCGGGCGCAATGCGTCGCGAGAGCGCGAACGTGCATTCAGTCGTCATCACCCGCGAAGGCGGGTGATCCAGTATTCCAGAGGCAGCAGTGATCGAATCGATAGGCCGCAGCGTACTGGGTCGCCCGGTCAAGCCGGGCGATGACGTTGGAAATATTATCGCTCTCTCCTCGTCATTGCGAGGAGCGCAAGCGACGAAGCAATCCACACCTTCTTTGCGCGGCGAAATGGATTGCTTCGCTTCGCTCGCAATGACGTTGATAGACCCCCGAATCGAGGCTGCTCCGCCGCGATCATATCGTCGGCGCGGATCGTGCCGCCCGTGATCACCTCGGCATAGATCCCGCAATCGGCGTGGCCGAGCCGGCGCTGCAGCGCCTGGGGAATCGCGAGGTCGCGCTGGGCGGTATCCGGATCGACATTGACGGCGGCGCAGCGGACGATGCGTTTCACCACCTTCAGCCTGATATCGCCGATCGAAAGCGTCCGGTCGAGGAGGTCGAATTCGTGCCAGGCCGGCCAGCCCTCGACATAGAGGTTGGCGCGGAAGCGAAGCGGATGCACCGGCGCGCCCACCATGTTCTCGATGGCGCGGACGCTGGCGAGATTGATGATGGAGACGACCTTGCGGGCGACATCCGAAAAACTGTGGCCCGGACTTTCCAACACCTTCGGCGGTCCCTTGATCAGGTCGGGAAAAGTCGAGGCGAAGAAGGTCTCGATTGTCCGCCGGCCCTCCGGCGTTGCGAGATTGCCCTGGGCCACGATCTGGCCGTTGTGGTTGATCGAGAGGACGTTGCTCGCATCGTCGAAATGGCTGCGCAGGCCGGCCAGCCATTCGTCCCGCATCAGCATCAGGAAGTGCGGTTTCGGCAGCCATTTCGGCTCGGCCGGGTCGAAGCCGGAGGGGCCGTTCTCGATGGCGTAGCGACGGTCCGCCAACAGCGTCTGACCGGGCTTCAGCTCGGCGCGACTAAGCTGCTCGGGGGTCAGGCCCTTGACGGGGTAGCGATAGATCCCGGCGATCCGGGCGGGAAGGGCGGTCGCAGACATGCCGCTTCTTAAGGGATTCCCGCAGCCCACGCCACCGCTCGCGAATTTGTGACCGGACCTCTTCCGTTTTGCGCCGCGATGCCCACATTTGCGTCAAGCCTGCAAACAGGGCGACGACCCGCGGCCGATTGAGAAATATCAATACGGTCCGCGGATACCCCAATGAAGATGCCGTAATCATGCCTCAGGGGTGGGGACGGCAGGCCGAGGGAAGCAAACGATATGAATATTGAAAAATACACCGAGCGGGCGCGCGGCTTTATCCAGTCTGCGCAATCGCTTGCCGTGCGCGATGGACACCAGCAGTTTTCGTCGCTGCATATGCTCAAAGTGCTGCTTGATGACAGCGAGGGGCTGGCCGGCGGTCTGATCGACCGCGCCGGCGGTAACTCCCGCGCCATCCTTAAAGCCACCGAGGACGCGCTCAAGAAGCTTCCAAAGGTCTCGGGAAGCGGCGCCGGGCAGATCTATCTCGCCCCCGACATGGCGCGCGGCTTCGATGCGGCGGAAAAGGCCGCCGAGAAGGCCGGCGACAGCTTTGTCACGGTCGAGCGATTGCTGCTCGGACTGACGCTCGAGAAGGGCAGCGAGGCCGGCAGCATTCTGGCTAAGGGCGGCGTCACGCCGCAAAACCTCAATTCGGCGGTCGAAGCCTTGCGCAAGGGCCGGACCGCCGATAGCGCCACGGCCGAAAATGCCTATGACGCGCTGAAGAAATACGCCCGCGACCTGACGCAGGCCGCGCGTGACGGCAAGCTTGACCCCGTGATCGGCCGCGACGAGGAAATCCGCCGCACCATCCAGGTGCTCTCCCGTCGCACCAAGAACAATCCGGTGCTGATCGGCGAGCCCGGCGTCGGCAAGACAGCGATCGTCGAGGGCCTGGCGCTGCGCATCCTCAACGGCGACGTGCCGGAAAGCCTGAAGGACAAGAAGCTGCTCTCGCTCGACATGGGCTCCCTGATCGCGGGCGCCAAATACCGCGGCGAGTTCGAGGAGCGGCTGAAGGCCGTGCTGCAGGAAGTCACCGGAGCCGAAGGCTCAATCATCCTGTTCATCGACGAGATGCACACCCTGGTCGGCGCCGGCAAGGCGGATGGCGCGATGGACGCGTCCAACCTGCTGAAGCCTGCATTGGCGCGCGGCGAACTGCATTGCATCGGCGCCACCACGCTCGACGAATACCGCAAGCATGTCGAAAAGGACGCGGCGCTGGCGCGCCGGTTCCAGCCGGTGTTCGTCTCCGAGCCGACGGTCGAGGACACCATCTCGATCCTGCGCGGCCTAAAGGACAAATACGAGCAGCATCACGGCGTTCGCATCACCGATTCCGCGCTGGTCGCCGCGACCACGCTGTCCAACCGCTACATCACCGACCGTTTCCTGCCCGACAAGGCGATCGACCTGATGGACGAGGCTTCGGCGCGGCTGAAGATGCAGGTCGATTCCAAGCCCGAAGAGCTCGATTTGATGGACCGGGAAATCATCCGGCTGAAGATCGAGCAGGAGGCGCTGAAGAAGGAAACCGATATCGGCTCCAAGAGCCGCCTGCAGGCCCTGGAAAAGGAACTGGCCGATCTCGAGGAGAAATCGGCGGCGCTTACGGCGCGCTGGAGCGCGGAGAAGAACAAGCTCTCCGATGCGCAGAAGCTGAAAAGCGAGCTCGACGCCTTGCGTATTGAACTCGCGAACGCGCAACGCCGCGGTGAATTCCAGCGCGCGGGCGAGCTTGCCTATGGCAAGATTCCGGAACTGGAGAAGAGGCTCGAATCCATCGAGGCCAACGAAAACCCCGGCGAGATGATGGAGGAGGCGGTGACCGCCAACCACATCGCGCAGGTGGTGTCGCGCTGGACCGGCGTTCCCGTCGACAAGATGCTGGAAGGCGAAAAGGACAAGCTGCTGAAGATGGAGGACCAGCTCGGCAGGCGCGTGGTCGGTCAGGCCGAAGCCGTGCGTGCCGTGGCGACCGCCGTGCGCCGTTCGCGCGCCGGCCTGCAGGACCCGAACCGCCCGATGGGGTCGTTCATGTTCTTAGGCCCGACCGGCGTCGGCAAGACCGAGCTGACGAAGGCGCTGGCAGAGTATCTGTTCAACGACGAGACCGCGATGGTCCGCCTCGACATGTCCGAATACATGGAGAAGCATTCGGTGTCGCGGCTGATCGGCGCGCCTCCGGGCTATGTCGGCTATGACGAGGGCGGGGCGCTCACCGAAGCGGTGCGGCGCCGGCCCTATCAGGTCGTGCTGTTCGACGAGATCGAGAAGGCGCACCCTGATGTCTTCAACGTACTGCTGCAGGTGCTCGACGACGGCCGCCTGACCGACGGCCAGGGGCGCACCGTCGACTTCCGCAACACGCTGATCATCATGACCTCGAACCTCGGTTCGGAATTTTTGGTGAACCAGCCGGAAGGCGAGGATACGTCCGAGGTGCGCGAGCAGGTGATGGGGATGGTGCGGGCGCATTTCCGGCCCGAATTCCTCAACCGCGTCGACGAGATCATCCTGTTCCACCGCCTGCAGAAGAGCGAGATGGGCCGGATCGTCGAGATCCAGTTCACGCGCCTGCAGAAGCTGTTGGAGGATCGCAAGATCACGCTGACGCTGGATGCCGCGGCGCGCGACTGGCTGGCGGCCAAGGGCTGGGATCCCGCCTATGGCGCGCGCCCGCTGAAGCGGGTGATCCAGCGCCACCTGCAGGACCCGATGGCCGAAATGATCCTCGCCGGCGAAATCGCCGACGGCGATCATGTCGTGATCTCGAGCAAAGGCAACGTGCTGACTTTCAACGGCCAAGCGCCGCAGACCGCCGAGATCGCGCAGTTCGAAACGCCGGTGCCGAAGCGTAAGCTGAACTGACCTAAACGAGATGCTCCGGCGCGCTGCGCGTGCCGGGGCATCTTACCCCTGGGTGAGGGAAGGCCCGGTGGAAAACCCGGCCTCGTGGTCATCGTCATCATCAGGCTCGAGTTCGGCGAGAATATCGACAAGCTCACGAACCCGCCCCGTCGCCAGCGGCCGGCCGGCGTTGAGCAAGGGATCATCATTGACGATCCAGGCCTGGGCTTCGGCCAATTCGTCGACGGTCGCACCGGTAGCGATTATTTGGGCTATGGTAACATCGTCAGCGGCGCCGATCGCCTTGATGACGTCGTCGCGGGTAATGCGCAGAGATCCCGACAGGCTTGCCATGACATTCCTCCATCGAGGGCTTGCCAATCACTTCAAACAGTCCGCTCCCATTCCGTTCCGCGGCCGCTCGTGAAAATTGGAGGCGGTGGGAATGGAAAAGCGAATGCGTCGATGCCTGGACAAAGCATCCTCTGATACCGCGACCTCGCCGTGTGTGAGGCTACCGCACGGAGAAAGGGTGTTGTGGAAAAGCCGCACGCATCGCGTCATCTCGCTATAGGTGCGAGATTCCTCTTGAACAACCTCTCGCGCGGTCGCCACAATCCCTAACGGGGTGAGGGGTGCGTGCGATGCGTAGCGTGGGTATCGTAGGAGCCGGCGTTAATTTGGACTGTTGGGGGAGCCTTGATCTCGCGCGTTTTTGAGAATCTAGATTTAAGTTGAGGCTGCAATTTTGAACTGGAATGGCTGAAAGCCAGAACGACATTTTTAGGCGTGCTCTTTAGTCGTGTTCGCGCGGGGAGGGGACGGCCGTGTTGAGCGTTAGTTTGTTCGGCGCCAGTCGAGTTACCAGCTGTAACGAACAGATTTGGTCGGATCTCGGTCCAGCCGGGCGACGATTGGCTGGATTTCTCTTCACGTTTCCGGATCGTCCGCATCGCCGCGAGCGGCTTATCGACTTGTTTTGGCCGGAGCTGGATACCGAGAGGGGTCGCCGAGCCATGAACTCTGCGGTCTGGCGGCTGCGGAAGTTGCTTGCGTCATCTCCCGAATACCAGGAAGGCCACAGTTTGAGGACTGTTGGCCCCGAGACAATTCTTGAGAAGACGTCGTGGCTGGACGTTGACACCTGGGCGTTGCTTCACGCCGCACGGAGCACGCTCAGCGGGCCCGAGGGCCAGCCGGAACCATCGAGAATGAAGGAGGTTCTTGCGATTCTGTATCGGTACGAGGGGCCGTTTCTCGACGGCGAAGATGCCGAATGGATTTTGGAAGAACGCGAGCGGCTTCACTCCCTTTTCATCCAGTCGGCCATGATCATGGTTCGTCATCTCGGGCTTTGTAACTACTACCACGATGCGATCCGGCTCGCCCGTCATGCGCTGCGCTTCGATCCCTACCGCGAAGAGATGGTTCGGCACCTCCTGACCCTGCTCGCGCTCGATGAAAGACGAATCGATGCCATCAGGTACTACGATCATTGGATCGGCCTGATCCGGAAAGAACTCGGCATTTCGCCGCTTCCGGCGACACGCGCGATCATCGAAGAGATCAGGGACCTGCATAATGCCGAAAACGCCCAGCATCTGCGCGCGCGTCTGATCGGCCGCGACGGGAAGCAGATTTTTGCAATTTGAGCGCTGGTCTAGCCGTCCCCCGGCCTCGGACGGCAGCGTTACCCGGCAAACTCCGCACTCACACCCTCGACAAAGCCCCGGTAGGCGAAGCCCGTGGCTTTCCCAGGGCACGCCGTGACCTTGCCGTGATCCGCGGGCGATCCGCCGGGTACTGGATCGTGGACCGGCCGTGAGCGGACGACGACAATTCCCGAACGATCGCAGGATGGTCCCGAGTTCGGGCCATGCGACCGTCGCCGCATGGACTCACAACGACCATTGCTCGATCAGGTTTTCATTCTGCGCTTTTGGCGTGAAAGCGCCGACGCCAGGGAACAGGCGCGTTGGCGGGTCCTGGTTCGCAACATCAACACCAGCCGGCGCGACGTGGTCGACGATGTGCAGCGCGCCTTTGCGATTGTCACGTCCAATTTGGATGCCGCCGCCGGCGAGCATGACCGGCCGGACCGTTCGGACATTGAGCCATCAAAACCTGAGCATTGAGAGATAACGCGTGCGCGGAGCCGATCACCCAACTAGCAAAAGCCAGTCGCCGCGAGCGAAAGCTCCGCCGGCCCGCGACTTCACTCGTACTTGTCACGATGGGCCGGATGCGATCGTGCGTCACACGGCAGTTTTCTTTGCTTTTGCCGCCGCACTCTCGCTTACGAATTGCAAGGAATTTGTGCGGGAGATGTGGGGGCGTGCGATGCGTGCGGGTATCGTTGCGGGCTGTGTTGCGCTGGCGCTGCTGGTGGGAGGCTGCGATTCACTCGATTCCCGCTATCAGCGTTACGGCATCGGTACCGACCTCTATTGGGACGGCCTTCCTGCGGCGACTCAACTCCAAGACGCCTACCTTGCATACATTTGCTCGCAGGCAATCAGCTCAACCGCGAGAAGCGCAGATGCTGCCATATGCGATGGGCTTACGTTGGGATCGCGTGATTGGGGCTTGCTAGTTCAGGCAGGCATGAATGATATCGATCTGCGTTGCGACGGCTATCTTGCGTGGCTCCACGACAAGAGAGCTTCGCGTGAGCCGATTCTGAAACAGCTTGCCGCGTTGGGGGGCGCAACAGCCGCTATCTTGAGAGCGACCGACGTTGGGGCAACGCCGATTGCCTTGGCTGGCATAGCCTTCGGACTCGCCGCCGAGACGTTCACAAATATCGATCTTCGACTTTTGAACGGAGTCGACTACACGACGGTGCAATCGGTCGTGCGCGACAACAGAACGCAGTTCCGCACAAACAACCTCAATCTTGTTATCGATAATAGACCCGCCGCAATTTACGTTCTGCGCAACTACCTATCTATTTGTATGCCGTCTTCGATCGAGATGAGCATCAATAATACGATCAACGTCTATCATCGTGGTGGTCCGGAAGCGCTGCGGAACACACCGGTGGGACTGAGAGCGGCGCCCGCTACATCAGGTACTTCGGCCGCGGTAAGAGGCACGCCTGTGAGGGCGACGGAAAGAATTAGCGAGCCGGTCCGGGCGCCGATTGAGAGGCATCCGGAATTTGCTGAAATTCTGGACCCTTACGACCCCCAGGCGCACAGCGTCAGCTTCGTCTCGTCGCTGCAAAGGGCGTTGTGTGTGCCCGGAAACGAGATCGGGGTCCCTGGTCCCACCACCAAGGCACTAATCGCAATATTCGAGGCGTCTCCCCACACTAAAACGAATAACAACGGCAGGCTGGACGCGAAGGAAATAGCGCAAATACGCGGCCAGGGCCCTTGTGTTGCAGGCGGCGGGAGAAATTTTTTCGAGAAGTTGACCTACCCGCTCAACGACCCCGACGGCAAAGAGGCGTTGATGCAGTTGATTGTGGCCCTCAACAAGGTGCCTGGGCCTCAGCTACCTACCACGCTGACGCTTGATGAGGTTCGCGACAGGATCAGTCAGGTTCGCGCCGATCCCACGATTAACGCCAAACTCAAGTTGCAATTGCCGGCGACGCTTTCGAATCAGGTCACCAAAGACTTTCTCGCGGCGCTCCCGAGATAGCGAATGAGAGCCGCTACGGAGGATACTTATGAAATTCAAGGCGAAGCGAATTACCGACGTTTTGGATAAACCGGGCGGAACGGTCATCGACACGCTGACGCCGAATCAACCTGTCAAGGATGCGGGCCAGATCGATGGACAATTTACCAAGATCGACGCGGATGGAACGATTGGTTGGGTATTGACAGCCGATTTGAAGGCGGTCGATGCCACCGCACGCCCGAAATTGGATGAGCTGTTCTTTGTACAGGATTGCATTGTTGTCGAAAGGTCGATGAACAATCGGCCTCAGACGGCTCCATGGTTCGTGGCAGCGGATTTCCTCATCGCTCGTGCCATCATCGAAACGAACCTGACCAATGCGATGCCCAAGACCGCGGGCTCCGATGCGGTAGGCCCCTTGCAGGTTTCATCCGGGGAATGGAAGGCATTTCTCGCCGATGGGGGATCGCTCGCGACCCCTTTCCTGCCGTTCGATCCTGACGATTTCGATCATTGGCTGATGCAAATCTGGGGTGCTGGCCATCGCATGGTTGTCGACGCCAAGGCGATCAGTGACGCCAAGCTGGCGCAACAGCCGCCGGTTGGGACCACGGACGACCCCTTCGTTCCAAGCTATCTCGACGTGTTCAACGCCTACATCACCGGCAGCCCGGCGGCTGCCGTTGTCATCCTGGATGCAAATAACAAGGATGCTGACAAGACCAGGCCGCTCAAAGACATTCTGACGCCAACCCTGACCGATGCGCAGATCACGGCCTTTTTCAAGGCGCGCAGCAAATACACCGGTCCGATCGAAGCACCGAAGTCGGTGGCCGACTTCATGGCGGCCGCGGAGGCTGACCTGAACGAGGCGCTCGCAAAGGCCTTCGATCTGATCAAAAAAAATGCCCCCGAAGAAATGATGCAGGCGAAGCAAGGGGAGGCGCCCTGGTTCGATGTCGCCTTGGAAGAAGAGAAGAAGAATGTCAGCGAGGCGGATCCCACGAAAAAGAACATTATCCTCGACTACTTCGACGCGACGGATTTTAGACCGAAGCCAACTTCGGTCACCACTCCGTGGTGCGGGGCCTTTGCTGCGCATTGTATGGCGCAAAGCAGCAACCCCGTTCCAAGCGGCGCTGCAGCCGCCAGGAGTTGGAAGACCTGGGGCGTCGCGCTTCCGGTAGGCAGTACCGACATCCCCCGGGGCGCGGTCGTTGTGTTGTCTCCTCCACCCAATGGAACGGGAGGAACAGGCCACGTCGCTTTTTTCAATCAGTTTACTTCAGATGGAAAGATGATCGAGCTGCTGGGTGGCAATCAAAGCAATAAGCTGAACAGAACGGCCTTCTCGGTATCCAAGATTGCGGCGATCCGCTGGATCGATTCTGCGCCGACGACCTCCGCCGAACAATTCCACGAAATTCCGTCGACCACACAAATCTCTCAGCAAGCTTTTGATCTCATCGTCGAGTTTGAGGTCTCGAGCAGAGCTGTCTACGAGAAGAAATATCGTGGTCCGATCTGGCCTGGATTTAGGTCTGGCGTGACTGTCGGTATTGGCTACGACGTTGGTCAGACATCCGCTGCGATTGTCCAAAGCGACTGGAGCGGCGTCATTCCGGCTGCAATGTTGAACGCACTCAAGACTGCGGTCGGTGTGACTGGGCCCGCCGCGCAACAACGTGCATTGCAGCTCAGAAGCGTGGTCGACATTCCGTTTAATTCGGCCATCAAGGTGCACGCGAACCAGGTCATTCCCCGCTGGGTCGCGGTGGTCGAAAGAGCGCTTGGTCCGAATGTCTCGTTGCTCAAACCGGACTGTCTCGGAGCTCTCGTTTCGCTCACGTACAATCGCGGCGCGTCTTTTTCGAGGAGTGACGATCGCTTTGCCGAGATGCGCGCGATCAAGAATTTTGTAGGAACTAAGCAGTTTGCAAAAATTCCCGGACAAATCCGTTCGATGAAGCGGCTATGGCCGAGCACATCGGGCCTTCCTGGCAGGCGCGAGCGCGAGGCCGTTTTATTTGAGACAGGCTTGGCCGCCGGCGGCGGGGGCTAGCGTGCCCGAACGGCACGCTAGCTATTTTCGGATCACTGCGATGCCTGCCCGGCATTCAAGCTACTTCCTCACCACCTTGTAAATCGCATTCTCGATATCCGACGAGAAGTAGATCACCCCCGTCGCCCCAACGCCTACGCCGGTCGGGATGTTGCTCGGCAGTCCGCCGGGCGCCGCCGGCAATCCGATCGGCAGGTTGGCGGCGATCTCGGTGACGGTGCCATTCGCCGGATCGATCTGGATGATCCGCTTGGCGCCGACCTCTGCCACGATCAGCTTGCCGTCGGGTGCCAGCGCGATGCCTTCGGGGCCCTTCAGATCCTTGGCGACCACGGTTTTCTCGCCGTTGGCTTCGACCTTCGACACCTGGCCGGCAAAGGCTTCGGTCAGATAGACCGTGCCGCCCGATCCGGCGACGAGCCCGACCGGCCCCTCGAGGCCGCCCAGCACGACGGTGCGGTCCTTGCCGTGCTCGCCGCTGGCGCGGACCAGTGATTTGCTGCCGAGTTCGTTGACCAGAATGCTGCCGTCGCCGAGTTTGACCGCGTCGTGTGGCGCCTTGAAGTCGTGCAGCATCTCCTTGGTCTTGCCGGTCTTGCGGTCGATCAGCTGCACCGTGCCGGTGAACCAGCTCGACAGCAGCACATCGTCGCCGTTGGCGGTGGCGCTCATCGGATATTCCAGCGTCACACCGTCGGCATGCATGCGGGCCGGTTCGGAAACCTCGCCGGTCGCGCCATCCACGGTGCGATAGGCGAAGACGTCGGCGATGTAGATGGTGTCTTTGCCCCCATCGGAGACGACGCCGATGCCGCCGGGCAGGGCCAGCTTGCCGATGATGACCTGCTTGGCGGTGCCGGTCTCCGGATCGACCTCCTGGATGCCGTTGTCTGCCATGTTGGAGACGAAGATGCGGTCCTTGTCGTCGATCGCGAGATTGTCGAGCGAGGGCTTGAGCTGGGCTACCATCTTCTTGGCGCCGGTCTTCGGATCGACCCGCACCAATTGGCCGAGCGCGGTATCGACCACAAAGAGATTGCCCTTGGAGTCGAAATTGACTGCGGCCGGAATCTTGAAACCGTCAGCGACCACGGAAAGCTCGGCCTTGTCGACGTCGACTTTGGCGACCTGGCCCTTGAACCACAGCGGGCCGTACAGCATGTCGTCGGGCCCGAATTCGAAGCCGTTGAGGCCGCCCATCTTCTCCATGATTTTCCGCGGCGGTTTTACGCCCTCGACGTCGATCTCATAGAGCGCGTCGCCCAAAAACACCTGGGTCGCGTACAGCCGTCCGTCCTTGCGGAAGGCGAGCGAGTTGATGCCGGGCAGGCCGGAGGCGAGTTTCTTCACCGGGCCGTCGCCCTTGCGCGAATAGAGGTCGCCGGTCAGAAATCCGGTCCAGGCCATGGTGCCGTCGGGCGCGAACGCGATGTCGTCGGCCATGCCTTCCGGCGAGGGGACAGCGATCTTTGCGGTGCCGTTCGCACGATCGACCTCGTAGAGCGTGGCCCCCGCGACGCTGCCAGCGAACAGGCGCCCGGATTTATCGATCCCGAGCCCGTGCACGCCATGGAACGCCGAGCCCGGAACCAGCTTGGTGACCTCGTAGGTCTGTGCCGATGCGACGGCCGTGTTTCCAAGAACGATCGCCGCAACAGTCGTTGCGAGTGCAAGCCTGCTCGTCATGACGCATCCTCCCACGGGTTTTTTTATGGGAGGCAGTATTTGTCGCGGCGGGCGGTTTGGCAAACGAAACTGTCGGGCGCCGGCGCGGCCGCCGCCATAAATCCGACACGCCGCGTGAGACGCCGTGTCCGATGCTCGAGATTTTATCGAAGGTTCAGCGGCTCAGATTCAGCGGCTCACTTGGCGCGCCTGCGGCGTGACGCCGGCCGCTTCGGAGACACGGGCCGCGCTGCCGCGGTTGTTCATCTGGACATCGAGGCGATCACGCTCTTTTTCGAAGCCCGCCATCACCGCGCCTTCGAGCGAACGGCCGCGCGGCAGCTTGACGCGCATCGGGTCGACGAAGCGGCCGTTGACCAGGATTTCGTAGTGGACGTGGGCGCCGGTCGACATGCCCGTCGATCCGACGAAGCCGATCACCTGGCCCTGCCGCACGCGCTTGCCGGGCTCCATGCCCTTGGCGAAGGCGGACATATGGCCGTAGGCGGTCTCGTAGCCGTTATTGTGTTTCAGGCGGACGTACTTGCCGTAGCCGCCTTCCCAGCCGACCTTCTCGACCACGCCGTTGCCGGAGGCGAAAATCGGCGTGCCGTAGGGGGTCGCCCAGTCCACGCCGGTGTGCATCTTGGTGTAGCCCAGGATCGGATGGCGACGGCCGCCGAAGCCCGAGCGCATGATCGCGTTGTTGACCGGCTTGCGCACCAGGAACTTCTTCGCGCTCTTGCCAGTCTCGTCATAAAAGTCGACGACGGAATCGTCAGGGGTCACGAAGCGATAATATTTCTTGGTCTCACCGCCGACGGTGAGGGAAGCGAACAGCACCTCGGTCTTTTCGTTGCTCGCGGTGCCTTCGCCTTCGCCGGCGAAGAACACGTCGAAGGAGTCGCCGGGCTGCACCTTGCGCTGGAAGTCGACGTCGTAGGAGTAGATGCG
>Ga0307510_10007973_pt1 | contig 12602 bp, 11 predicted proteins | sample 12_EM_MG_FD_207224 | JGI IMG/M metagenome (GOLD analysis project Ga0307510, IMG submission 207224) | Populus trichocarpa ectomycorrhiza microbial communities from riparian zone in the Pacific Northwest, United States - 12_EM | ecosystem: Host-associated > Plants > Roots > Unclassified | place... | reverse complement strand
TTCCCTTTACTTCAAAAACAGATGGATTAATCGTATCAAGCGAGTAAAGAGAGTTCCCTGGCCAGTTCTAATAAAATGCAAAAAAAAAAAAAAAAAGCACACCATGCCATGCTATTGCCCAGTAATGACGTTTACCTACGTTTTGGTGATACAGCAGTTCAAAAAGGCTGCAGAATGTTAATGATTGATATCAATAAAATATACTAAAGACAGGTTAACAGAGAACATAATAGTTATGTAAGAAAAGTTACTGCCCTTTTAACTGTCATGCATTCTCCACTCTATTTCTCTCCATGACGACCTTTAATTAGTGATTAGCAATCACTGAACGGTCATCAACATAGCTAAAGAAACTAGAAAACAAAAGAAGAAGAAGAAGAAGCAAAGAACTTGCATGCCCACTAGTCGTCTGTCTGTCGTCTGTTTTTTCTTCTTTATCTAAATCAATACGATGGAGAAGATCCATGGGGAGCCATAGAACCATGAACACGGACTTTACTCTCAATCTGGTACCTATCAAAGCTATCGTAGTTGCTCCCATTGTTGTTGAAGCTGCAACCTTTGTTGTCAGCACCAACTCTACCAGCTTCCTCATTAGCATTAAAACCACACTTGTCGCTGCTATTAATACCGTAACTATTATTCAACTTTTCTTTCCTGGACCTATTGTTATGCATCCAAACTTTGAAAACATTTCTAGTAACCCCGATTTCACTGCAAAACTCTTCAACACCTCTATCATTATTGCCTCTCAGCAACCTCCACCCCAACTTCTCAGCAAAAAGATACATCTTCTCTCTCTGTTCTTGACTAAACTTGGTTCTTGCTCTCTTTTTCCCATGTGGGCTTGTCATTGCGAGACTGTAACTCTGTTTCTGGAGCTGGGTTTCATCGAGATGACCAGAATGACCAGAGCTCAAGGACAACAGCATGTGAGGAGCAGAAGGGTAGAAAGACTGCGGGCTTGGTGATGCCGGTGATGTTGGGCTAGGACTTGGGCCTGAACTTGTTGACCCTGGGCTTTGGCTTGAGCTCGTGGTCCAGTTAAGTGCTGGTGGTGGTAGCATGTGAGTGATGGTGGTGGGGCCAGATGGTTCACGGCGGTGGAAGTTGCGGTGGCAGCCACAGGCAGCACATTTGAACGAGGTAGGGTCTTGAGGGGTGGCAGTTGACTTGGGCATAAACTCCCCACAGCCATCCAAGGCTAGTCCACCAATACCTGCAGCATGGTTTTTGTGGCATTCTTTGTAAGACACCACCATATTTTGCTGTTGTGGTGGTGGTGGAAGATGGCGATTTTGGTGGGTCTTGTGTGAGCCATTTGTAAGGGATAAGGCCTTGGTGAGATGGGTTTGGAGTGGGGTTTCAGTATCTGTGTCCGAGTCAGGGGATTTGGTGATGTGGTGGGGGCTTGTGGTTGAGTCCATGGCTTTTTTAGTCATGTAGAGAATTGAGAGCAATTTTTACACACGAAGGATGAAGAAGTTGATGGGAATACAGTGATGATGATATTTATCTGTTTAGAAGGCCAAAATGTCTCACGAGGTAATGGGAAATGGGGTTTGGGAGGTGGAGATAAGATGGTAGATATAGATTAGAGGGATACAACTGTGTAAGGCAAAGGCCAAGGGCACTGCTCCAAGTCCCAACAAAAACCCTAGCTAGTAGTGTTACTTGTATAATATAAACTCAAAAGTTCAATAATATGATTTAGTACTTTGTCGTTAGGTTAGTGTGCGATTTCAATTTTTAGCTGGGTTGGTTGTGGGCAATCAATAAAATTGGTTTTCTACTGTATTGACCAACGAGTTGCAAGCAACGACTAAAGAGCACATTCAATGGAAATCTCTGCCTAAATATTATGCATTAACTAAATGCATGCACCCGTGAAAGAAATATGTCTGGATTAAGGAAATGCCGTCCTGAACGAACACGTGGCTTCATGCTAAGGGTGTACAGTAAAAAAGGACAGTTTGCCCTCACCCCAGGCGCAGCTCATCCCTGCAAAGTAGTACCTGGCATGATTTTCACGACAAGGCATGTTGTTGGTCGCTTTGCCTACACAATAGCCTCCTCCACCCTCCTCCGCTGTTTGCGCATAGGTTTTGGAAGATCACTAGGTTTTTTTGCTTCCATGGCAAGTAAGAAATCGGTGTCGATATGAGAATGCCTGAGATAAACGGCTTACTTAGGATTAGCCGTGACTATTTTTTTGCTCAGGTGAATTCTTTTTAGAATACCTGGACAAGATCTTAGAGATCAGATTGACAAAACAGAAAAAAAAAAAAAACAAAAGGCAGCTATGACATAACAGAGGCTGATTTTGTTTGCCATGGGAGGAGATTTCATTTGGTAAGTACATTGATTGCATGATTGTAAATTGCACCGACCATGCATCTAAAGTGCTTAACTTTTTCCGCCCGGAACTCATTGCTCCTACTTGAAGGGTGATCGATATTGAAGAAGAATCTCATCACTTTGATTTAGCTAAAGGTCCACATCATAATCACCATTTTCTCTACCCTTGAAGCATCCTAATGCGGCGGCACGTCATGCTGTCTTTGATTCCTTATTTATTTTTCTGGGTACATGGCAGTAGTCGCCTCTCCTAATCATGTCGCATTTCTTTTCATTTTTAATTTGTTGAAGGAAAACTGCAGCTAGCCCCCATGATTTAAATATTACAATACCTAAATCCTTGCTCAATCCATCCTTCAATTGTTGCATAAAAAAATCATTCAACTACAACTTTTCCCTCGCCTTTATTGCTAAAAATGGTTAGCAGTGTGTGTTTTCTTGGGACACGTACGATCTTAAATGGAAAGTCCTGCATAGCTTATCAAGTCAACTTTGTGGTTTATTAATGGGGTCGAGTGAAATGGTCAGGAATGAAAACTGAGTTTCATGTATTACTACTCAAGGCAGACACCAGCCCTTCCACTGCTGGGTGAAAGATAACTTCATTGAGAAATGATGATAATCGAGGGGAAATTAAAAAGAAAAGAGCCACTGTTGATCAAGACAATCGACAAAAGTCGGAGATGTGATGTTTTGTCCTTTTTACGCTTTAAATTGTGGCTAATCTTCTCCGATCATGCTTTATCAGAATCCAAGAGAGAAAAGCTTGTGCAAGATAAACGCAATTTAGAGGCTTTAAGTCTCCCCTCAGTATTGATAAGACGTGAGATTTAGAGCATGCTTAAGAGGTATAATTAAAGGGTTTGCAAATCCTGCTGTGAGAGGGATGGATACGGGGGAGATGATGCCTATCTCTTTAACTGGGACAAAAATAAATGACAAGATTTGTTTAAATTAATGGATTGTCAATGACACCCCTCGGATCACCCTAAGCCACAAGATCTGGTCTCAAAGAGCAAAGAGTCAAGAAAAACTCCCTCTACTTGATTATACAGAACATTTTCCTGACAATTATGCCATCATCGATAAATGAGACAGCGACTACTTTCTTTTTATTATCACTTCCAGTGATTTTTTAGCCGGGAGTGATTAGTTTTGAATGGTAGACGGCTGAGGGATAGGGTTTCATGTGGGTGGGCTCACCCTGGCCACATGACATGACCTCCATATAATTGTGGGTTCATGCTAGATGATCAGTGAATTAAGACCTCTTAAACTTTATCCCTGATCAACATTCACCAGAACAGCTTGGTCCTTGCTTTTCATGCATTGGCTATAGAGGGAATAGAAGCGAAACTTGAATCTAAAATCTATAAGAAATTTAGGGTTCTTCTCTTCCAAAAGAAAAAACTACTAGGCTTTATTTATCGAAAAAGATGCACGAAAGGAATATAGATCGAGAGGTGCAAGGATTATGATGAAAATAATGGATGATCCATCTACTTGTTTGACTAATAAGAAAAAAAACACAATGAGAGTCCATTCATCTGAATCAATATTATTAAAGAAATAAAAAGGATAACAGTCGATATCCATCTAAATGGAAAATGATTAAGAATTACAAGGAGGAGGAATGCTTTCTTATATCGTTGTCCTTCTTGACACCTCTCCTTTTATCCACTCCTTTTTGGCCAATCCTCCATCCAATATTCTTTCCTGATAACAAGAGTGTTATATAAGATAAAAGGAATATTTTAATCGATTTGGCTAAGGATATTTTTCCCGATGAATATCTCGCTTCAAAATTATTATTTCCTCTCAAGTTGTTTGAAACTCTGGATTACCTGGACAAGTAATTACGAGAACAAAGAGAGCAACATCGGTCGCCGGAGTGCATGGTTACCAAGATTATTATCATTACATCTGTTACGGTGTCATCTTCCACGAGTGTAGAAGATACAGCACATGAGCAAGACGATGACCACTGTCCATTAGCCATGGTAATGACTCAAGAGGACAGATAACCAGGATTTTTTCTGTGCGATTGAGGGCCTGGGGGGAGAAAAGGCCCACTTCTCTAGCCTTATTTCCACGTTGAAAGCTTTGCATTTGCCATTTTTATGATCGAGTGAGCCATACACCCTCCATGGTCCACTGCCCTTAATTGCCGGGGCCCCACCAGATAAGCCACCATGATAGGAGGAGATAGATATGTCACAAACTCAGTTTTCAACTCATTAGGGGCCGGTGGAAAAGTATCCATGAAGGAGCGTTTTTGTTCTTTGAAGCAACATTACTTGGGAAGATGAGATTAAGAAGCGAAGAGAGAAGAGAAGAGACAAATCTCTCGAGGCAGCCTGAAGAATTAAGGATAAGAATTATCCTACTAATGTTATGGACAAATGATAATCACCCCTTTATTATTCTTATTTTCTAAGATTTGGAAGCATGTGACAATTTGGTTATTGTCCTCTTTAAATATTAATGATTGCACATCGAGACTAGACCCGAAACCCCCCCATGCCCTTTTGTCGGCCCATAATCCCATCATGTTTGGGCTGCAAGCCCATTTACTTTTTATCTCTGCAATGCCTGTTAAGCGACGCCGTCTCAGATCCACAGCCCTCTTATTTCCCCGCTCTCTATCCATATCTTCTTCTTCTACATCTAGGCACGTTTTTTCAACCATCTATCATCTGTGTTGAATCTTTAGCCTAGGCTGCTGTCTTTATTGACAAGTTAAGCTACTGACATGCAAGTGAGTTGGAAGCAAGATTGTCAAAGCTCCATTGAATGTTTGTTGACTAGGAGGCAGTCATGCAGGTTATGAAATTGGACACAAAGATTTCGGTTCTGCTGGATTCTTGTTATTGCAGCGCGCGCACTTGTAAGTAAATTGGTTGTGACGTTTGGTACAAAGCTCCAGATCCTGCACCATTGATGCGTTGGAAACTAGACACGAACAACTTTCTGAGGATATATAGCTCGCTCAGCAATTTTAAAACTGAAACCGGACCTGTACGGGCATTCTCAGCTTTGTTGGCTTCTTTGGATTGAGCTCAGGTCTTTTAAGCTTTGTTAAGAACCATCTACTCCAAATCCAGTGGTGAATGTGAATACTGGATTTACTAGGAATGCACCCGCATCAAAACCATGAAGAATTGGAGATGGACATCAGTAGTTGCTATTTTTCCTATTCAATTTCTCACCTGTCATTATGAAGAATAGCAGTTCTACTATCTGAGAGGTGCAAAAATGAGAATATAATAAATTTAAGGGTTTAAATTAAGTTTTCTACTATATATTAACCAACCATGAAAAGTTTCAGTTGTCACAAACAGGTTGAACCGAAGAAAAAGCATAAACAGGCAGCCCCTTGTTTATTTAAGCAATTTCATGATAGTAACCAAATTGTCATGCATGTCTTTGATCCATGGTATTTTTCGTACTGACACAACACAATAAACCGAAGCTAAGCACTTACAAGAGCAATAAGTTTCTAGACGAGTTCTATTTCTACAAGTCACGTCATGTAAGCAAACAAAATCGCATGAATCTCAAGTACTAGAAAAGGTAGGTTCTGAACTTGTCATATTAGTCAAAGATTGAGAATTCAATTCATTTACACGCGTATTCTAATTTGAATTTAATCATGTGAATTAAGATTTTACTCTGATATAAGAATTGCAGTAAGTTATCAGTTGAATTCAAATAACATATCGCACATATGATTTGATTTCAATAAATTGAAAGGCGAATCAACTTCGTGGTTAATAAGTTCAACGGCGTAGATTGGTTTTGAGAAATACAGTCTAAGATTGAATATCATCTTTGTTGCTGGTGAATGGTGATAAAGAATTATTCAACCTTCAAGATTACGACTTTACTCGTCTGAAGCTTGCAAGTTGAAGTGAAAAGGGATGCTGTTTGAATGAATTCACTTTCTGGGTATGGTTATTTTCTGTTTTGATAAATGGGCTTGGCTTGTTTCAGTTTGATTCGCTCTTATTTTCTTCTTTGACTCTGTAATTCTGTGGATGCTTTTACTTATTTGTTCGTAAGAATAAACGGGCAGCCTAAATGGTTTTGAGCTATGTGTTATTACTATTAGATAGGCAATGTTACCTGCTTTGTACAAAGTTCCTCATCTTGCACTTTGTTTCGCTCTTTCATTTTGTCTGCTATCACTTGTATGCATGTATTGATCAAATACTTCAAAACCCATGTAAGCAAACTGTTTTTAGTTGAGTTTCGAAATGGACAGATCGTGTTTGATTGGCACAGGATTTTGGAATTAGTGAGTGTAAGCAGCCTGTAGAGTAGACTTGTCCTGTTTTACTAGTTGTTTCATTTCGATTTCTCAAACTGCAAACTAGTGAGCATGTTGATTTTCTAGGCTTGAATATTATAGCTTTATGATGCGATGCTGTCTTGGAAAAGAAGATGAGAGTGGAAATAGCAAATAGGTTAGTTTAAGGGTTAGTGGTGCTGCTGAGAAACCAAACCCTGCCTCCTCAACTTTTACTATAATATCTTATCTTTCTTATTCTCTGCTCCAATCCCAATGTGCCGCTTTCTGTAAATATGCTCCGGAACAAATTCCTTAAATAATTCTAAAGAGATGTCTTTCCTTATGTTAATGCATTGTCTTGTTCCTGGTCATTTATAATGAGGAAAAGCAATGATGTTACCAATAATTTTACTTTGGTGGAGACCCAAAGTATTTGAACTGGTACTTAAAAAAGCTTTTGTCAGAACAACTAATGCAAACCACTAATCCTCCTTGAATTGCTCCAATCATGCCATGATGAACCCCTGTCCTATGGCAGTGAAGGACACTGAATTTCTATCCGAGTACATATATTTTGCTGCTCATAATCCTGTACATTCAAGCTGCGGCAGCAGTGATATTTAGGCGGAAGTCCAAATGTATGGGTGTAATATTCGACCCTGAACCTGAAGTGGGAAAGATAATTGGAGATTTTACTAAGTCTCTGATAGTTGGGATGATCTAATGGAGAAGCGTCTCTTAGTTTTATCAGGTCATGAGGAGAATCACAGATATTATCTGCCTTGTGAAAGGGAGTGCATCCTTGGTCATAATAGCGATCATCTTGTATGCCAATATCGATATGACTTCTTAGCTTCTCTAGGTAGATACAAGACCTGCCCTGTTTATGTCACATTAAATAAGGTGTGGAGTTTCAGAGTATTTCTGAATGAAAAGCCAAGAAAAACTGTATGTCTTCTTCACAAATATGCATAAAATCAATTGCGAGGCTTCTGGTCTCTGTATGACCGAGTAAGAACTTTATTTAATTAGTGCTTACCTTTGTTGTGGAGTTGTTGATCTTCTGGGTTAAGACATGTCAAGGGTTAAGTTTGAATCAATCAAAGTATCTTGCCTCTCTATGTTAGACTTTTGAACAGACTTTGTTAATGAAGGAATATCACTATAATCTGCAAAGAAGCATATAGCCAAGCAAACAGGTGCAAATTTCTAAGAAAGATTGAGGGGGGGAGAAAAAACTGTCTTTTTCCTTTCTGCGAGCCATACCATCATCTATGCCGTGTTCTTTGGAGGTTGATTATGATCTCAATTTGTAGCACAGAGATGATACTGGCTCAGTGAACATTTTCTCTAATAGCTTTTCTATACACATCTCTCTATAAAAAGACAAGCTCTTAAAATAAAATAAAAAGCAAAACCAATCAACCCTTCCTCGTTAGAGTTCTCCAAAAGAAATATTCACCACTGTCTAGTTTTCTCTGCTTTGCTAGAAGCTATTCTTCTTCTTTAGCTGTCACCTTACTTGCTCTTCCTGCCTCTGTTTGAAGAAACAACTCAAATATATCAAGACCTGTTGTGGATAGGATCTGATCCTCTCCGTACTCTTCTTTTGCTTGTTTGACTTGGATCAAATGTCTTGTTTGCTTGGGCTGATTTCTTTGTGTCCATCCCCTGCATGTCGACATCCTTGAGGCTACGTTGGCTGTGTGGCAGTGTCCCGTGAGCTTTTCGGTCGTGTCTGAGGATCACCTCTACACTCGTCAAGCCATAAAGTTTACGAGGTTGAACTGCTATGAACCCAATACATATAAGAAGGATAAGCACTCTACGAGAACAAAAAACCATTGTTTCTGCTCTGAAACAAACAAGAAGAGCAGAGGTGTGATGTTTCTGTTTAGAGTAATGAGATGATAAACAGGTCTGAGAATGTGAGCCTTCTATTGTGATGCTCCATTCCTGTGGATATATGCCTGTTATTTATCCCTTATTGGATTTGGAGGGCGCTTTAAAGCAAAAAAGCAGGGAGGGGCCCCAGAACACCCGGTGGGATTTTTGATTCACCCAAATCATAAGCCTGCATTCTAAACATATTAAGGCTGTTATGGAAGAATCTGACAATGATGAATAAAGGGGTTGGAACAATACCCTTGAGAAGCCAAGTATCTTTTTTCATTTGCTCCCCTACATCCCTATCATTTGTTTTGCTTTTGTCCATTGAAACAGGCCTACCGCTCTCTCGAACTCTTTAAATGTCTTGCCACATCACCCGACCATGCTTATGTGGACATGCACTGTGCGGGCTGATATTCATTCTTAGCCGATGGTCTTTCCAGCTAGGGTCTCAGCTAGGCTAGGCTAGGCTCAGCTCAGCTCATAATTTGAGGCAAGCTTTCTACGAATAACAGGTTTGCTGTCGCAGTTAAGTTACAAATATATTCTTATGGTATGAGGATCATGTTTTATGTGGTGGGTATTTTAGGAAATTATCGTTACTTTGGTATTAAGAAAAGGGGAGTTCTGTTTTTTAAGCACAAGCGATGAGGCCACCTAGAACTAGTAGATTGCTACAGTGGCAAGTCATATAAAGAATCAAATACGAGGGGGAAAGAATGAGGAATAGAACAGCCCCCAAAAGAAACAAGCTCTTGCTTTATGCCATTCTAAGATCTCCTCCTCACTTTAGAATTCCAAGCTCTCTTCCCTATGCAACAAAAACAACAGCACTTGGTTTCTTGCGCTATATGTGTTTCTTTATGCCTTTCTTTGGGTTGCTAAGTTCTTAATCTCCCATTCAATGATCCAGTGAAGACCCACTTCAACCCTCCTTCCTCCCTTTCTCTCTGTTGGATTAAGCTGTAAATTTTTCTCGTTTGTTTATGAAGACCATCTTTTCCTTTATTCTCTTTTACTTTTCTGTTATTGTTGCTGTTGTTATGATATAAACCACATGCAACTAGGAACATTCTAAAGCATATGTTCTTGTACTTTATTAAATGAATATTTATATTGGTGGTTTAACAACGGTGATTAGTAATGGTCCAAGCAACAAAACCCCAACTTGAATGGGTTGTTAATGTGCTGATTCTTTGCTTTATATCCTCCAGATAAAGCAGAATGGTTAAATCATTCTTGCTTTCTATTCTTCCCTATCTTCCACAAGGATTAAATCCTCCCGTAGTGGGTGCCATGCACATGATCAATATGCCGATCCACTTCGAAGTATTGTTTGCTGCTTGACAGGGACATGAGAGTTTCTAACCACGAAATTGTGTGACGAATTAGACATCCGTATCTGATTCATCACATTTTGAATCAAATTGTTACTGCTGCATTGAACTTGAGCTTGCTCATCCACTGACTGGACTGGGATCGACCATTAGCTCCTAAACACTGTATCTGATGCACAATATTTTCCGACAAGTGTTATCGCCATTTTTTTATATATAGTTTTGTTGCTTTCATGATCAAGTGGTGTCGTTGTCCAGTCAAATGCATATGCAACACCCCCTTCTTTTCCTACTTTTTTTTGAAGAAGGGCGTCGGATTAAAGGCTTCAGTTTCAAAAACCAAAGAAAGGGTAGAAAGGAGAATTTTATTTTCGTGACCTGCTTTACCTGGCTTGAGTCACAACGTTGCATTTGAACTGTATTTTCTTGAAGAAAAGAGCCAGAAGATCCCTCGGGAAGCAAGCACTCCTTTTCTTTTTGTTGTCCCTGGCAAATATTATTTTCTATCGTTTTAAGATTTTGCTTTTTATCTGAAACTCATTTTCCTACAAATTAATACTATAAAAACTATAGTTGTTCAGTGAAGTCATAAAAAATGGTTTTATATTCCTTTAATAAATCATTAAATGTACGTTAGATACTGCGGTTTATTAAAAAAAAAATTCATGAACGGATGTTTTACGTATAAATTTTCAACCTCATTTGACTGCGCTGCCATGTCCATATTAATTAATAGTTGAGGCGCAGAAAAAGATTTTATATTATAATAAAAAGGAGGGGGGGGGGGGTGATGCACAGACTCATGGGTACTGAACCATAAATGACCGTCTCCCTCCCTCCCTCCCTCCCTCTCTCTCTCTCTCTCTCTCTCTCTGCTTGAAATTTTGTAGGCCAAATTAAAGAGAATTCTTTTCATTCAAACCTTGCCAAATAAGAGAGAGGCTGCGTGGCCTTCTAGTTCTTCTTTAGATTGAGTGGTACGGGAAATGTACTTATTTAGAATAATCTTTCTTGTATTTGTTTTATGTTTATTAACATTGGAATCTTAATTCACAGGCCATGCCCCCTTTGGTGTAAGATAGAATTAGCTGTAGCAATCAAAGGAAGGAAGGAAGGATTCTATAATAATAATAATAAAAGAAGGAAATTTTATTTAATTTTTAAAGCGAAACCCTACGCTGCAAATTGTGGCTTTGTAGATTCTCGAGGCTGGTCTTAAAGTCGGGACTTTTCTTCAGTACTTTCATCAACAAGTTAAAACAATGGAGCCCGCAGGTTAAGCCGTGCAATGACTCGAATCCATATTCCGTAGTCCATCATCTTCTTCTCAGTAAGCCACCAATGCCATGTCAGGACCAACACACATAGGTGGCGAAGGGAGGAAGGTTGCCGGAGTAGTTTCTGTTAAAGGTAAAGCAAATTTGAGTCTGTAACGCTTCCATATCCTCAAAAGAAGACCTGTGGTATGTTGGCTACAACACAACGCAATAGAAGAAGAAAATGAACACCAATTTCTCCTATTAAATTACATGATATTACATTTCCATAGAAACTAGCATCTAGTACTTGATTGCAGACATTGTTGTAGGATTGGAGGTCTTTGAGTTCGGAATTTATCAGGATTCTGACTAGTGGAAAGTTTCCTTGATCCCATAGATTGGTCGATAGTTCCGGTGGCCCGGTTTCTGCCTCTATCAAGCTTCGCACCTCCCTTACCACGCTTTCCCAAGAACCCATTTTTCAGGATTCGGCAGGCCCGTCAAAAAATTGGGGATACTTCCCCCAAAAACCAAGGGAGGCGGCAGCCCCCGTCCACGTATCTCTATTTGGAATTGCTTATTGGGTTTAAGTAGGTTCTCTGGTATGCAATCCAGCATGTGACAAGGTGGTTTGTTTTCTAAAATGTATGAAATTGAAGAAAAATGAGTATCCACAGACTGAAATAACACTATAAATCATGACAAGCACCAATTGAAGCAACAACCATATGTGTTGGGATCCAAGTTCATCAGGGCACCCCTCACATATTTTAAATTTTGCTGTTGCCATCTTCGACCAGCCAAAACAAGCATTGTCAATGAAGCCTTGAACCTGATATGATACACCAATTAGGATGTTGATCTGCATCCTTCGAGATTCCATATTTGTTTTTCTCAGGCAGTTCCCGAGAAATTTAGGGGACAAAAAGCCACGTTGTAGGTCAGTGTGTCTTGAATCATTCTCTAGAAACACAAATTGGGAACAACTAATCACTTCTTTAGCATAGGAAGATTCTTGATTAACCCGATTGTAAGTCATATATGTTCTAAAGAGACGCCAAAAAGTGAGAGCTGCAAACAGAATGTTATCGAAATACAAAGTAAAAGGGAGATGCGCTACCTTGTTCAACCTTAAAGATTGTTTTTAGTAAATAATTATCCAACCACTAGTCTGAGAGAACACTAATGCAATTTGGATAAAAAAAAATGAAAGAAAAAATCAAATCGTGAGTAATTCTTTATCGTTCTTATTAAATCATATCCAACATGTGAAATTTAAAAATTTTGGATTCTAACTCTTTATTTTGCATGAGTTTCAAATTAAATTGTACGATAATTGTGTTAACATGATTCAATCAATTTGATAGAGTTTAAAAACAATTCGAAAGACCGATAAAAAGCATGATTTTGTTTTTAAAAAAAATTCAAGATTTTTTTTTTTTTTTAATATTGAGAATGCAACATATT
>Ga0307510_10007972_pt1 | contig 12603 bp, 7 predicted proteins | sample 12_EM_MG_FD_207224 | JGI IMG/M metagenome (GOLD analysis project Ga0307510, IMG submission 207224) | Populus trichocarpa ectomycorrhiza microbial communities from riparian zone in the Pacific Northwest, United States - 12_EM | ecosystem: Host-associated > Plants > Roots > Unclassified | place... | reverse complement strand
CGCATTTACCAAAGTCTGTTTACGGATCCATTCTGCCGGTACTTTATCTTTATGGGTATTCCGAACTTCAATATAATATCCAAAAACATTATTAAATGATATTTTCAAAGAAGAAATCCCTGTATTCTCCGATTCTCTTTTTTCGATTCCTTCCAAGTATTCTTTTCCTGAAGTAGAAATAGCCCGTAAATCATCTAATTCTTCGCTGATACCTTTTGCAATTGCATTTCCTTTTGCAATCGCAACCGGTGCATCCTGATTTAAGGTTATTTTGATTTTTTCTCTTAATAAATCACACGCATGCAGACTATCCCCAATAACTTTTACAGCTTCCTGAGGACTTTCCAGCGCCAGGGTTTTAATCGGAATTATAGCGTCCAGAGATTCTTTTAAATAAACAATTTCGCGAGGTGAAACTTTTCCGGCAGCAATTTTAGAGATCAAACGCTCTAAATCTGAAATTTGCTTGATTTGATATTGAATGTTATGTAAAACTTCCGAATTTGATTTCAAATACGAAACCACATCATGACGCCCTTTTATTTTATTGCTGTCTTTTAAAGGCAAAGCCAGCCAACGCTTCAATAAGCGCCCACCCATTGGCGAAAGCGTTCTGTCAATCACATCTAAAAGCGTAACTGCATTTGGATTATAACTGTGGTATAATTCTAAATTTCGAATTGTAAAACGATCCATCCAGACATAAGCATCTTCTGCAATTCGCTGAATTGCGGTGATATGCTGCACACGATTATGCTGAGTTTCTGATAAATAATACAAAATAGCTCCTGAAGCGACAATTCCTTCTTTTAATTCTTCGACACCAAAGCCTTTTAAAGAAACTGTCTGAAAATGTTTGGTTAAGGTTTCTACAGCATAATCTTCTTTATAAATCCAATCCTCCAGATAAAAACTATGAAAATCATCCCCGAAAGCAGCTTTAAAATCACTTTTATTATTTTTCGGAACTAAAACTTCACTCGGATTAAAGTTCTGCAGCAATTTATCAATATATTCTGCATTTCCCTGAGCCGTTAAAAATTCACCCGTGGAAACATCTAAAAATGAAATCCCGATATTTTTATTCGTAAAATAAACGGATGCTAAAAAGTTATTGGATTTAGATTGTAAAACCTCATCATTTAGAGAAACCCCTGGCGTAACCAATTCGGTAACACCACGTTTAACGATAGTTTTAGTCATTTTCGGGTCCTCAAGCTGATCACAGATTGCTACACGAAGTCCGGCTTTAACCAATTTTGGCAAATAAGTATTGATAGAATGATGCGGAAAACCTGCTAATGCGGTTTCAGTTTCAGAACCTGCCCCTCTTTTGGTTAATGTTATTCCGAGAATTTTAGAAGCCCTGACAGCGTCTTCTCCAAAGGTTTCATAAAAATCCCCTACCCTGAAAAGCAGACATGCATCAGGATATTTTCTCTTGATTTCGTTGTACTGTTTCATCAAGGGCGTTTCTTTTACCACTTTCTCTTTCGCTGCCAAATTAGTATGTTTTTAAATGAAAATTATGACAGCGAATTTATAATATTTTAAAAGAATATAGAAGAGCTTCAAAAATTAAAATATTTTAAGAATATTTTAAGGTCTGATATAAGATTTTTATATAGATTTGTTCATAATTAAAAAAGACTTTTTAAAGATGAAAAAAATAATTTTATTCGCTATGTTGGCTGTAGTTGGAATTACAGCTTCTAATGCTCAAAGCACTAAAAAAGCAACTGCTAAAGCTGCTAAGGTTGCGAAAATTGAAGGTGCCGGAATGGCTTTCGAAACAGAAACTATTGATTACGGAACTATCGCTCACAATGCTGATGGAAAACGTGAGTTTGTTTTTGTAAACAACGGAACAAAACCATTGATCATTACTAACACACAAGGATCTTGTGGTTGTACTGTACCAACAACTCCAAAAGAGCCAATTGCTCCGGGAGCAAAAGGTATAATTGGTGTAAAATATGCTACTGACAGAGTTGGTGCATTTACAAAAACGGTAACTGTTACTTCTAATGCTGAAGGACAGCCATCAAAAATATTAACAATTAAAGGTACAGTTTTACCAGATCCGGTAAAAAGCTAATCTGAAAACAAAATAAAATAATCGAAAAAGCTTCCTTATCTTTGGAAGCTTTTTTTATGACCAGAATTCAACACAATGAGAAAACTTGAAAATAACGAGTTAGGCAGAAAATCTATTGAGGATTTTAGAAAATCTGAAAAAACACCTTTGATTTTAGTATTGGATGATATTCGCAGTTTGCATAATATTGGATCTGTATTTAGAACTGCTGATGCTTTTTTGATCGAAAAAATAATTTTATGCGGTATTACAGCTACTCCTCCTAACAAAGAAATTCATAAAACTGCTCTTGGCGCAACCGAAACTGTAATCTGGGAACATCATGAAAATGTGTTGGAAGTTATTGAAAATCTAAAAAAGGAAAATATTCTCACGCTAGCTATTGAACAAGTTGAAAGTGCTGTTTTTCTTCAGGATTTTAAAGTCCAAAAAAATCAAAAATATGCTTTAATTTTTGGGAATGAAGTCTATGGAGTTGCACAGGAAGCTGTTGCAATTTGTGATGGCTGTATTGAAATTCCACAATTGGGTACTAAACATTCCTTAAATATTGCTGTTAGTGCAGGGATAGTTGTTTGGGATTTGTTTAAAAAAATCAACTGGAATTTATGACATATGTAAAAATTGTCGTTTTTTAAACAAAAAAGTTAATTCACAGCATTTATTTTATAGACCACTTAACTACTTTTACTAAAAGAGTTTACAAAATTAATTTGTTATGAAAAAAATGTTTTTGCTGTTTTTATTTTTATCCAGTTTTTTTTGTACATCTCAATACACATTGATTCCTGATCCAAATTTTGAAAAAGCTTTAATTGATTTTGGAATTGATAACGGTACTATTGATGGCAAAGTACTTACAGCCAAGGTAAGTGGGATTGCTAATCTGGATGTTAGAAATAACGGTATTACTGATTTAACAGGATTACAGGATTTTTTATCATTAACGTTTTTAAGTTGTAGTGATAATCAATTAACCAGTCTGGATGTTACCAAAAATACAGCTTTGATTGTTTTGGATTGTCAGAATAATTCAATAAGCAGTTTAGATGTTACTAAAAACACTGCTTTGACTGATTTATTTTGTGGTGCTAATCAATTAACCAGTTTAGATGTTACTAAAAATACGGCTTTGACTAATTTGGTTTGTTTCATGAACCAATTAACAGGTTTAGATCTTTCCACAAACATCGTTTTAAGAGGTCTAACTTGTCACGTTAATAATTTATCAAACCTTGATGTTTCTAATAATATTGCTTTGAGTGGCGTAATTGTCAGTAATAATCATTTAACTTCTTTAAACATTTCTAACAATCCCAATCTGATAACTTTAAACTGTGACAATAATCAGTTAACCAGTTTAGATATTTCTAAAAATCAAGATTTACATGTTTTTCACTGCAATAATAATCAATTAACCAGTTTAAATTTAAAAAATGGAAACAATACAAAACTAGTGCTACTTGATTTTAAGTCAAATTCAAGTCTTGCCTGCATACAAGTGGACAATAAATTATATTCTGATGCAAATTGGTCTTCCAGTAAAGACATCGCATCAAGTTATTCTGAAAATTGTAGTACATTGCCGAACACTGCTCCAATAATTACTGCGACAGGAAATCAAATCTATTGTCCACAAACCCATCAAAAAATTGTAACAGGCGTAAGCATAGTCGATCCGGATGATACAAGCACCACTGAGATTTATATTCAAATTTCAACTGGGTATGTAAACGGGCAGGATATATTAACACTTGCTAACCCCTTGTCACACCCTACTATTACAACAAGTTGGGATATTAATGCTGGAAAACTGAAATTATACAGCCCAACCGGAGTACCCGTTAGCTATCTCGATTTTATAGCCGCCATTAAGGATGTAGAATTCAATAATTCATCTGCTTCAGCTTCCGGAACACGAAATTTTTCGATTACCTTAGGAGCAGGACAACTTAGTTACCTACCTCGCAATGGTCATTATTACGAATATATTGCATCTTCAGGCCTTAATTGGACAAGAGCCAGAAACGAAGCCGCAGCCAGAACCTATTATGGCTTACAAGGTTATTTAGCCACTTTAACAGCCGCAGATGAAGCACAATTAGCCGGAGCGCAAGCGCCAGGAACAGGATGGATTGGTGGAAGTGATGCCGAAACTGAAGGAGTATGGAAATGGGTTACCGGACCAGAAGCAGGAACTACTTTCTGGATGGGAAAAAATAACGGAACTACAACAGCTCCTTTTTATTATGCCAATTGGAACTCACCTAACGAACCGAATGACTCCAAAAATAATGAAGATTACGCTCACATAACTTCTGCAGCAGTAGGAAATCCAGGAACCTGGAACGATCTTCCAGAACAAGGAGATCCACCAGGAAACTACTACCCTCAAGGATATATCGTGGAATACGGAGGAATGCCCGGAGACCAAACTCTTCAAATTTCGGCGAGTACGACCATTACAATTCCTCAAATAACCAGCACAACTCCAAATTCCAGATGTGATTCAGGAATAGTAATCCTCACAGCTACTGCTAACACCGGAACAATTAGCTGGTATGATGCTGCAACCGGAGGTAATTTATTAGGAACCGGAAATTCTTTTTCAACTCCTGCAATAAGCACAACCACAACTTATTATGTAGATTCAGGCTGTGAAACAAACCGAAAATCAGTTATTGCAACAGTTAATACTACACCAGATACACCAACAGCATTTTCTCCTGTTTCCAGATGTGGCACAGGAACAGTAACATTGCAGGCAACATCAAATATTGGTACAATCAATTGGTTTATAAATTCTACCGGCGGAACAAGTATTCATTCCGGAAACAACTTTATTACACCAACTATTTCAGCCAATTCTACGTATTATGCCGAAGCATCAAATAATGGCTGCATTAATCCTACTCGTACTCCTGTGAATATAATTGTATATACTCCACCGGCAGTTACAGATGAAGAAGTTGTTTTATGTGAAACCCAAACAGTTGTTTTAGACGCTAAAATAACAGGAGTCACTTATAAATGGTCAACAGGAGAAACAACACAAACTATATCTGTTTCGGCTTCCGGGACTTACACTGTTGAAGTAACCAGTCCGGCACCAGAAAATTGCGGCAGCACAAAAACAATTAAAGTCATTGAATACAAGAAACCAATTATAAAAAACATTGATGTAAACCAAACAACAGTTGTCATTAATCTTACCAATACAGCAGATTATTTTGAATTTTCGGTAGATGGCATCAATTATCAGACATCAAATACCTTTTATGATGTACCTGGAGGTCTTCAAACTGCTTATGTAAGGACAAAAGACAATCAATGTGATATTAATGAGGCAACTAAAGACTTTGTTGTCTTGATTTTCCCAACATTTTTCACTCCAAATGGTGACCCTTTTAATGATTCATGGGAAGTAACCGGAATGGAAAATTTCCCTCAGGTCCAAGTCACTATTTTTGATCGGTATGGAAAATTTATAGCGCAGCTAACCTCTTCTAAAATGAGCTGGGATGGTACTTTCAATAAAATTCCGTTACCAGCTTCAGATTATTGGTACGTCTTAAAAATTGATGATACTAAACCAATTATGAGAGGGCATTTTTCTTTGAAGAGATAATTTTTAATTAGAAAATGAGATAATTATCTATGCAAAAAAAGATAAACTTTGTAGCTGTTAGAATGTAAAAAAACTTTAAAAATTTTCTAATTCTCAAATTGGTACATTATCTAATTACTTTCTGAATTTCATCCAAAACAAAAAGATAATCTTCATGTTTTTTTACAAAATCACGATCCGAAACATCAATAATTAAAACATTGAGATCCGTTTCGGATTTAATATATTCTAAATAACCATTGTTAATTTTATCTAAATAATCAGCCGAAATATTTTGCTCGTAATTCCGTCCTCTTCTTTTGATATTCTGAAGTAATCTCTCTGTATTCTGATACAAATAAATATACAAATCCGGTTTTGGCATTTCTTTGTAAATAATATCGAATAAGTTTCGATACAAACGGTATTCATCTTCTGCAAGTGTAATTTTAGCAAAAATCAAAGACTTAAAAATATGATAATCGGCAACTATAAAATCCTTAAACAAATCAAATTGTGCCAGATCATCTGATAATTGCTGATAACGATCTGCCAGAAAAGACATTTCAAGCGGAAAAGCATAGCGGTTTTGATCTTTATAAAATTTAGGCAAAAAAGGATTATCGGCAAATCGTTCCAACACCGTTTTAGCATTAAAATCTTCGGCTATTTTATGTACCAGTGTCGTTTTTCCGGCTCCAATATTTCCTTCCAGAGCAATATAATTAAATCGTTCCAACGGAATTTCCTGCAATGGTTTTTTTAAATCGTGAACTACTGTACAAATACTGTCATCCGGCGAAATTGCAATTAATTCGGAAATCGTTTTTTGAAAAACAGGATGTTTCCAGTCTAATTTCAAATCCTGCATTGGCAGCAATACAAATTTTCTGTTCTGCATTAACGGATGTGGAATCTGAAGTTTTTCAGAATCAATTATTTCATCATCAAAAACAATCAGATCGACATCAATAATCCTCGATTGATACCCTTGCTGATCAGAACGAATACGGCCTAATTGTTTTTCAACTTTTAAAACCTGACTTAGTATTTTTTGCGCCGATAAGTTACTGTGCAAAAGCAGTGCACAATTGTAAAAAGCATCACTTTCGAATCCCCAAGCGGGAGTTTCATATAGTTTTGAAACCTGAATAACGGTCCCAACTTTCAGATGTATTAAGTTAATACAGCTTTCGATGTTTTCTAACCTATTTCCCTGGTTACTGCCTATAGATAAAACGACTTGATGTTGTGACTTCATAATTAATGCAAATTAACTAAAAGTATTTTAGAATTAGCAATATATTTGCCCTGAACAGAATGAATTTGGTTAAATTTAAAAAACTAAATTTGTAACAAATTAACCACTTTTGATACTTATTAAAAAAATATATTTATGAAATTTCTAGGAAATGTTATTGCCACTGTAATTGGTATTTTTGTATTCATTATGCTATTCTTTTTTGGTGTAATCCTTATTGGAGCTATTTTTGGCGGAGACGAAACAGTTTCAGTAAAATCAGATTCTGTTATAGAATTAAATTTAAAAGAAATACAAAATGATTATGCGGGAAAATATAAAGATCCCTGGGTAACAATTTTTTCTGATAAAAAAGACATTGGTTTAACCGATGTCATCAACGCGATCGAAGCAGCAAAAACAGATGATAACATTAAGGGAATTTCTATTTTAAATGATGAATCTTCGTTAGGTCTGGCACAATACAAAGATTTAAGGAATGCACTCGAAAGTTTCAAAAAATCAGGCAAATTCGTTTGGGCATACGCCAATGCTTATTCTCAAAAAGAATATTATTTAAACTCCGTAGCAAATACTATTTATTTGAATCCTGCAGGTGATTTAGATTTCAAAGGGCTTTCATCTGAAATAATGTTCTTTAAGGATTTTCAGGACAAATCGGGTATTCACATGGAAGTGATTCGTCATGGAAAATACAAAAGTGCCGTTGAGCCTTTTTTAGAAAACAAAATGAGTGATGCCAACAGAGAACAAATGACCGCCCTTTTAAGCTCAATTTGGACAACTGTTTCAACCGATATTTCAAAAAGCCGAAATATTCCTGTGACCAAATTAAACGAAATTGCAAACGGATTATTGGCAAGAACTCCGGAAATGGCAAAAAGTGAGCATCTTATTGATATTATCGCCTACGAAGATGTTTATCATAATGCCATAAAAAAAGCGTTGAAAGTAACAGGTGATGACGATTATAATAAAATTTCGATTGATGATTATACTCAAAACAATATCACTACAGCTTTAACAAATACAGCAACTGATCAAATTGCAATTATTTATGCTCAGGGCGAAATTGGCAGCGGTGAGGGTGATGTTAATGAAATTGGTGAAGGTTCAATGCGCCGTTCATTACAGGAAGCCAGAAAAAATGAAGATGTAAAAGCAATAGTGTTACGAATTAACAGCCCTGGCGGAAGCGCCCTGACCTCAGATTTGATCTGGAGAGAAATTGAAATTACCAAAAAAGTAAAGCCTGTTGTGGTTTCCATGGGAAATTATGCAGCCTCAGGCGGTTATTACATTGCTTGTAATGCCAATAAAATCTATGCTGAAAATAATACTATCACAGGCTCTATTGGTGTTTTTGGAATCTTACCTAATTTTTCTCCGCTGGCAAATAAATTAGGAATAAATACAGAACAGGTAAAAACACATGAAAACGCAGCTAATTATAGCCCTTTTGTACCAATCGATGAGAAATTTAAAGCTTTTACATTAGAAAGCGTTGAACACATTTACAAAACTTTTGTTACGCATGTGGCCGAAGGCAGAAAAATGACTTTCGCCCAGGTAGATGCAATTGCTCAGGGAAGAGTCTGGTCAGGCACGCAAGCTTTAAAAATTGGTTTAGTAGATAAAATTGGAGGGTTAGATGATGCCATAGCTGAAGCAGCAAAAATTGCAAAAATAAAATCGTACAGCACACAGAATTATCCGGAATACGAGAAAAATTTTAATGATATTTTGTCCGGTCTGCCTTTTGCAAAATCAAAAGAAGCTTTTATCAAAGAAGAAATTGGTGAAGAAAACTACCTTTTGATTGAACAGGTAAAAAGACTTCAAAAACAAAAAGGGGTTCAGGCGATGATTCCTTTTGGAATAAACATTAAATAATTTCGAAAAGAAATGAAAAAAATATTTATCGTTCTGTTTGCAATATTTCTCAATTTTGCAACTGCCCAAAACAAAAGCCTGATAACTTATAAAGAATCTGATTTAACCTTAAAAATTAATTCAGAAGAGATTTTTGGTACTTTAACAGCTCCTAATTTATCTCAAAAATATCCTGTTGCCTTACTGATTTCCGGTTCCGGACCAACAGACAGAAACGGGAATAATGTAATAATGAAAAACAATTCGTTGAAAATGCTGGCTGAAACTTTAGCAAAAAACGGAATTGCTTCTTTACGATTTGATAAAAGAGGAATTGGCGCAAGTAAAGCATCGGCTAAATCTGAAGAAAATTTACGATTTGAAAACTATGTAGACGATGTCAAAAGTTGGGTAGATTTATTGAAAAAAGACAATCGTTTTTCTAAAATAATCATTATCGGTCATAGTGAAGGATCTTTAATAGGAATGATTGCGAGTGGAAAAGCAGACAAATTTATTTCGATTGCCGGAGCCGGAGATTCGGCTGACAAACTAATAAAAACACAAATAGCATCAAAATCAAACAAGCAGGTTGAAGATTTGACCTTTCCAATTATTGACAGTTTAAAAAACGGAAACACGGTAAAAAAAGTCGACCCGATACTTAATTCTCTTTTTAGAGCGAGTATTCAGCCTTATTTAATTTCCTGGTTTAAATACAATCCACAGGCAGAAATTAAAAAATTGAATATTCCTGTTTTAATTGTACAGGGAAACAACGATTTGCAAGTAACTGTAAAAGATGCCGAAAGTTTAGCGCAATCCAATAAAAAAGCCGAATTATTAATTGTTGATAAAATGAATCATATAATGAAAATAGTTGATGGTGATGTGCAGGCAAACATGGCGAGTTATAACAATGAGACCTTACCAATTTCAGAAGTAATGACTAATAAAATAGTCTCTTTTATTCAGAAATAATTGAAGCTCACTGAAAAATCCGTTTGAAAATTAATTCAAACGGATTTTTTTTATTACTTTTTATGAAAAAATTACAAAAAATCTCCAGTATAAAAAGCTATTTTTGCGTAGATAGTATATCAATTTTGTCTATTTAACCCCCAAATAACTAAATTTATTATGTTAAAGAAAATTCTAAAAATCACAGGAATTATAATCGTAGTTTTCATTGCTGCTTTATTCGCAATCCCTTACTTTTTCAAAGATCAGATTAAAAATAAAATCACAGAAGCTATCAATGAAAATGTTGATGCCAAAGTGAGTTTCGCTGATGCAGACTTAAGTTTGTTTAAAAACTTTCCGAATGCTACTGTTGGGATTGAGAAACTGGTGATCATCAACAAAGCGCCTTTTGAAGGTGATACTTTGATTTCGTTAGGAGAATTAAACCTGAAGATGAGCATAAAAGAGCTTTTTAAAGGAAAAGACGAACCTATGAGCATTGAAGGAATCAGTTCTCAAAATGGTTTAATCAATATTATTTTCAACAAAGACGGAGTTGGAAACTTTGATATTGCCTTAAAAGACAAAAAAGAAACAAAAACTGATGATAAGAGCAAGCCTCTTTCTTTAAAAATTCAGAACTATAAAATTGAAAATTTCACTTTCAGATATATTGATCAGGGCTCAAAAATAAAAATGGTTATTGATAGTTTAAATCATGAAGGAACTGGGGATTTTACCAATTCAAAACTTGATTTAACAACAAAATCAACAGCTAAAGTTTCCTTAGACATGGACAAAGTCAATTATATGAAAAACATCTCTTTGACTCTGGATGCGGTATTAGGAATTGATTTAGCGCAAAGCAAATATACTTTTAAAGAAAACAAAGCTTTGATTAACCAATTACCTTTAGAATTTGACGGATTTATTCAGATGGTAGAAGCGGGTCAGATTTATGATTTAAAATTCAAAACACCTACCTCGTCTTTCACCAACTTCTTAGGATTAATTCCATCAGCGTATGCTTCAGGTTTAGATGGTGTAAAAACTACCGGAGACTTTACAATAGTGGGATTTGCAAAAGGACAATTAACAGACACAACTGTTCCGAAATTCAATATTGCAATTGCGTCTAATAATGCTTCTTTTCAATATCCTAACTTACCAAAATCAGTTCAGAATATTGTAATCGATACTAAAATTATTAATGAAACCGGCATCCTGAATGACACTTATGTTAATTTAGATAAACTTTCTTTTAAAATTGACCAGGATGTTTTTAGCGCTAAAGCGAATATAAAAAACATAACTGTAAACCCAATTGTAGATGCTGCCTTAAAAGGGACTATCAATTTGGCAAACCTTTCAAAAGCCTATCCAATTAAACTTGACAAACCTTTGGCAGGTATTTTAAAAGCTGATGTTACAACAAATTTTGATATGGCATCTGTAGAAAATAGTCAATATCAAAATATTAAAAATGCCGGAACGATGAGTTTATCAGGATTCAAATATACTGATGAAAACAATAAATCAATGAATATCAGTACGGCTTTGGTTGAGTTTAATCCGAGTAAAATTAACCTGAAACAATTTAACGCGACTACCGGAAAAAGTGACATGAGCATCAATGGGACTTTAGAAAATTTCTATGGTTTTATGTTTAAAAAACAAGAGCTGAAAGGAAACTTCAATATGAGCTCTAACCAATTGGCAGTTGATGATTTTATGACTTCAGGTGAACCTGCAACGGCTAAAACCGAAGCTAAACCAACAGAAGCCATGAAGATTCCTGCGTTTTTAAATTGTACGCTAAATGCTAAAGCCAATACTGTTTTATACAATAATTTAAAATTAACGGCTGTTTCCGGAAAATTGCTGATCAAGGATGAAAAAGCAACTTTGGAAAACTTTAAAACATCTATTTTTGGAGGAACAATTGGTTTGAACGGAGCAGTTTCAACCAAAACAAAAGTACCTACTTTTGATATGGCTTTAGGTTTCAATCAGGTTGATATTGCACAGACTTTTACGCAATTGGATATGATGAAAAAAATTGCCCCTTTGGCAGGAATTATCAATGGAAAATTGAATTCGACTATAAAATTAAACGGAAATTTAGATGCAAACGAATTGACTCCTGACTTAAAATCACTTACAGGAGATTTATTCGGACAATTACTTTCTACTACGATAAATGCCAAAAACTCTACTTTATTGAGTGCTTTGGGTTCTAAAATAAAATTTATTGATGTGAATAAATTGAATTTGGACAACCTGAAAATGGCGTTGACTTTTGAAAACGGAAAGGTGAATGTGAAACCATTTGATATTAAATACCAGGACATTAAAGCCACAATTGGCGGAACACACGGTTTTGACCAAGTGATGAATTACAATATAAAATTAGATGTCCCGGCAAAATATTTAGGTACGGAAGCAAATTCTTTTCTTGCGAAATTGTCTCCGGCTGATGCTGCAAAATTGCAAAACATCCCGATTAATGGTGTGATTACAGGTAACTTTTCAAAACCTAAAGTGGCTCTCGATACAAAAACAGCAGTGAGTAACTTAACGACTCAGGTGGTAAATCAACAAAAAGAAAAGCTGACTCAAAAAGGAGCTTCTGCCCTTACTGATTTACTCAATAAAAACACGAAATCAAAAGACACTACAAAAACTGCTACTGATAAGGCAAAAAATACCGAAGAAGTAAAAACAAAAGCCAGTGAGCTGTTGAATGGTTTGTTCAAGAAGAAAAAATAGCAATTAAAAAAGGTCAATCTACTACTACAGATT
>Ga0307510_10007971_pt1 | contig 12605 bp, 6 predicted proteins | sample 12_EM_MG_FD_207224 | JGI IMG/M metagenome (GOLD analysis project Ga0307510, IMG submission 207224) | Populus trichocarpa ectomycorrhiza microbial communities from riparian zone in the Pacific Northwest, United States - 12_EM | ecosystem: Host-associated > Plants > Roots > Unclassified | place... | reverse complement strand
AAATATATTAATGTCCAGAAAAAAAAAACTTTTGGAAAAATTAAATATGAAAACATATTGGAGACAAACATCATTTGATCTCTGTCCTAGTGTTAGGGTAACAGTGAATTCAATGCATTATCACTACTTTCAAAGAGGGAAATAAAAAACTGTCTCGACATAAAAAAGAGATAATACAACCATCTATCTTTCTTGGCAATGCTCCATGATTAAGGTTAGTGGAGTTAATTTTTCTTTTATCATTGAATTTTTTTTTTAAAAAAAAGACAAATACAAAAAAAAAAAAACTCATGACCTACTAAAAAAATAAAAATATCTTCACATAGAATTTCTCTCCTCTACTTATATTTATTTTTAAAAAATAACTAATAAATAAAATACTGCTAATTACTCCCTTACATAAAAAGTATATATATATATATATATATAAAAAAAAACTTTTTCGGTGCATGCATGATTACATATACGAGACAGCAGGCAGGAGACAGGTAACATATGAATTAGCTATGAGTCACTATCCGGAGATGAACCTTTCCAATTCCAAATTGTGGATTGCAACGTGCGTAATCAATTGTAATTAAACTTATATTATGACACACTCAAAAATAAATCAATTAGTAACCATCGATCACCATATGAAAAGGAAAATCTTTTTCAAAGATCATTCAATTGTCAAACTTAGTGACATGATTCTTTTGATTTAGAAACGCTAGCTGTAATTGTTTGTAGTTGTGCTTACGTTATCAAAAAGAGCTTATTGGATTTTACTTTAAGCATTTCCTATTACTAAGTAATGGTGCTAATAAGCATTTAGTGACATCATCCTTTTGATTTAGTTTCGGTTTGGTTTTGCGTTTAATCAGGTTTCTGAAAGTTTTTAGTTTATTTTTAATTTTAAATTAATATTTTTAAATTATTTTGATTTGTTAATATTAAGATTATTTTATTTTAATATATTTTTAAATAAAAAACAACATTTACCGCAATCCAAACCAAGAATTCACACTAGTTTTGGACTCGTGGCCTTGCAATTCAGCGATATTGAGCTGTGAAGTACCCCACTTGAATGCTTATAATAATTTGAAAAAATAATCTATGTCAACAAAGTGTTTAGAAAAATTAATTAAATACTATCACGTTCGCTTACGAGCTGATCAGGGATTTGTTCAATTTTTTTATTTTTTATCGTGTGTTAATGAATTCTCTAATCCAACCATATAGAGTTAGTAAATCAAAACCAGCACAGAAAAATCTAAAAATAATGCAAAAGTAATGGGGCTTCAAGTTGAGCTCCCGATAATCATTTTAGGCTGACTTCAATGCGTGCTGGAGTCCAAGTCAAAGCGTAAGACGACCATAACTCGGTGCATGATGATACCATCGATGACTACAGGTTATACCAGTGATGATCTTCTGATTGGAAAGGGCAGGCGGTGTGAATGCAAGCTACAAAATTTCCTCATTCTCTCCGGCAGATCAACAATGCTGTCTTTGATAAGTTTACGAAAATGATAGTTTGACCCATATCATAACAATAGGTGGTGCTTGATGTCAATGATTTCCGAAAGCAGGACCCAGTTCCATTAATCATCAAGTTATGTGCCTGCCTGTATAATAGCATCAAGTCAACTAAACAACCTCCTCTCGATTGCCCACCTCATCTCTTTGGCAAGAAATTAGAGGCTAAAAGTCTTCATTCAAAGAAGGCTTGTTTCCTGGTCGAACACAAAGCGATGAACCATGTTAATGTTGTCAAGTATGCTTTATATGTGGTGGAAAGATCTCCCTCACTGAGATTTGTATATCCCCAATTACCAAGACAGGGGAGGAATTGTCACGCTAGTCTGGGAGGGGCTTTCTTTCAATCGGGGATTTGGAGGGCCTAGTTGAATAAAGAGCCCGATTTGGAGGGCTACAATGACTCTTTCGGAGCTTGTCATGCATCTGTACCCTTTCTCTTCATAAGAAAAGGGATAAATCTTGATTTGGATATGGATTCTCCTTGATCTGCCAGAGCTCTTGCAACGAAAAGGTAAATTAAGATGCGGATATTAGTCCTCGAGACGAGCATAGTCGTGGATATGCTAAAGTGGCAAAATGATGGATATCAATCGTGAAAGTAAGCCTACCTTTCTGGTATTCCTCAATGATCAAAGTATCTCATTATGTTATAAGTTGTATAAGTATTATTGGTTAATAGTTCCTTGGCAATCAAGTTCCATTTACAAAGAATCTTGCTGATTCTACACCGGCTGCTGCACATATAGGATTACTGTTCCTAATCTTTCCAGCTTAGTGTTTCAATATAAAAGGGCTGCTGCTACGTCTAATCGCACTTGAAACTTGGCCTTCCAGCAGAAGGTACAGGATATATTGGCTGGAAGAATATGCCTGCATTGTTTTCAATTATTGTATCATTAAACTCCGCATCACTTCAGCAAATAATACATTTCCTGTTTCGGTCGTTCAAGTCCACCAACATTTTATGATTCTTTGAATATAACTGGAGTTCGACATGACTTCAATCCTTTAATCTGAGCTTTACTCGGTCCTTTTTGAGAAAGAGGGAGGTAGGTTAGCTAGAAAAAAGGAAACCAGTGAAAAGGACAAAAAAATAATTGTTGCCTCCCTAAACAAATACAAATGTTATGTAAAAAGGCAAGAACCACCTTTAATCGCTGCCTACTCGATTTGAATTTCAACCAGCGGGTCAAACTATCTTGAAGGGTTGAAATACTACCCAAAACTATAAAATGCTACCATGAAAACCGGCTTCCTGTTCCATCAAGAAAACGATCAGTATGCCACCCTTTGGCTTGCAGCTCAGATAAAAATGGATCAAATACGCTATTCATCTTCTCATAAGCATCTTGCAAGGTGACAGAAGTAGACTCATGAGAAGACTTCTTCATGCTCGAAGCATATGCAGCCACCAGCCATGCCCTTAATGCATCTTCACCACTAGCATTTTGCTCCAATACCAAATCAGTCCATTTATTCCCAGGACTTAGAATAAACTTCTCCCCGGGAAATATTTCTTTCAATTCACGAAGTTTTGAAGGCCTCACCGCCCTGTGCAAAGCCTGCCCAACTTTTACATTGCCAGCATTTTCTATAAGTCGGCCTGGAAATAAGAGATCTTCATGGTACCTAAGATCAGCAGGGCTTGATATTTTCCCTGTCTGAGTTGGATGACAGTTGACGAAATTAGGCAAGTGGAAATAAAAAAGCAAGTCGTGCTGAAGTGTGAAACAAACCTTGACAAAATCAGCCACAACCATTGCCGTCCTCTGTGGATTCAATGTATTAACAGGGGTAGCTCGCATTTCTTCAATAACACAACAAACATGTACAATAGAAAGAAGAGGCCCAGCAACAAACTGCAAGAAATATTAGAAAATAGAAGCTAAGAGTCACTTAGACAACATAAACTGCTAAATCAGCCCTTTACAAAATATATCCCCCATGAGTCACTTAGACAACATAAACTACTAAATCAGAACATTATAAAACATATTCCCCATAAATTGCAGAGGTTCACTTTTGTATATTGAATAAAACAAGCAAAGAATTGAGCAAGTCTAGTGGCAGAAGTGTATATATATATATATAAAAATACACTATTTAATCAGCACGAGTTTCAGTTTGTTTTGTTAACTTAAACATGCCAGTGGTTGATTCAAAACTGGCTTAAGAGATACCACATTCCACTTGAGGTCGTGGCCTCAAATAGACCACACCACAGCAAAGCACGGAGTCTGCTGGTCACAGTTTTGAGCCTGTTAACCAAGAAGATGAATATGGCACAGGGATCCCAAAACACAGCTTTAGTGTTGGGTCATAATAGTGATCTCCTAAACATCAGCAACCTTTGGAAATGGCTACTTGCACTCACTTTCGAGAACATATGCATAATGCAAAAAGACATATCAAGTACTTGTATCAGACAGCAATGATAAACAGTGTACCTTCCCTTGCATTGATGAACAGACAGTGGATGCTAACTGAATTCCTACTCCTAGTCCAAGAACATTGAAAAGTGTTGAGATGGCCTCCCCTTTTGCAAATAGGTCACTTAGATTGCCTTCTTTGGCAAATGAAGAATATATTGGCAACCTTGTTGCCCTTGCTGCAACCACTGCCATCCCCTATCAAATCCAAGGAAGTGGAAGCAAACTAAACATATTGGTCTATGCCAAAATGTAGGACAGTAAAGATAGAGAAGAAGACAAAACCCAACAACACCCATAATGAGCTACGTTAATATTTTTATGCAGATTTAAGTGGTTGTTAGCCTAAAATATACCTTTGCAAAATTGCCAAGCCCTGCCACCTCAAGAAAAAGATGTGGACATAAAGGAGAAAGAACTTCTAAGCCAGTGCCCAAATCATAAAGCACATCAGCTGCAACACAGAAAACCCATCCTAGTTAGACACTTGACGAAAATAAAGTATGACCCCAACCAACTCCTATCCACATTCATGAAGTGAGAAGAGTCCATAAATACAAAAGGAAAAACTCAGGTTCTTGACCCAAGAAAACAAACCTAGGATTCTCCAACGTTTGGGCTCTGAGTCCATTCTAGCACCCAAATTGCTACATATGAGCTTTCCTGCGTGCTGCATCCCATCCTTCAGTATCTGCTCATCAACAAAATTCAATGAAGAACTAAAGAGTAAAGCAACCAGGACAAAGAATCTATCAATCGTTTCACCAGTGCAACTTACCCAACTCACTGCAGTTGCTTGTGCAGGTGTAGGTCGCAAGCCAGCAGCAAATAGTAGCGACTGCAAAGCAGTAAGAATATAAAGAAAAGACCCCCAAATTATAGCCCTAGTTCCATAGGATTAAAAAACATAAAAAAAACTATGGAATCATGCTAGCTAATTAGAATACATGTTCACCTTGCATAAATAAATGTTAACAACGTTAGTAAAAGAACACAAACAAAATATCCATTTCAGACAATCAACAAAGATAGAGGGGCATCAGCATTGCATAGTATCTCTAGCCATCAGGGACAAGAAACTAAATTAAACTAAGACAAAGAAATTGAAGTCTGAGTGTAATAGTTCAGAATAGGCCCAGAAAAAGACCTGAGTAGATAGCACAGATAATGCAGCACTAGAAAAGTGTTGCAGCGCACGAAATTGAGTGTATCTAAGATATCCCTCATTCACACTGCAAAAAACGAAACACCAAAACACACACATATAACAATAAAGCTTCCCAGCAGTGTATATTCAGTTGCCAAGTTTGCACTGCCAACAAGGAAAAGGCAAAGTACCAACTAACCTGTACGGATATCCTGATGGAAAAAACTTGTTCAAGAAAGATTCAACCACTCTACGATAAACTGGTCTTGCATCATCAACTACCTTCATCTGTTGTTTGCATACAAATATCACTGACTGAACTCAAATTCCCCAAGCTGCGAACTTTATTTTGAATTGGCTTCTTTTAACAAAATCAAAGAAACCCACAATTTAATTTTGTAGACATTGCTCACAGTTACGCAGACTAGATTATTTTTCACAAGTGAAACAATCACGCACACCAAGTGTTCGTAAAAATTTATAAAAGAGAGAGGGGATCAGGATTTGAAAATTCCAAGAAAGAAAACAAGAAAAGACTCACAGAGAGTTGACCGTCGGGTTCAAACTGGAAGTGACGAGAGACAGAATCAGAGGTTTCGATCCAGTAGACTGGAATTTCTGGTGTTTTGTCAGGCTCCTTCTTCTGCATCTTAATCTTGTCCTGTGTTTTTTTTTTAAATAAATAAATAAGTAGAGAAACAGAACAAAAAAAAAACACTAAAAGAGAAGCTGCTGTAGTTGTTGTTTAAGGAGTCGTTTTTTGAAAACATAAATGGAGATTACCAGCAAGTTCATGGTTGTGTGACACACAAAGAGATAAGATACGCGCCGCTCTTGTCGGGGCTGCCCTTCGAGGCTGGAGGGAGCTTAATTCTATGAAACAAAACTAATAGGGAAAATTACTAATTAATTAAATAAAACGCAAACAGAAAACACCGACGTCGTTTTTTCTTCAATTTAAAGAAGAGCTGCTAATAGTGGCCTACTCTCCCTCTACAATAAATAAGAAATTTAAGTTTGGTAATTGCAACTATCTATATCTAGTTCAAACGGTCGATTTTTAAATTTATTTTTTAAAAATTATTAATTTAAATTTTATAAATTTTAAAAATATTAAAAATTTATATTATTGTTAATTTCAAGGTTTATGCGTTTAATAAAAATACATGCAAGCTGATCTAAACACCTACATTAATAAAAAAAAAAATTAAGTTTTGCATTCCTATAAAATTATCCTAGCTTTGATGAAATAATAATTACAATTGAATTTAAGGTAAGCCTAATGATATAATAATCTCTATGATAAGGTGTGCGTGATTGTACAAAACAATTTCTAATTTGATATATTTTAGTTTTAAATCTGATTATATTTTAAGGATAATTGGATGAGTGAATATTTAGCAGTCATGGAGTAATAAAGAAGAGGGGCAAACCCGTTATTTTTCACAACATTCTTACATGTTGATTATGGAGGACGGTAATGGAATCGACGTGGCAGGTTCGATATTACAGGTATGGGATTCGACCATGATTTTGAAATGGGCATGGAACCAGTAAGAGAAATTATTGGTTAACTTGTTGGGCTTCCGATAGCCCGTTTAAAATCCATACGGTATTAAAAAAAAATTAATATTGTTATTAAATCTGAAAACATAATTATTTTTTTAAAAAAAATTATATTAAAATATCTCTTGTTTATTTTATCTAGCGCAATATTTTTAATTTGAATCATTATTTATGTTTTAAAAAATGTTTTATAATTGTTAAATAAAATTAACAAACAATCTCAAAAACTAGTGTTTTTATATTTTGTGTAATTGAAATCTAAAAAAATTATAAATATAATAAAATTATGTTTAAAATCAATGTAAAGATTAAAACCAACTTTAATCAAATAATTTATTATTAGTATTATTATTTTCAGATAAGATACATAATAATTTGGAAAATAAATTATTTAAATTAAAACTAAAATTTAAAGTAATATTTAAGAAACATGTAAAAAATAAAAAATAAATAAATCTGATAAATTTTTCTTGGACTTTTCTTTTTTTAAAAAAAAAACCTTTTTTATTTTTGAGAGAAGAATGTGACAAATAACATGTCGTTATCACAATTAAGAAAACTCTTACACCCCACGTGTAACCACAAGGTTGTTCCACTCGTAAGCCAACTCAACCATGACAAAAAATTGTTATTGATCGACTTAAATAATATATTAACATGTTTTTTTATATATATAAATAATAAAGCGTAATTATCAAACTAAATCTCAACTATACAATCATGAATCCTATAATTTCTTCGACCGTTATTAAACTTGACCGAACCTAGCAAGTCAACCCAAAACACAACTAGCTTGTCTCCTTACCAAAACCAAGTATCCAAGAAAAGTCAATTTAAAATTGTCTCGATTTAATTAATACTATTATTAGTTTTTATCTTTATATATTTTTTAAATGATATTTTTTTTACTTAAAAAAAATTATCAACAGATGCCAACCGGCCTCATTTGTAACCCAAACTTTGTGTCAAGTTAATTGAGCCGGGTCTAATAACTATTTTCAGCTTCATAAATACAGGTCATAAAAAGACTATTGGAAGCCAGGTACTATAATTTAATCATTAACATATTAATTTATCATTACAGTTAAAATCTTTACAAATTAATATCTTTAAAACCATGAAAATTATTAATTAATTAAAATGTTATTTAGACATTAAATTTAAATTTAGATTGAACAAAAATATTATTTAATCGATATTATTAATTTATTAAGGTTATTTGTACATTGAAAAGTGTTTTTTTCCCCGCCAAGATGCCAAGATAACAGTTATTAAATAACTCATGTAATGGGTTTGTCTGCTTGAACAGTTGAACGTACCGTAACTCAAGACGAATAAGAAGAATATACACAAAGAATTCAGCTCTAGGATCTACACCACGTAACAATGCATTACAGTACAAGTAGGTTTGCTTGCTTGAACGGTAACTCACAACAGAAGTGATGAATATACCACGGGGATTTCTGCTCTAAGACCTAGAACATGCAACGGCCAACTAGCATACCATCTTATGCAGCCAATTTCACAAGGTCAAATCTGCATCATCATCATAATCAAAATCTGGATCAGCTGAAGGCCTGATCCTTTTAGAATCTCTCGATGCACCTCTTCCCTTCTTTGGCTTTCCTCTGAAAAATAAATCAGGTAAGTTATATATTATTACATTCTAAATTCTCACTGTCATCATTTAACTTTAACTGGTCATCTCAATCATGCATAAGGCATCCGAATATAGTTATAACGTGAGGTTCAGACTGATCTAAATCAAAGTACTCACTGTCCGTTTGCGTATATGCCTCCACCCTTGGATCGACCTACTCCAAATTCTGATCTCCCATCTACAATAAACAGAGAGATTTGAAAGAATTTGATAAAACAAAACAGAAAAACAAAGTTTTGCAACTTTATATGGCTCACCATCTCGTCCAGCTGCTTGTTCTTCAGCCTGGAAAAACATCACGTGCAAGGGAAATACGAGTAACATATTAGAGCAAATTTCTAACTGACCATAATTTGGGATGAAGAAAACAAAATCGAAAGTTGTTTGATATGCGAGAGGGTCAACATAATGAAAAGTTGCAAGCCTATATACTCCAGTACTAACTGATGATGCTTATCACCAGAACAGGTGGCATCTTAAAAACCAGATTCATATGCCATAGACAGGATTGTGTAAAAGCAAAATAACCTTCAAAACAACAAGCAGCTTTCAGACTACATGGTCCCATTACTATTTAATCATGACTAATGAACAAAACAGGAGTAGTTGTATTTTCTGAAGCAAGTTTTCCATACACCAGAAGTACGCTTAAAGCAGAATAGAATTCCTTGCCATACAATCTCCAAGGATAGCAATTACAAGCAAACATGGATTGAATTCCAAGTGGCTGCTTAGTCTTTTAATCCATGGTTTTGAAAACTCAAAACCCAGCACAACCTAGCAACAAACCCAGCAGTCCTTTTCCAGTTATTAACGAGTTTAGGTACTGACAGACAATTTTTTTTTTGTTTTGTGCTTTAGTCTGAAGTTTTTTATAAAAAAGCCATGAGTAAGAAGAGAACTCAATGTGAGGTGAAAAGCACCACGCACATGTTTCAGTTTTCTCATCACCCTAATTATATATGTTTTACATGCAACATGAGTAATTTCAAGGCATTGCATACACTTTCAGCACAAAATGATATAAGTGAAACACTGGATCTTTCAAGAGAGCAATGCCTAAGAAGTTAGAAATAGCCCTCAAGCAAATAGGTTCATTATAAATAGCTTTGAGTGTTTTATTTTTCTTGCTTTCTTTTTATGTTGTAAACACATACATAGAGCATTACCCTGCACACTCTAAACTGACATGAAAACAAAGGAAGAAAAATATTATTAAAAGAAGGAAAAGAAAACACAGGAAGTGCTGCCATTACTGAGCATTTAAGACTTATAGTACATACAGCTGGTGAGGTAACTGAAGACAACGAGAAGAGCCTATCTTCAGACTGGAACTTCCTAGACCGTTTTAAGCTGCAATTATAAGCTTGGAGTTAATTAAAGAAAATGTCTGGCAATCCACCTGAATCCAAATCCCAAATGTGTAGGCATATATAGACTTAGCAAGCAAACATCAAGCTATCTGTGTGTTACTGTGTTTTTTTTTCCCACTTTTATTTTCATGACTATTACTGTATAGAAGGCTCTAGGCAATGTAAAGCATACATTCTCCTCCTTCAACTGTATTTAAGATTTTTTTCAGCCTGGAATTGGTTTATATGTCAAAGCTTCTCTGTAGCACATAACCAACCTCTCAAGAAAAAACTGCTACATAATCTATACCTTGGTTCTATTGCTTTCAGTAACTTTAAGATAGATCATTTTGCTTTCTGAGCACTTGTTTACTACAACTAAGATGTGAATATTTGCAAGTGTCCACCCTCTGTGTCCTTTTTTTTGTGCCATCAGTAATTGTAGTAACAAGAATTTTCATGACCTATTTATGTAGCCAAGATAACATGCGAAGTTCTGCAAATAACTAGTATCTATTTATACAGCAAAGAAAAGAAAAAACTTCATATATCAGATTATGAACTTCACAAATAGAGACAAGAGATAGAAAAACTATTCATATCAAATCAGAAGAAATACAGGAAAATCATAAAATCCACGCCATACAGTGCAGTGTTCTTAGATGAAGATAGAAACCCTTCGAAACCTTTCAATACATTGCCGCACTGGCCTGGATCTTGCAAATAGCTTGTCTCCAGATCATAAACCTGAATCAAAGCAGTCATTAAGCTCCTGCAGAACAAGCAAAAAAATAGAGATGGGACAGGAGAGAACATAATGCCTTGTTATAATTAAACAAATAAATGATATAAAACTACTTTAAATTCCCATTTCTTTCCAATATAAAAAAGAGCTTCTCAAACAAAACAAACTCTAATATGAATACCAATTAGTTTCACATGAACAACTCAAGCTTAAATGAAGAACCCAGATAAAATTGTAGGAAAATATTTCAACTCGTTGCTTAAAGAGTCAAAACTTTAGGCGAAGTTACAGGACCCATTTTTGATAAAAATCCCAATTCACTGTGACTAATAAGACTCCAAACCCTAAAAACCCAGAAAGAAAAAACAGCATAGGCAGCATCCATGTTAATACTATTATTCAAATCAATCGTAAAATTAAGGAATAAAGCACCTGTCTTTCGATAACACGAAGCTCCTCGTGCAGCTTGGCTCTTTTGTTTAAGAGATTGGCAAGCATTGCAGCTGGATTTGAAGACCCTCTATGCCCTAATTACATGCAAGAAAATAAAATAAAAACATCAACTTTATAAAACAAGAAAAAAGAAAAATATCAACTTTAAAGAAACTCAAAAACCGATTTAAGAAAGAATAGCCGTTAATTCAACAGCCTACCTTCAGGATCCATCTTTTCGCGCGAAAATTGTGAACAATTTGTGATCAAAATTTGTAGGTTTTGAAAACCCTTACCCCCAAATTGGACGGACAGATTTTTTCTTTACTTTTTTTTTTCTTTTTAATTGCAAAAAACAATAACGTTAGCATCAGCGCATTTAAGTTAATGGGCCCATATTTTGTACCGAATATCTTGGGCTTAATATCGGGCTTGGCTTTGTAGAAAATATAAATAAATTAATAATAATAAATAATGTATAAAAAGAAAAGGCTTAGGAGGACGCGGCGAGCAGATAACGTTGATAAATATGTTGATCTAAATGACGCCTCCTCGAAAATCAGATCAAGAGAAATTACAATTACAAAACACTCTAATTTCTTACAAATTTTTTTTAATTTTACCGTAGCTCCACCGACTCTTTTTTTTTTTTCTATTTTCAATTTGTTGTTTTTTTAATAGCAACTTTTAATTCCCAAATTAATAATTAATTTGTCACAACTCTTCAAGGATAGACAAATTTAAAGGACAATACACGGATAAATATATCCCAAATCTAAAATTTAGGGGAAAAGTTTATTTTAGTACTCCTATCTTCATTTTTCTTTAATTCCTTAAATTGTTTGTGAATTTTATCCAAAATTTATTATTTTTTATTTTTTAATCTATGAGTTCAAGAAGGAGAGAGTAATTCATTGAGAAGAGAAAAAATTATCGGTTAATACCGATTTCGACCACTAAAATAGGTAATTTTAGTATCAACGAGTTATATTTAATATAGAGAGTTTGATGGTGATTATTTTAAACTTAATATTGCATGGAAAAGCAAATCAAAGTTGAGAAAGAAAATTTTTACTTAGTTTGATTTGGTTTTTTGAATTTTTTAGGTTGATGAATTGATTTTTTAATGTTACAAGAGTTTTTATTAGGTATTTATAGATAAAAATAGATTTTTAGAGAAAAAATAAAATAAAACGCCTTGATTTTCCTGTCACCATAGTATTCATCTACTTGTATTTTTCCAAAAAACAAGTAGATTTGCTTAAATACAAATTGTGATTAAATGCATACAAGTATTCACATGTTTGATGGGTTAACAAGAAAAATTCAAAATTTTCTAGATTTTGCCGGCCTCCAAGCTCGAATCTTGTTTTCTTCATTGTTCAATATTTTTTTTTTCGTAAACTTATTTTTTTCATATATTTTTTGTAAAATTTGTTTCTCTTTTCGATCGAATTTTTTTCTTGAATTTTTTTTAATTTTTTTATTATAATATAATTAAATAAAAAATAATTTAAAAAATTTTAGTAAACCTAGTTGAATCCATGATCTAAATCATAAGTTTAGCGGGTCAAGCCGTAAAACCCCATCAATCCAAAATATTTTCATCCCAATACTCTTTTTTTAAATCATCTTGAGTTTTTTTTTTTTGAAGCATTTGATTTATTTTAAATTGGACTTCATAATATTCTTTGGTTTGGTTTCTATAAAATTAACTTATTTTAATTTTTTTTTAAGATTATCATGATCTCAC
>Ga0307510_10007970_pt1 | contig 12606 bp, 6 predicted proteins | sample 12_EM_MG_FD_207224 | JGI IMG/M metagenome (GOLD analysis project Ga0307510, IMG submission 207224) | Populus trichocarpa ectomycorrhiza microbial communities from riparian zone in the Pacific Northwest, United States - 12_EM | ecosystem: Host-associated > Plants > Roots > Unclassified | place... | reverse complement strand
TTAAAATATTTTTTCTTGAAAATATATTAAAATAATATTTTTTATTTTAAAAAATTATTTTTAACCTTAATATATCAAAATAATCTAAAAATATTAATTTAAAACATTAAAAAAAAAATGTTTTTCTCAAAAACACTTAATGCTTATACTGTGTTGGGTGCTGTACAGTTTAATATTCACCATATAAAAAACATTAAATATTTAATAATTTAATAGTAAAAAAATATATAATATTCTTACAATGAAAAATACAGAGATTAGTACTTCGCCGTTTGCATAAAATTTATACAGATATAAATACTCAGCATGTTTTGTTATTTAGGTACTGTTCGACATAAACAATAATTTTATATTAAATTATGGAAAAAAAATTGAAATATTTTTTTAAAAAATAATACTCCCTCAATAGCCATGCCCAGCCAGACGGTCCTTATCCTTGATTTGTACACGGTGATTACCTAAACCATGATATGTACGTTCCTCCTCCTGCAACCAAACATAGGAATAACAAAACCAGGGACATAATCGGCAAAACCAAAAATGAACGGACAAGATTTAATCATACAATCTCACCCTTGACAAGCCCTAGATATAAACATATATACTTGTATCTATTTCTACCGTCTGTCTCCAAACCCTAGGTAGTAGCAGCATCTATTGCTAGTTTCTCTCAGCGCCTCTTCCAAACTAAAATGAAGGTTGTCGCCGCTTACTTGCTCGCCGTTCTCGGTGGCAACACCTGCCCTACCGCCGAGGATTTGAAAAACATCCTTGGATCTGGTACTTTCTTCCTTCCTTCTTCACATTATGTTTTCATTTTTCTGTTTTCAGATTCTTGTATTTTAATAAATTTATTTTGTTTTTTTTTTTCGGATTTGCAGTTGGCGCTGATGCTGACGATGACAGGATCGAGTTGCTGTTGTCCAGTGTGAAAGGAAAGGACATCACTGAGCTGATTGCTTCCGGCAGGGAAAAGTTGGCTTCCGTTCCTTCCGGTGGTGGTGTTGCTGTTTCTGCCGGTGCTGCTCCTGCTGCTGCTGGTGGTGCTGCTCCTGCTGCTGAGGCTAAGAAAGAGGAGAAGGTTGAAGAGAAAGAGGAGTCTGATGATGTAAGCGATCCTTTTCTTTCTTGCTATAAATTTTCCTGGCTTGTTGTGTTCGTTTTAAAGTTGCCTGTTTTTAACTGAAGGGAATGTTTTATTGCTGTCTTTGTTGCAGGATATGGGCTTCAGCCTGTTCGATTAAGAGATTTAGTTTCGAAGAGGTCTTCTTTTGCATAAGTTTTTTATTTGTAGTTTGCTATTATGATTTTAAGACCTTGTTTTGGGCTCGAACGATTTTTCGATTTTAGATAATGGAATGTTTAAATGTTTTTAATATAATTGTTAATTTTGGATTACCGCCATTGTATGCTTGTTAGTTTCTTTTCAGTTTGCTTGCTAGAGGTGTTGATTGTTGTTGTATCAATAGTTGGTTTGAGGGTTTTGCCAAGTCTGAAAGTTTTGTGGGTTTATTTTTGTGCCAAATGTTTTATGTTGAAGATGATAATTTTTTAACAAAATTGTGTGGTTTATTAAATAATCGATGTCAATATCTCCTTGTACCCGGATAAACATGTTATGTCAAAATCTGCCTCCAAAACCCTAGCAAGCAGCAAAAATTCTGAGTCATTAGAAACTCAAAATTCTGAGCACCATTTTGCTGGAAACAAAAATTGTTTTGAGGGTGTTAAATTAAATTATGGATATGTATTCGGTGATACCAGCAGCTGAATTGTTAGGTTGCGCCAATTTGGAAATTGTCTCTTGAACATGCGTTTCTTTCTTGATGGATTTATTATATGAATTGTTTTCTTGGTTGGTTGGTTTTTTGCACGGCTGCTTGCTTTTCCTGGTGCATTTTTAAGCAGCAAGGATATATCAAATGTCATTTAGCCTGATGTTTGCTTTAAGATTCCTGTCCTTAAGCTTAAACTCTTCCACATGACCTAGCATGGTGAAGTCTGGTTTCTCACTTGGGCAGTTGTATACAACACTGGACCATGGTGGGGAAAGACTTCTCTGAAGTATGGGAAGGTTGCCAAAGCTCTCTGCTACATTAGCAGAAAGCAAATTCGAATCTTTCACCAGTGTTTGTAATATCTAAGCCCCTTTTATAAAGGAATAGTCGACATGTAATGGTCTCAATCTACAGTACTGTGTATGGTAGTGCGATAGTTTTTAGTGTCTAGGTGCTTTTTTAAAGATTATTTGTCTTTAAAAACATATGTTATTAGGTGTTTGTATTTAACTTATGTAACAAGTTTAAGTTTATGTAAAGAATAAAAAAATTATTTTAATATATTTTGAAGTGAAAAATATTTTTTAAAAAGTATTTTGTATTTCAATCTCAAACATTCAGTGCTTAATTAAGAGTAAAAACATTCAGCCTCTATTAGTTTTTTTTTGTTTGAAGTTTTCACATTATTGTTTTTATTGTTTTGATAGGTTGATAAAAATAAATTTTAAAAATAAAAAATATTATCTTATTATATTTTTCTTTTAAGGGCAGAAAGAACAGGGCCTTGTATTTTGTCCAGTTTGGTCACGCACAAACACCAGATATGGATAGCCAGGCAGTGCAGCAATAATGTTTTCCAGTCACCAAGTTACCTGAGGGATTAAGTTGCAGTTGTTGGAATGTTGTGCATATAAAAAGGATTAAAATTCCTGAAAACGTTCTCTTCCTACTAGTTTGGTCACTGATCACCTCCGTAGAAAGAAACAACGCGATGTGAAAAATATGAAAGTAACCAGGCTATATCCTTGTATTTTGCCACAAAAAAACATGCTAAATGGGCAAAAATACCGATACTCAACAAAGAATATTAATAATTTAAAACAATCCTCCCTATGAGTTCCATAAACACTTCATTTACATGCCCATTTCAGATACAATCTGACATGGATATTCATTCCACCAGAGTCATCTGACGGAGCAGCTGGCACAACTCAGGGCTCTATTGGTGGCCTTTTTTAGATTCACCAGGAATCATATTTCTCTCCATCTGTGTCCAAAACCATTATCAAATGATGAACAATTACATGTATAATGAAAGTCTAATATTTTGGAAAAATCATAAACAATACAACAAGCGACGATGATCAAGACTAATCGAAAGCACACAAGTAAGAGTCATCTTACGAGCAACTAATTGTCTTGTTTATTTGAATCTTATGGATTGCATACTCTTTGAACTGATTGCACCCTAGAGCTAGCCTCCTACTTTGTGCTTCAGAGCATGCACAATGGAGGTACCATGCAATCCTTCACTATACATTTTGACCTCATTTCTTCTAGGAGAAAAGAAATCCTCCAGAGAATTGATGGAAAATTGCCCTGAAATGGGTAACCAGCTATAAATGCTCAAAATAAGTCTGACAATTAGAATGTGATTTAATTGGCTTTGAGAAGTCTTGAGGTTCCAATTTGGAAGGATTACTGCAAGATCTGGAATAGAGAGATTTTCTAGAATTGCTAAACCTGATCTTGCTATCATGTTCTCATCAAGCATTCCATCTAGAATGCTCATCAAGAATATGTCAAGAAGAACCCCGAGAGGTGTAGCTCAACTGATCACGCTCTAGGTTTGCTCTTTAGAAGTCACCAGTTCGAATCCCACAAACCTTAGGTCACTGAAGGTTTACATGGTCGTTAACTTCAGGACCCATGAAATTAATCGAAGTACGCACAATCTGACCCGGTTACCCACGTTAATAATATGTATATATATATATGTGTGCGCGCGCGCGCGCACCAAGAAGCAACTGAAAGACTAGGATAACAGTAATATAGTGATATTAATAAGGAAGAAAATACATGGCTAGTAGTTCTTTTTCCTAAGCATTACTTGCAAGATGATATTGAACTTCTCCTTTAAAATTTGATATTCATCCTTGGTCTTGCAAAAAGCTGAAAAGCACCTGGAAAAAAGTGACAGAGCTTTTAACAAAGGACAAAGAAAGAGGTATCCTGGGTTCCAGCATTACCAGGGGATGAACATCAGATGATACATCATTGAATGTTTTTTCATAACCTAGGAGGCTAGGACTATATTTTGGCCACAACATGACTAAGATATCAGCAAAATAGGAGAGCAGACCATATAACTCAAACCAGAAGGTACCACTTGGTTTCTTCTAGAAGTTATCAAACCTTGTTCGCCGATGAAATAGCTCAAGATTTAAATTATAAGTTTAGTAGGTTCATCCAATTTAATCCGAAACAGTATCGTTTTAATATTTTTAAAAAAAAATATTAAAACAGTGCTTTGTTTTAATATTTTAAGCATCAAGAATATAACTTGGTTGACTAACTTACTATGTAATTTTAATAAATTGTGATAGGTCTTACATCAACAAATCACGAATCATTGGATTTAATAACATTGCTTCTTAATATAATATTAAAAATTAAAGTTAGTCATAAAATGTAAGTCACTGCTGAATTAAAAAATATTATTGCTATAAAATCACGTTTAGGAAAGCACAATTGAAATTAGTCAATATGAAGATTATAAAAGATGATAAATTAAACGAAGTGAATGTATTACTAACTTCCATGATACTAAAATGAGCAGAGCACTTATCATACCTGTCCTTGTCCTTGTCTTCACAAGCATATCGGAGCTCACGACTAGCAAGGGCCATCCTATGGCCACCAATACTGCAACACCAAATGCAGAGGATTAAGATTCAGTCTACAATAAATGGATCAATCAAGGATCAAGTGCCAGTAAATTTTAATGGCATTTCCTCATAAGTATCCACGGGTTGAGTTTTGCAAAAAATTTTCCCGAACCATAACTAAACTCTATCAGGTATAAACCAAACTCTATCAAGTTTCTGGTATTCATTGGATATTTGTCAGGTATCCATTCCCGAACCGCCCGAACTGAACCATAGAAGATAGTATTGCTATGAATCTCGCATGTACCATTTCGCAAAAATCCACACAAATCCATCGAAAGATTGCATGTCAGAATTTTACTTGGCCTAGCACCTTAAAATTAAGTTCTACCCTTTGGTTACACATATCTGTCTTTATTGCTCCTAAGATGAATGAACACAGGCACACACTAATTTCTATATTTTTGGTTCCCCAACAACATAAAAGTGATTTACTGAATGAATTATACCAGTGTAAAAGCATAGGTTATAAGTACACTTTAATGGCAAGTGATCAAAACCTTGTGTATGAATCATCAAGGATCAGATGTATAGCATCCATGATGACATAATTGTTTGTCGACGAAGTTTCTAGCTGCCAATGAATATAATAAATACTTCATAATGTTTTGGACAGTGAGAAACGGTGGTTTCCGACATTCTATATAATCACCTGCAGTTGATGTTTCAAATTATGCTCCGGCCACAGGTAATGCATACTCTCATCTCTGTAGCTTCCAACATTTTGTGAAGTGCTATAAGACATGCGTGCGCGTAGCTAAGTATATTGATAATCTTTACTAAAAGTTGTTTTCTAGAATTCTAATCTGTAAATTGAAAGTCCGTTCGTTTTGGATAGAAACCAAACATGCGATGAAATCGAAAGATCCGATGAGTACCGAATGCTGCCTTGTATTAAATAGAGCTTCCTACTTGGTTTCAGCATGCATTAAATTCCACGCACATTGATGTCTAGAATGGAAAATTCTCAACAGAAAAGGGCAGTAAAAAGGAAAGACAGAGAAGCAAGTTTCAAATAGATTTCGACATCAAGGAAGTAAAGAACAGGTTACCAAGAGCTAGCGCCTTTGATCTGGTGAGCTCGGTCGATAACTTTGGGATAGTTGATATCAGGTTCATTGCTGGAGACATGACCGGATCAGTTGCTCAGAAATCAGTTTAGAAAATAGAAAAATAATAATGTTTAACTAAGAGAAAGCAGTGAAGATTGTTTGGAAGTACTGGTATCTGATCAATGCTGCTATAGAATTTTCAGCATCACTGCAAAATTTGGTGACCAAATCAATCACAAACTGAGGGTTCTCTCTTGGTAAATCAAGGATTTCATCGAAACGACTGTCTAATATCCCCTGCAATGAACAAAAAAGTTGGTGAAAAATGCAAAATCTTTTAGCATTTTCTTAGGATAAGTGAAAAATTGAGACAATATATACTCTAACATGGAAGCAAACCGTCTATTTCCAATTTTCCATAAGATAAGCCACAGAATTTCCAAAAAATTTACCATATTTTTTTTTTGTCTTTTGGTTAATTTTCAGTAGGAAACTTTCCATCTTCTTTTATTGGTCAATGCTGAACCAAAAACTCGCCCTTATCCTTCTTACATGCATGTGATGATACCATAAAAGAGGAGGAAAACTTCATAAGAGGAAAAAAGAAAACCTCGTTTGTAGTTGTGTTTTACTTTATTTGGAGAAAGCAATTAAGCTCTTGAAAGACAATTAACCAAAAGATTTATGAACCATGGTCTACATTGACCAATTTATTGGTCAGTGTTTTCCTTTTCCTCTGTTTCCTTCTTGAACAGTTTCACATTAACCAAACAATTTATGAACAATGTTCTGTTGTAGTAAAAAAAAAAAAAACTCAAGACCACAAAGAACTTACAGCCAAAAAGAGACATAAGTGAAAAGAAGGTGATATCTTTCTAGCAATTAAGATTCAAGATCACATCAAATTAAAGAAATGAGAAGAAAAGGGCCATACTCCACCTGTTCATGCAAATTCTTGACAAAGTTCCTTTGTTCTTCCCAGATATTAGGACCCCCCATTTTGTTCTTCAAGACAAAAGCAGAAGAAATATGGGAACACTCAAAAGAGTGGAATGAAGAGAGAGCATGCAGTGGTGAACCTATATATATAGATATATAGCTGTATGCACGGAAGAGACAGTGGAGAATGAAGAGGCAGTTTGTGACAATCATATCTAAACTGGCAGACTGCTAAATTTGGTAGTAAAACCTCCACTCCCCTGTACCTGGTAACTTCACGTAGTTTAAAATAAAAGAGGAGGTAGCGTTTTAAAACCCGACCTGAAGTGGCGGGTTAGGTGATTAAAGTCTATACCAAGTTAAGTTTTAATAAAAATAAAAAGAGTATTGATTTAGTAAAAAACCGGGTTAATATGTAACATAATCAATCTAGAAAAAACTCAATCAAAACTCGTTGATTTTTTTTAATTATAACATTTTACTTGTTTATAAAATAAAAAAAAATATTGAATTGATTCGGGTTATTTTAGATCAACTTACTTGATTTATTATACAAGATTTATTTGAAGTTGGGTTTAAAAACTATAGGATAAAATAAGATTTCATTTTAAAGAAAGCAGAAGAGAATATGACAGCTTGTTATATTGTTTGTAACCAAGAAAATAAGACTTGTTAAATTGTATTCTGTCTGGGGAGTAATAGTATTCCTAAATCAGCTAACGTGGAGGCTGTAGTGTAGAGACTTTTTCAATTTAAAATTTTAATGCCTTATTTGGTTTTCTTTTAATCTTTTTATTAGAAAAATCCAATCCCTTCTTATCATTTTTGTGCTTTGAACAACACATTTCAGGGAAATCTGCAAGTTATTTGGCATTGCACTAGACAATTTGGGTTCTAATTTTGACTTTTTTTCCTAACTTGTTTACCATACGATTGGCTAATAAATCATAATTTTTCGGATATCAAAAAATCTCACACGGATTAAATTGCATTGCGTTTCATACCCCTTGCATCCTCTGTATACAAGTTCTTCGTTCAAGTAAAAAACAAGTAGGGTATAATTCACGTACATGCATCTAAAATTTACCTGCAAAATGCATCGTAAGCAAATCCCCTCGCTAAGAAACATGGTGTTACCGGATGATTCACCAACCCAAAATCTGATCTGGTCCAAGCTAAGTTTTATTTGGAAGCATATTTCTTTTAATAAAAATAATATTGTTTTTAAAAAAAAATTGCTTGAATAGACCTACTCAACCGCGATCCGCGTTGGGATCTTACAACTATAATGAGAAGGGGCATCCAGCACCTTAAAGGAGAAGATGATTTAATAACCGTCGCAAACACTTTGTACGAAGATGGAAAGATTAAGAAAATGGAATACAGCTACCAGCGTGCTCCCGAGTATGGTAAAGGGAATCAACTGGACTCAACAAGCAAGCATAAACCGAAGGACCGATAATAGCCAAAGGTTCCAGAAATGGCTCAGCCGTCGTATGTACAGAGATTGGTAGCGGATCCATGGATCTAATGGCTGGGTTGTGGAGAATCCTATAGGGGAAGGGCAAATATTAATTCTGCTGGCAGTCACCCATCATTACAGTAAACGACGTAGGTTTGAATCAATGGAACAAGAAACATGCAAAAATCAATAGAAACAAAGCATACAATTTCCATGGCTGTTGTAGCATGATATCACAAAGAAAATCAGCTATCAAAATCCAGGTACCAAACATGACAACTCAAAGATGTTCCACTTCATGTATTTTTTCAAGTAGATGGGAGTTGATCTAAAACAGGAATTAAAGCGATGGGATCTGGTGAAAACACTACAGAAGAGTTTTAAAAGGATAAATGGGAGTCGTGTCATATACAACAAGTGTTCGTACATCATCCCAGAAAACGAGGGTAAGAGAACCGAGGAAGTGCGGGACCTCTTTGGAGGCAAGTCTCTCGGGCTGTAGAATGATAATGGTAATCTTCCTTGCTGTCTCGTCGACATCATGCAAAACCTGTCAAAGCAACACAATTCACAGTGAGGCACCTGGATTCTACAATATTACAAATAATGTAATTGCTGAAGATGCAGAAAAAATGTTCTGGGAAAAATGGGGGAGATATCAAAACAGACAACAAAATTATGGAAAAATATGTCGGATATGTTCTTTTGGAAAATTCAGTTGAAATAAAATTAGCAAGCCACTTTATAAGAACTAGTTGCCAGCATGACAAAACCTTTGGCAGTCCACTCCATTCCAACTAATAGCACAAGGAGTTCAACGTTGTATGGTCACCAATTTTGAAGAATAATACACAACACAGTTCATTATGAATCTTTGGTTAAGCTCTCTCATCTTAAATCAGAGAAATTAGACTGTCCTTCCCTTATTTTAGGTGTGTAGTTTTTCATTTATAAAAACCTTCGATCACAGATGAGTAGATACCATTCAGTTGCATCTTTCTTTTGGAAATTTTTAAAAATATTTGAAGTGGTAGCTCACATATCAGCAAATGGCCTCGGTTGATCAGAGACTGGAATGAAACATGTTTCTGTGCCACAGAACATGATTTCATATGCTCACAGAAGTCAATGAGTTTCCTGCACTCTAATGTAAGAGTGAACTTTTCTAAAAATTAAACGGAAATTCTATCCCTTCTCCGCACCTTTCATATATGCCAACAGGAGTTTCCAAAAGGAAAAGAGAAACTAAAAAAGATGCACTAAATCATAAACAAAAAATAAATAACCCCAAGTGTGAAAATACACTGCAGGTGAGTGAGTAGGGAGATGAAAACAACGCACTTACTTTGGCATATGATTCTTAGCCACACCAACAACCATGTCAGGATAGATTAACCACTAAAAGGAAGATTTTACTAAGACTTGGGAACAGTCACGTTCAGGATTTTTACATCTTGGTATGGTGTGTCTCCTCTGTCTGTCTTCACCTTCTCAATAGCCTGACATCAATATAGAACAAGTACTGAGTAACATGCAAATGTGCATAATAACATGTTACAAGGGTGTTTATCCAATTCCAGTTCTAGAGCACTTGGCATTCAGGCAGACCAATCAGTCCATGGATACCCAAACTAAATGGCAAGAAATCTCTCTTGATCTATATATTGGGTATGGAAGTTGATGAAGAAATTGTGCAAAACAATGGATTCTCTCCCAAGCACCACACGCAGAAAATACAGAAAGATTTAACAGCAAGATAGGCAAATACCATTGAATACAAAATTGAAGGCTCAAGTTTACCTGTACAACATCCATTCCCTTCGCAACTCTACCAAACACTGTATGCTTGTTGTCCAGCCATGGAGTGGCCACTGTGGTGATAAAGAACTGGGAACCATTTGTATTTGGGCCTGCGTTTGCCATTGATACTGTGAAAGGCCTGTCATGTCGTAAACTGCAGAAACAGAAATGTTTCATCCAGTCAGTTGCATGTGATGTGATGCATAGAGGAGATTAAATAACAATAACAGCAAATGAAAAAAGAATAAGCAGCAAAAAAAGCCACTTGTCCATGTACCAAAAATTAACATGCATAAAAGTTCTACCAAGTCTTTAATTGTCTGGCGCTGATCCAAGTTAATGTGAACATTAATGTAATCTGAAGAATCAAATTCCATGCCACCAAGTTTGTTATTATTATGTTTATGGTTGGTTGGAACTTGGAAGCCCAACATAGAATAAAAATAAAACTACCAAAGGTAAAAAGGATAACGACTCAAATATCATTTATAAATATTGAAACCAACCATGAGTTAGGAACAGAGATTTCTTATTATGATTTGAAATGTCATCAAGTTGCAGGCAGAGGCTTTTTCAAAATGCTGGTGGGAGGAACACCTTGGAGAAGCACAAATAACCCGGTGAAAATGTAATTCACTTGAAAGATTACCTTTTGTGAAACTCATCCTCGAATTCCCTTCCCCAAATAGACTGCCCACCAGTGCCATCTCCCAATGGGTCTCCTGTTTGTATCATGAAACCTTTGATGACACGGTGAAAGATAAGATTATCATAGTAGCCATTTCGGCAGTGCGTTGTAAAATTCTCTACAGTTTTTGGACATTCTTCAGGGTACAGTCTCATGTGAACGTCTCCCATTGTAGTGTGCAGAATCTGGAAAAAGGGAATTCAGATTAGTCAAAAAAAATGTTTGATGGAATCATTAATCATATGTAAATGCCATTTCAGCCATCAGTTTCGACAAATGCACTACCAATGGAAGGCTGTCTAATTCATGTGACCATGGAAAAATATGAGATTTTAGTTTCTTCACAGTTAGGAAAGCGTAAAAAAAAGCAACATGTTCAAAATACAATCCCGTACTTTACACAGGACACAAGAACACCCACAGAGGCCCATACACCGACATATAAACACCAACGCTAGGGTGTGCTCAGACACGCGGACAAACAATCATACAAACAGAAATGCGTGTGTTAACACGAGGCAAAGCAATATTTTAGCAAATTCAATAAAAAGAAGTGCACATTTAGCATGCTAAACAAGAACTTTATTAATTAAATGGATAAATAAAATATCCAAATCAATTTTATAGGTCAGTATAGTTATGATCTAGTCCCCTTCTGGATATCAGAAAGAAAAAACCCACCACAGTGTCAGGAAGAGATGTAGTCGCTGCTTTTCCTATATCTGATACAGCCAAAAGTTCATCTGGTGGAGGCTTTTCATTAAACACATCCCGTCCCTTAGTTGCATCCTCAGGCTCCTCTGGTTCTCGGCGGCTATTTGCACCATTATAAATAATCACAAAAACAACGTGACATTTAGATCCAAAGTGTTGGACGTAACTCTTGGTGCACTATGATAATTCATTTAAAACAAATATCAGTTGAAGGCATTTAATCCAATGTAGTTTATTCTTGCTGATAATTGTGACCAATCTATGAGGTATCTATAATATCACTCATATGATGTCTTCTGTACTTCTCTTGTCAACACACTTGAGTAATTTCATTAGCATTTCAGGTGACTTTTGTTTCATCAAAAACCAATGAATATTTGAAATAAAAAACAGCAGATTTAATTTTTCTTGTATGTTGAAACCTTAAAAATAAGTCCAAGTTTTGAGAAAAACTTAGCACAAGTCCTTTCTAACTTGTTTTGTGTTTCCCGGATTATTAATATAGACGTGTAAATCATTTTTAACAAATTAAAAATATTAAGATAGTAAAGACAAGGAAGCATATTTTATTTTCATGGTGAAAAGGGAATAACATATAGATGATGCAAGAAATATATCTTTCATAGTAAAACGTATAAGTGGCCTAAGCATATTCTTGCATACTAGTTAGGCCTTTTTGGGAAAAACATCTAATAGGTGGAAATATGTATGACAGAACTGGTTTGTCCCCTGGCATGGAAATTAGAAATTACTTTTACTTTTCTCGCTTTTACAAATCTTAAATGCTTTCCACAGTGGCTGATTTGGTTTTTAATAATCAATGGCCAGGTACAAACATTTAAGCAGTTGCTCCACCCATACTGGCATCATTGGAGAACACCTTAAAGAAAAACATTCATTTTAGCCAGTATTTTGCATGATCAGTCAAATTGAGAAGTATCATTACCTGAATAGATAAATTCTGTGTTTCTTGAAAGCACAACACAAGAGAGTGGGATCTGTTAAAGGGTCTTTGCTCTCATTGACATTTGCTGCAGCTGTAGGAATTTTTCTGACTTTCTTGCTGCTTCGGTCACCTTGATACAATGCAATTTGCAAGAATCTGTCATTGTTCTCCACCTTTCCAAGAATTCTGGCAACTTTATTGGTCTGTAAATTCACTACCTTAAAAAAAGCATGAAAAAAAAGGGGGGAATAAGAAATAACATGTCAAGAGTACAGCAAT
>Ga0307510_10007969_pt1 | contig 12606 bp, 7 predicted proteins | sample 12_EM_MG_FD_207224 | JGI IMG/M metagenome (GOLD analysis project Ga0307510, IMG submission 207224) | Populus trichocarpa ectomycorrhiza microbial communities from riparian zone in the Pacific Northwest, United States - 12_EM | ecosystem: Host-associated > Plants > Roots > Unclassified | place... | reverse complement strand
GTTTTTTTTTTTTTTTATGGGTCTTTTGTTAGCACCTTTTTTATCTTTTTTTTTTAAAAAAAAAACTAGGGTGGAGTAGCTGCTTTTCGCCATTTTCAAAATTTTATTTTGTTTCTTTATTTTCGAAATTTGGGTTTTCTTTTGGTCTTGTGAGAGTGTTGAGTGTGATAAATTTTGTTGCGCAAAGATAGAAAATATTGATTCTGCATACATTTCGATTTGTACACTTTTATGGGTTTGGGTTCAAGTTGTTGGCTTCTAATCTCGGTATTGAAATCTGTGAGCTGAAGCTAAAATCTTCTCCTTCTGGTGGTTTTCGAATGTTGTTAATCTACTATTGGCAAGCACATTACGTTTGATGCAACTTTTCATTAAGTACACGTTATTACTCTCTATTATAGAGCTTGCACATTAGCATCATAGTTAAGAAAATTGTGCAGAAATAAGAATGCTGCACCGATATCTGTGTGGCTGAGCTGTTGCTATGGCGTTGTCTTAACTTTTCATTAAATATGATCCAAAAGGGTGAAATGATGTCGTGGATAAGTGAGACCTTATGCAATGCTGCCTAGCAAGGAGCTATCGGGATATGGAATATATTTCAGTTTAGGAATGGAATGGAGAAATATAAGGAAAGAGGAATCTTTATATATAGTGTGCCCATGATTGTAGTTCAGCATCAGAGTATATAATGGCTGATGTCTAGTGTTTGTACTAAAAGAGCTAGAAATAGATTGGTATGAATTTAGTTAGTAATGTGGCTAGAATAACGATAATGATGATAGTCTTTAGACAAAAAGATTTAGCATGTATAGCTGGTGAGACTGGTTGGGACGTGTGGCAGCAAGAGATGAGGTATAGGTGCTGCCGCTATGGGGAGTCGAATTAGATTTACTACCTGGAGTCTGGCATTTGAATGCCAGAGGCAATCTGTTTAGTCTGAATCTTGTCTATGTAAGCCCACTCATCTTTCCTCGAGAAATATCTGAGAGAAAAAAAATCATGATAATAAATTCCTGAAAGGCAGATGAGTATCTCATTTTCCCGAACAAGGTAGGAAGAACTGATTGTTGTTTTTAGGATGTGAGAGAGATCCAAGTGGAAAGTGTGATATAATATCTTTTGATTATGTGTTACGGTTTATAATTTTTGCAAAATTCCAATTGATTGTTATATTGTATGATGCGGTGTTTGTGAGACAAGTGGAAAGATTTGAAATAGTATCTTTTTTTGTCTGATTGTTCTGTCAATTCGTTGTTGAAACACACATGGTTCTTTTACTTTTTTGTGGTGTGTAATTCTATAAATGCTTAAAGATGCCCTAAAGCTTCAGATTTTGCGGCCAGGATGCTAATTCATCTATGTTTTTGGGGACAAATGCGGGATTTTATTTAAGCACATGCTTAAATGCATCTGGTCTTCTTGTCAGCATTGAAACAAGCTGGCAAAGCAGAGTTTTACCACTACATTTGTAAGCAAAGACTGCCTTTTTTAATCTCTCGCTCCTCTTCTCTTTGCGGTCCATTCATTTTTTCTTTACTCTTTTGGAAATAATATGTAAAAATTTACATCATCTTGTCACAGGCGCTGGAATTTTAATTTACGAGATACTAAAGTGTGATTTTTATCCTTCTCTGCTGTTATGTACACATAGGTTTTGCTGATTAGGGCATAACGTGAAGCACCGTTCCTGCCAAAAACTTGGAGTATTTTTCAGCATCTTATACATTATATTAGGGGGAACACATTGTGCCTGATGCATAGGCAAAGGGGTGCATTTCATACCTTTTCTGAAACTATTGACATTGATCAGGGATCTGTTTCAGACAATATCGGTACAAGTCAGCAAACTTCTTTTGGTAACATGCTAAATCCAGTAGATAGCAGATTGTCAAATAATGCTGTATCTTCTGGCGATGTATCATGTTCAAATGCTATGACTCATGATATTCAGAACTTCAGTGGCTGGAATTCAGGTGAATCTAGCTCAAGTTTAAGTTTGCAAAATCAGCTGAATGATGATGAGATAAAAACGGAAGAAAGGTGGTCTTCTTCAGTCAATGCTTACCCTGCAGTTGGTCAAAGATCAGATGAAAGGCTATTTGAAACAACTGATATCCTTTTTCCAGGTAGAGGCAATATGGGGATCAGTGGCAATCAGGTTAGGAGTGGACCTCTATTCTTGCAGGGCTCCAGCTCTAATCATATCCCACCAAATGAAAGTCCAAATGCTGGTCATATTGGAGACACCATTAATGGCAGGCCTATTACAGGAGCTGTCTTAGGCCTTAATCGTCTCAACCCTGGTGGATTAGAAATAGAGTTGGCATCATCTTCTGGTGTTTCTTCTGATGATGTTGGCACTTCATCTGGAAGTTCTGGTTGTATAGTAGAGGAGACAAATGGCGGTCCAGGATCTTCTCTGGGGGGTTGGGGCTTATCCTGCAAGAGAAAGGCCCTTGAAGGTACTTCTGGACAGTCTTTTCCTGGTGCAAGCTCAAGTTGCTTTCCACAAGCTGAAAACAGTGCATGGCATAATGGCCCCAATAATCATAGTGTTTCTAGCAGCTTAAGTTTATCCACTCCCACTTGGAATGCTCCTAGTGTTACTCCTCCTGAACAGTTGAACCCAAGATTTGGTTATGGAATGAGAGCAGCACCTTCTGATGCGTTTCCTTCATCAAATGTTAGTGGAAATGCGGACACTCTGAGAAATTTTGATAGGAGGACAAGTCCAGGACTTCAACAGGAATCTGCCGCTTTCAATGTATCAACAACAGGAGGTTCCAGGCGATGGTCCTTGCAGCACCCTCCCAGACCTGTCTCAGTTAGTGACTATCTGGAGTCAAGATCACCAGAACCTGCAAATTCAAATGCTACTCAGGGCCAACTTCATGCCATAAACCCATCTGCTTTATCTAGAAGCATGCTTCGGTGGAATGATTTTTCAAGTTCGAGAGTTGGAAATTCACCAAGTTCCCTCATCCCTGGAGAGCTAGGTGCTGCATTAAGAGAAGAAACAAACTCAAGAAGATTTCAGAGAAATAATGCAGAGCATCCAATGTTTGCACCTGCAACTGAAATGAGAAGCATGATACAAGATCCAACATGCTGGGGTTTGGCCACTGGGAACATGAGCACCTCAGGTAGTGTTTCTTCTACCAGAATTGGCCCCAGTTCAAGTGTCCGTCCGTTTCCCACTCCTCGATGGATTCATCGCAATCCTACAACACATAATCAGCAAAGATTCTCAGAATTTTCTACTTGGTCTCTTTTCCCACCAATGGACTCAGAACCTGGAGGTCATAGTGGTCATTTCTCCCCATTGTCTTCTGGTCCTTCTTCTTCTGCACAGGACACAGTGATTTCTTCCGGATCTAATAGCCAGGGACATAATCCACCATTTCCAAGGTCAGCACTTCTCATGGAAGAACAAAGTGATGACATTCTTGGTATGCCCCGTTCATTGAGGGTTTTAGCTGCTGATATTGAAGGGAGACATCGGCTAATATCTGAGGTTTGTATTCATCTCTCCCTCCTTCCTTGTATTTATGTGCTGCCTTTTGTCTTTACTGCTTGTGTTATTGCTATAAAGGATATGTTCTTAGGAGTGGTATTTTCTCATTTAAATGTGGAATGGTGGTAATGCTGACATTCTGAATGTAAGTGGCATTGAATTGTAGTAACTATGTAGCATTGCTATGAATCTTGCTATCCTCATTTTCCATACTTAATGCAACTTGTGGCTTTCAGAAATCCAAAATACATGATAGTATGTTTGCGATTTGCATGCTTGTTAGAATTGAATGCATGCTTGGTGCTTAAATAACTTGTTTGATCGTGCTTGACCTCCGAATTATTGTGCCACAGAGGATGTATTGGTTTTCACACTTTGCTGCAGTCAATAGTTGCTAGCTGGTTTAAACTTTTGTCCAAATCCCAGTTCCCAGGACTCGGAGTTTGTAACTGTAGTATCAGATGCTTTGCTTTTTAGCTAAATTTGTACACTATGCTTGCATATTTATTAAAAATTTAATATTGTTATAACGACACTATCTAGTTATGGTATCTGTTTGGTTTGGGAAAATGTGTTTATCATTGTTGTAACTAGATATTAACTGATGCTTGAAATAATAGCCCGTTTGCTTCTGTGTGTGACAGATTCGTCAAGTGTTGAATGCCATGCGCAGGGGTGAAAACCTTCGAGTTGAGGTTTGATTGATTCTTAAACTGATCTATATTTATTTATATCATTGTGGCTGTTATTTAATGTTGTAAACTTAGTGTGTTAGTAATACCGGTCCATCTCTTTGGTTTCAAGCCAATGAACAGTGTCAAAAACAATCTTTTACACAAACTTGGAATCATTAATGGAACGGATGCTAGTTTAAGAAATTTCAAGAACTCTCTACTTGATTAAAAATTTAACAATACTCGTTTATGTTTTACCAGCTAAATTTGTATGCTTTGGGTACCAGCTGAAATATTGATAATATGTCAAAAGAATGATCAGTTCAGCAGATACTCTTTTTAGAAATTTCACGTACACTGTTTAGGTTTTCAAAATAAAAGAAGGAAAATAACGATAGAAAAGGTATACCGTTGAGGTCTTTGTTTTGTAATTGTGGCAAACACAATGTCTTGTCCTCGATGTCTGAAAGCTTTGTTTTGGATGTGGTCCTATTTAAAGATTTTCTATTTTAGTCGAAGTTAGAGTATCACTTGTCAGTTGTATTCAAGTAAAATTGGAGAAGTAGAATATGTTGATCAATGACATAAGGCTCTAGAATTTCCTCATATCAGTGATTCCCCCTCATTTGGAACTGAAATTTTCTAAATAGGTTGGAGAATGGAATTTCTTGTAAAAAGAGCCAGGACTAAACTAAAGTGTAATTGAAATTTTTTGGGGATGAAATTTATGGTTTTGCTTTTAATTTTTTCAACTCTATGATGTCCATAGGCCATTGACCTAGTTTCTTGACTTGTTGACCGCCTCTTAAGGACACCATCTAGCATATTACATTGCTAGCATATTTTATGGAAGAAAAGTGCATATATTCTTTCAGTTCTAAGCTTCTTTTTTATGAATGCCCCACTAGGAGATGCACTATTTGCCGAGGGGAAAGCTTTGGCATTTGCCTTTTAGCACTGGCGATGATATTGTGTAACATTTGAACTTGAAATGGTATCTCAGGAATTTTGTTTTATTGGTATGGTAACCTCTCAGGATTATATGTTTTTTGACCCGTTGATCTATCATGGGATGGCTGAAATGCATGATCAGCATAGGGATATGCGCCTCGATGTTGATAACATGTCCTATGAGGTGAGATTGAGAAATTAATTCCCCTGATAGTCATTCTCTGAAGGTTGTTTCCTTGATGAAAAGATTGGAATATCAGGAATTGTTGGCATTGGAAGAACGCATAGGAGACGTGAGCACTGGACTAAGTGGGGAAACCATTTTGAAGTTAATGAAGAAGCAAAAGCATGTGCCTGTTAGCACAGAATCTCCAGCAGATTTGGAGCCTTGCTGTATCTGTCAGGTTTGAGCTACTTACTGTTGATATATACAAATTAGGAGAAGAAACAGATGCTGCTTTTATTCATTTCCGCTGGCCATTCTACTGGTTTCTTAGTTTTGTTTTAACTATCATTATTCATAATGACAGGAAGAATATGTGGATGGGGATGATATGGGAATAATCGATTGTGGACATGACTTTCATGCCAACTGCATCAAACAGTGGCTAATGCAGAAAAACCTTTGTCCCATTTGTAAGATGACAGCCCTAATCACTTGAGAGGGAAGATATTGTCAGGTCCTGGGAATTTTATTTTCTTAAAAACGGACAATCATATCCAAAACCTGGGTAGATGGTATCCTATTTATACACCTCCTTTGGTTTTAAACCCATTTTATTTGCTCATGAACTGCATAAATTTGATGAGCCGAACAGCTGTATGTTATAAATTGCACCATGAGTGATAAGAGGGTCTGTTCTCTACCTTCAAACTCATGAGTACATGAGAAATAAATTCTATGACATTATCATAGCTTTTAGCAGGATGCAGATTGCAATTAGCTGAATGCTTAGAATTATACAGTTATGTCTCTGATGTTTGACAAATAATTATATACTGGTATTTTTATTATTTTTTTTGAAGAATGTACACAACTTGATTTACATTAATTCGACAAATTTTTGATATATAGATACAAACATGATAGTAACTAATTAATAATTAAGGCTAAAATAACTATTCTTTAAGGGACCGTCGTTTGCTGATAACTTTTCAGCCCGTTGACCATATAAAATTAATATACTTCTTAGATTGCCTGTTTTTGTTTTTCAAGTTACTTGTTCTTGTAATGCAAACTAACACTATAATAAACTTATTCCCTGGTAATTTGGTATTATGTTTTTAAGCAAATTTTCACATATTGAAACCGTTCAAGTTCCTCTTCCATTTGGTGGCAAGCTTCATGCATGTTCATTGGTTTTTCTTTTTCTTGAACATAATTCCAGGTTATTAAAGATGTAAAAATAGGATGTCTGAAAAACCGATCTTAATGACAGAGTACGCTTAGAATAAATCTAGATTTGTGTGCGTTGAGCAGGCCCCTAGAACGTGTGGAAACATGTACTTATAGGCCCCCACCAAACGTGACTGTCTTAGAAAAATACTCAGCCCATTTGTGTGGATCCGTCTTAATGTAAGGCCCAGTTTTTACATCGGCGCCTTCTCTCGCTCGATGTTCTTAATTCAACCCATCACAAGACAAACCATCTAATTGCTTCTTTCTTTCTTTCTTTTTTATTTATTTTTAAATAATTTTGAAAATGATCTTTCTTTTTACTCTGAGATTCATTTATATTTTGAAGAAAAAAATCATTTAAAATACATGTTGATTTAGAAGTGTACTGGATTGTTGAAGAATTGACATGGATTGACTTGCCAAACTTGTAATTCAGGTCATGAAATTACGACAACCTTATAAAAAGTAAACAAAATAAATAACCTAAGTCAACTTGATTTAATATGTCAAACATGTGATCAAGATTATGAGAATGTGATAAACTTAAAGAAAACGAATCAAAATAATTTTCAATAAACTTATTATTGAAAGTTTAAAATTAAAAAAAAAAATCAAATCTAAAAATAGGACACGATAAAACGAATTGAGTTTACCCGGGTTAACCCGCAAAACATGTAACTTGAGTCATAAAACTAAGATAACCTCGTAAAAAAGAAACCAAAATAAATCATGAATTCTAATTCTCAATTAACTCAATATTGAATGATAAAATTGAAAAAATATCAATTAAAAAAAACAAAAAAAAAATCAAGTCAATCAAGTTAAGTAGTTAACCCGCCAAATTCGTGACATGACACCGAGCAAACCACATATAAAGCAAATCACAATAAATTATAAAACTTAATTTTTAATAAAACTAAATGTTAATATATATATATATATATATATATATATATATATATATATATATAGAGAGAGAGAGAGAGAGAGAGAGAGAGAGAGAGATTGAAATGAATAGTGATATCCGAGAACAACACCTCTTTTAATTTCTACTACAATAATCTTCTAACGTAAATATAAAAAAACTCCCTAAGAATAGTCTGGTAACTAGTCACGTCCAATTATATGGTTGCCCTTGCTGTAATGGCAGTCAACAGGAGGGAGACCACATGCCTCTTCATGTGTGTGTATCAGTACATGGTATAACTCCACGACCCCTACGGGGAGGGAATAGAATTTTGAAACTAGACAGCCAATTTCAGGTAAGCAAGGGCAGAAAAGAGCTACGTACTGCTTGTGTACAACACACTTACATGCATTTGAGAAGATGAAAAAAAAGAAGAAGAAGATGGATTGATGAATCCATATTTGCAAACAGATAAGCCAATTGAATGTTATAATCTCTCTCCAAGAGCTTGTCAAAAGAGAAATTTGGTTAGGGGCACATACATTATATAAATAAGTGTTAGAGATTGTATTAACGATTATTTTTTAAAGTGTTTTTTTTTTAGAAATACATTAAAATAATATTTTTGTTAATTTTTAAAAATTATTTTTAACATTTAACATCAAAATGATCTAAAAACATTTAAAAAAATCAATTTAAAAAAATGAAAATAAAAACAAAATAATTATTTAAAAAAATATTTTTTACAAAAAAATAAACAGACATACCATAAGTAATGGGGTATGGTACATGACTTTTGTATAAGGCAACAAAATAGAGAACTGAACAAATAAAAACACTGCGAAATGATTCAAGGAGAAGGCAAATGTAGTGGATGAAAATCAAATCAACTGCATTGTCATCGCTAGAAGCATGGATCGGTGGGTACCCATAGAGCTTCATGAGTGCTTCCAGAGGGTTTTGACAGCCGAAAGAAACATTAATTATTGAGTCCCAAATGTTGCACATCAGAGAGGTTCAAAGACAAACGAACTTTCCTTTTGTTCTTGCTAGCCGTGACTTGAAGAGTGGAGACCAAAGTTTGGTTCAGACAGGTGGGTGCTCGTAGCCATCCCCGAGAGAGAGAACATAAACCAGACCATGTGATCAAGTCCCATGGTTTTCACTCCACAGACATATGAAGATCATCTCTTACATCTTTAAACCACACACCTCTTTCCAATTTAATTGTGGGTCCTCGAGCACCTCCTTTGCCTTGCTGTTCTTCTTTTACATGGCAAAATTCTCAAGTACACAGCCCTATCCCTATAGCACGCTGGAATGGAGCTGTCTTTGTTAGTCTCGAGTCAAAACCAAGTTGTTCCATCCCTTTACCAGCATATGATGCCTCTTACATCAGAGGAAAACACGAGCAATAATCTCATGACTTCACTCCTAACCAAGACAACAACCTGATGACAGTCTTCAAGATCTAATTACAAGAAATTATTTAACAGAAAAGCTCTTAACTCTATGGTAAAAGGTCACAAGATTTGGGTTTTGATCTTTGAGAAACACACTGGTATCTTGTGACAGATTACCATTTATGGAATCATTTTTAGCTCATCTCCATGTTGTGTTGTGGGTACGGTAACTCAACAGGTCATCCCTGCTCTCGGCAGCCATGAGCACCATCTCTCCGGCAATTAACGAGCTCAGTATGCCCAGATTTTAATTCCGGTATTTGGGTTTCAAAGGATTGCAGTTCCTAAACCCTAACCCTCCCAGATGAGATCCCTGAATCCAAGGAAGTCCAGTCAAATTAAGCCACCAGCCACCAACTTGTTCAAATATTAAGCTACAAAGTCATCCTTTTCAAAGGAGTGTATCCAAAGAAAATAAATAGTAAGTTAACACATAAAATAATCATAAATCTCAACTCGATGTCGCCAATGGCACCCCACGAAATAGAAAAAACAAAGGCACATAAGGAATAGAAAAGAAAAGAAAACGACGACGAAGACGAAGCAGATCTAACTTTCCATTTGCTTTTCAACTTTCCTTAAAAAACTTTTCAACAAAAATTCTTACATACAAAAATTACAATTCCTCTATTTACCAAAATCTAAAACCTCAATTTCCAGTCTTTTACTAATTAGAACTAGGAAGATAAAAATAAAATAGAATTAGAAAGTGATCATCATTCACCAAAACAATCATCAAAACGGCACCACTTCACTGCAAAGAAAATCATCAGAATTGCCGACAGAATCCTCAGGCCATGCATCCCTTAACAACTTCAGCAACATCTGCGCCTTCCTCTTAGCCCTATCAGTACAATCACTCTGTACTAGCAGCAACAACTGCGTCAATATCCCTGCACAAACCGCCTCCTTCTGACTCAGCTCCGACGCTGAACACAGCGCCAGCAACGCTCCCGCCGCGTACTCCGTCGCTCTATCCGATATCTTCAGGATAGTCTTGACTAACAACGGCACAGTCAGCGCGTGCGCTGCAAATGCTGCGCAACCAACTTGTATTCTGCAAAGTAATTCTATTGTAGCCAGGGCTCTTTCTGCATCACATTTATCAAAATCTGCCAGTCTGTCGATTAATGTCTCCGCCGCTCCGGCGGTGACCGCTTTATGCCTTGTTTGTTTAACTAGACATAAAGCGAAGAGCGCTTTTATCCCAATTTTAAGCGCTCGAGGGGATGATAAAGGATTTTTTAAAATCTCTATCACTCCTTCGAAGATAATCTCTGTGTTGCTAATTTGAAGTCGAAGATCTGATGATCTTGTTCCTGCAATAACATTTTCAATGAGTGCAGCTGAGTTGACTCGGACTTCGATTGATGAATGGAATAGTAAATTAGCTAAATAACTGATCCGCTCCGGTTCTGAAGATATCCCCACACAGTCGAACTCAGTGAGCGGAAACAGAACCAGGATCGCGAGTGACTCGTGGCTCAAGTCCGACGACTGAGAGGTTGAAAAAACGAGGTTGACAAGAACTTCACGAACGTTATGAGAGGAAATGACAGAGCGGTTCTTATCGGAATCTCGAGCGAGTCCTCTGAGTCGGCGGAGAGCAGAGAGGCGAGAGTGAGTTGGATTTGACGCGGAAGCTGCTTGGTTTAACAAGGAACGAACTAAACTCGGTTCGGCAGGCTGTTTCGGGGTTGGAATTCGTTCAACGCCGAAAGCACGATTTGCAACACACCAATCTTGAATCAAACGGCGAAGGGTGTGGTTTGGGATTAAAGTGAAGTCGGTGAGTGGGGCTCGGGTAACAGGACAGGTAGTATTACCGGTGGCTACCCATGATTCTATGCTGGAACGATCGTAAGTCTGACCTGTGCTAACGGTGACTGGGTCACACATTAGTTCAAGAGAGATCGGACACCGAAAATGGTATGGAATCTGAACTGTTAAATCTAAAGGCTCCAAGCTTCCAGGCATTGGGAAAAAAGATTAGCAGAATTAATTTGGCTGTTTAGAAGAAGAGAAGGGAAATATGAGGGAGTCTGAAAATCCTGTAACAGCTTTGTTAGGCTGTGAGTTGTGGTTTGGGTTCTCTTATACGAAACGGAAATGGAACAGAGAAGCGTGTAGCTAGCAAGGAGAGTGTGTGGGTGTTGGTCTGGGTCGGGGTCTGGTCTTATCTGACTCTTTGCCACACGTGTCATGGAATTTGCTTGGTTTGTGGGGGAGGGAAATGGGAAATGATTTTTTTGTTGGTCAAATGAAATTAGCGAGGACTGAACGGGACCCGCAAAAACAGGCTCTAAAATCTAACTCCTGTTTACATCAAAGATGAGGTAAAATTGTGCGGGCGGGTGGCATTTTCAGTTTTGGCCCTGTAGTTTTGTTTTTTCAATGCTTTGGGTATTGTTCTCTTTGTATTTTGGTAATTGGCCAAACCATGTCTTCTTGCTTTTTATATTATTTATTTATTTTTGCGTTTTAAAAGTAATTTAAAAAATATAAAAAGCTTTTTATTTTTTATTTGTTTCACAATACCAAACAGTATTTAAGTATTATTATTGGCGGTAGAGTAGTTCACTCTCTCTCTTACTGGATGAAGAGGAATAACTTTACGGTGTCTTCCTTTTTGGGCGTCTGTCAATTATGGATGTTGAGGGCAGCAACATTATGTTAATCCATCCTTTACAGTCTGGCGGTGTGTTAAATCCTTGCTTTGCGATGGAAAGGTAATGGATCAAATAGCAACCCCAAATCTCCAAAGTTTCTATGCTTTTTAATTACTTTTTAATTAGACAGCTTTTCGCATCACTCTTTACAAAATTGTATCATTACATGTCAAGGTAAAGGTTTTTCTTTTCACAAGTAAAACCTTAAAATAATATAATGGACGAAAACCACGTTGAATTTTCTCTTTGTACATTTACTGCAATTAAAAAAATTCTCACTGTGTATATAATTAATTAATTAATGCCGTGCAAATCTATAAAAAATGTATATATTATCTAAAAAGAAGGACTCGTTTGCAACTAACCCACGGGTGATATACGGTGTTATATATGCAGGACTAGATAAAAAATAATAATTCTCAGTTTTTTTTGGAGGGTGATATTGTAATTTCTTGGTTATACAGGAAAAACATGTGGTTTTATTATTTATTTATTGTATCGTAACCCGCAAGAAAAAATGATATTATACTTTCTTTTTCCAATATCTCTAATAATTATTTTTGCTGCGTGGCGAGGTTTATTACCGACCGAAGTTAACTTTCTGAAGCAAAGTGAGTGGCTGGCTACATTGACAAGGTTAACGCGTGCGTGCCCGTGACTTCGTCGCAAGTTGTAGTAAAATGCAATAAACCTGCCGAAAGAAAGAATGGTAATAAATGAAATTACCTAAAATGAAAGGACAAAAGAACAAAGAAGCCATCAACATAATTAGGTCAGGATTGTCTGTTTGTGTTACAGTGGTTAGGGCAGTCAAAGGTCAAAGATAAACACATAAAAAAACAGAGGAATGTGCGGGTCCAGGTTGTCTCTCCACCACTTTATTCGAAAAAAAAATAAAATAAAATCTTGCTCCATGGATAACATTAGTAAGGTGGTGGTTCCTTGATGGAGATGGGTCCCTCTATCAAGTGGACGATATTGATTGAGCGGGACCTACTCTTTTCGCTAGCACAAGTGCTAGGGTTG
>Ga0307510_10007967_pt1 | contig 12607 bp, 10 predicted proteins | sample 12_EM_MG_FD_207224 | JGI IMG/M metagenome (GOLD analysis project Ga0307510, IMG submission 207224) | Populus trichocarpa ectomycorrhiza microbial communities from riparian zone in the Pacific Northwest, United States - 12_EM | ecosystem: Host-associated > Plants > Roots > Unclassified | place... | reverse complement strand
ATGCTTTTGAAATTGAGGTTATAAAATAATTTAAAAATATATATTAATATTGATGGTTTTAAAATTAAATACTGTAGAATTAATTACTCCTATTACATCATAAAATAAATAATACTATATATAAAATATTTTTTATTATTCTATTAAACAATTTATAATTTTATTATGTATAAAATTCATCCGATAAGAACTACAGTTTTCATACGTGTAATAAAATTAGATAAAATATTATTAGGTATAAAATTAATATTACAGTGCGAGTAAATTTAATTCACTTTATACTAATTTTTCAAAAAAAATATTGTTAATATCATAGTGCGAGTGAATGTAAATTAATCTAAACTAGTTTTTTTTTTTTTAAAAAAAAAAACCTGTTCACGTGAACAGTGCAGTGAATTGCACTGTTTTTTAAGTGAACAGTGCAACTTTCTGCACTGTTCACAGGAACAATGTAATTAGCATATACTGTTCATGCTAATTGCACTGTTCAGTAGAGTGCAATTAGCATGCATAGTAAACACAAAGCAGCAAAATGCTGATTTTTCTTTTTTGCGTGACAAACGCAAAAAACACATGGGGCCCATACACAGTAAACTGTGTATTTTTTATTATCAAACGGCTGCAGACTGCGTTTTAATTAAAACGCAGCCGCAACCGCGTAAACAAACAAACCCTTCATCGATGAACTGAATCTAAACTGATTCGGTTTGAAGGCATGAATCATTGTGCAACTGATTCCATAAAAAACTGAATTGAAGGTTTAAAATTATATATATAAAAAAACCCTTAACTAATAATCTGATTGAGGTTGAACATTAATGATACCACATCAGCACGTGAAAAGAAAATAAATGAAAGTTGTTGGTGTTAAGGTTGGATGACGAACCCAATAATCACCTCATTAAAGACTACAAAGACATTTGTTTAGAAGGTTGTGTCTGTATTTGAAACAAAAATACAGGAGCAACATGTTTGGCAATGCTAAAAAAACATTTTACTGTTCATGTGAAATTCAGATAAATTATTTTTAAACTGTAGATTTGTGGAAAGTAACTCTCAACTGCTTTCTACAAACCTGCAGATGTTTACTTAAGTGAAAAGTGGAGAGTGAAACTCCACTATTTATATGAACAATGGAGTCACTCTTTATTGTTCCAGCCGGACCGGGTTCGGTTCAAAGTTAAATACATTAAATCGGGTCCGATCCAGTTAAAAAAGATTTAATTTTTATTTTTAATTGTGTTTTATTTAAAAAATTAGAAGGAGATCGCTTGATGACGTAACATTTGCAGAATTTGATCGCAATCCCAATTTTATTCTTGATGATATTTTACCTGATGTTGTTGCGTGCTTAAGAAACTAAGGAAACTGTAGTCTTTGTTGGATGGATTTCGTACGTGATGAAATTGTAGATAGTTCAATGGAACAATAAAAAATATTTGATATAACTATTATTTATTTCATGATGTAATAGTAGTAGTTAAATCTACAATATTTAAATTAAAAACAATCAATATTAATATATATATATTTTAATTATTTTATAATCTCAATTTGAAAAGCATTTTTTTAACCAAACACATTAAACTACTTTTTATTCAACCTCAATTTCAAATACAGTTTTAACCAAATATATATAAATACCAAACTAACCTCAATCAAAAGTATCTTTTATAAAACAACTTTTTTCAAGTTATAACCATAAAAACTATCATAATACCAAACATATTTTTAGAGGTAAGATTAGTTCCGTCAATATAAAATATATAATATTTTATGTTTTCCCTCAATATTTACACTAGGATAAGATTAGTTGCGTCTTTATATTATTTTTTAAAAAAACATAATTGACCAGTTGGATATTTTCCCAACTCGGTTTAAGAAAAAAATGGCTCATGTTAGATTCTAGATTTATGAGTCACCAAATTAATCAGTCCAGCCAGATCTGTTGAGCCGGATCCATTTAAAAATTATATTTAGACAATCTAACCTTAAAAAAATAAATAAAAAAGATGATAAAAAAAAAAACTAATTCCATGAGCTTGATTGAAAAAAAAAACCCTGAAAACTAAAGTTTATATAGAACTTAATTCATGCCTTCTTCAAGCTATTTTGAATGGGTGTTTGGTCACATGGATGAACTGGGGTTTTTAAAAATGTTGGATTTTTTTGTTTTAAATTATATTTTTAAATTATTTTAATGTATTAATGTTAAAAATAAATTTTAAAAATTAAAAAAATATTATTTTAATATATTTTAAAATAAAAATATTAAAAAAAACAATATCTATCCCTGTACAAGCAGTCCGTAAGCCTCTTCTCAATAAGATCAGTTGCGTGTAGAACGGTAGCAATGCTCTTCCCCCACACCGATCCCAAATTCTTCCTCGAGTCCCATTACAACCTCAACCTGCCCAGAAGAAGATGTCAATAACAGAACAAAGCAAAAAACAGACTCACTTGTTGCAATGAAAATCCCAAGGAGTACCGTGTCGAGAGAATCAGCTCCAAGCGCAGCAAACTTTGATGCTCCTGTGACCGGAGTATCAGTTGATAGTGCCCACTGCTTCTTCACAATTTCACGCCCTTTGTCCACTGTCTCTGGTTTGGCCTGCACTGGAAAAGAAATCAGCATCAACAAATCATAATTGCTGGTTTGGTTATATCATCACATTGATCCTAAGATAGTCGCCAACCACATTCCCATTGCAAATCCTGGGCCATCACAAGGGTCTCTGCCAGGTAGCAAGAAATCACCAGACTGGTACAGCTTGAGCACTGCTGTGGAAAAGATAAAGAAATCAACCATGTTCTTGTTGCAAAGATGATATATATATTCGATCATCTAGCACAGCACCACTTATGTTTACTGGCTGAACAGCAATGGATGCAAAAAAAGCCTGAAGAATCCTGACCAATGACCATAAAGCAATTTGTAGGGCCCCCATTTTACGCTCTTAAGATTGCAGACAGGATTTGCAAACATGAAGCTGTAATCAAAAACAGGATGATTCAAATCGAAACTTTATTTCTCCAAATAATAAAAATAAAAAAACTATAACGGTACCAACCGCTAATATTGCGCTTTCTAATTGGTTGCTAATTAATGATGCTCCATAATCTAACATGCTAGAGAACTTCAGTTTTTTATTGCTTGGATAATGGATGATTATATGTTAAAGTCAATCTTCTCTTCTTCAAAATTAAGGACCTACATGGTTGGTGATAGAGGCTTGGATTTATGCAAAACAATAATTAATTTTTAGGATTAATTTTTCATTAATTAAGCGTCTAATAAAGTTAATTTAATTCATTTAATGTATAATTAAGTCGTTGTATCTAATTACATCTTTTAATTAGATCCAAATTAAGTCCTAAACATAATTAAACTTTAATTTGACCCATGATTAAATCAAATTGACATTTTAAAAATCTAATTATATCCTTGAACTTAATTTTTATGCAGATTCATTCAATAATAATTTAATTTGACATTGAATCTATATTTTTCTTTTAGTTTTAGGTATAATATAGTACAATTAGGCCTCAAATTTCCTTAAAATTGCAGCTTGATTTTTATGTTTTTTTGAAATCCTCCTCGGCCTACTTCCTCCACTTCATCAGTTTTTATTTTATTTTTAATTTTATTTTTATTTTGAAAAGAAAAATATGTAATTTTAGAGAATAACCTAGAAATAGGTTATGACAACTAGAAAGAAAAACAAAAAATATATGTAGAATGGCTTTTGTCCCGTTGATGGCAAAAAAAAGTGAAAAATAAAGAGAGAGGGGAAAACGTTGTAGTTTTCCTCACAAAACACTGTGAATTGCAACAGTATTTCTCTAAATGTTTTTTTTTATGATTTTTTCTAAAATCATCTTTGTCGATTTTATTGGGGAAAACACTGTAGTTTTCCTCACAAAACATTGTCAATTGTTACAACATTTTTCCTCATGAGCTTTTTTCATCCCAAAATTATCTTTGTTAATTTTTTTTTAATATTAAGTTGGTAGAGAATTTAGCTTTGTAATTTTTTTTGTTTTTTATTAACAGAAAAGCTAAATCATGTGGCAAAAACACTGTATATTTCCTCACAAAACATTGTGGATTGCTACAAATCATTTTATTCAGTCTCTAAATTTTTGATCACCAACATAATTTTTTTCAATCATGAAATATTAATTCTATTATATCTTTATTTTCTATTACTTATCTAACACTAATATATAATTATAATATTATTAAATATATTTATTTTATAAATCTACGACGCGCGAACATGCGATATCTTTCCATATAAAATACGTAAATAAGGTTTCACTTGACCACGTTTTCAATTTCTAAAAGTTGAATAGCTTTTGCAAAATCACTGAAGGAACACATTATTCTTCTTCTTCTTCTTCTATTATTTTTTCTAGAGAGAATGAAAACTAGAAATAAAAAAGAAAACTAAACATAGAAAATGAAATTTATGAAATCTTACAATTAAATTGTAAAAATGAAATAAAGTCATTAATATAAAGACTGAAAATGTTATGTGAAATTTTATTTTGAAAGGTTTGTTAGTGGAAAACAAGAATTAATTATTAGAATTTAATATCAAAGTTTTTTTTTTAAATTTTAATAGAATTAATATGGTTAAATACATACTTGTCAATCTTAACTCGGTGATTGATTTGTCACAAGTCCTAACAAATTAATTTTTTTAAAAAATTAATAAACTTTTAATTAAATAAAATTAATTTAGATTTCTAATAAGTTAGATTAAATTTAATAAAGTTAATTATATTCATGAAACATGTATATTCAAGAAAAATTAATTTTTTTTTCTCACCCAAATTGTTTTGTCTTATTTTAAAGTTTGTTCAAATAAATACTCAATGGGAGCATTTACGGTGAAACAAACGGAGCTTTAAAGATCCAAAACCCAAAAACATATTGTTTATTAGCGTTCACACTGCAACGAAAAAATAAAAAAGACCCGAAGTTCTCCCTTGCCATGCATCAAAGCTAGGCCAGAAAGAAAGAAAGAAAGAAAATCAATGGCAGCTTTCGTGATAAAATCCCTAGTAAGCCAAATCACCGCTAAACACTCACCGTCTGATCATACGTCATCAAGAATCGAAATCAAATCAGCACTGATTTCTGTGAAACGGCGCTGCGGTAGCAAAATTCCAGTCTTGGCGGCTTCAATTCACAGTGAAAACGACCAATCAATCGAGGCGCAGAAGAAGAAGAACGGTAATGCTAAAAACATTCAATCTAATCTCTTGCAGGATGCTGAATACGATGTCGCCTCGAAAGACGCCCATCCAAGTACGGACAGGCAAAGCTTCTAGTGTAATTATTTCTTTTAGATTTTTTTTAAAATTTAAAATTTAATTTTTTTTATTTAGGGCCATTATCATCTACTCATTTATCAAATTCAGTATCCAATGGGTCTCGCCTTCGCGTTGCTTACCAGGTAAAAAAAAATTATTTTTTATTTTGAATGTTGATTTTTTTTAAAATAATAATCAATGAATATATTTATTATATAATTGATTAAAATCTTGAGATAAGTAAAATTACTACTCTGTTCTTATAGGGAGTTCGTGGCGCCTACAGTGAGTCAGCAGCACAAAAGGCGTATCCGAATTGCGAGGCTGTCCCATGCGAGCAATTTGATACTGCTTTTGAAGTGAATTCTTGAACCCTTTTTTTTATATATATATTTAAGTTGGCAGATAAGTCATCTACTCATTTATCAAATTCAGTATCCAAGTAAAATGTTCTTTTTTTTCCTCCTTTTAATTTTTTGATGTTCACATTTTATTAGGAATTTGAGATTGATTAGTTCATAGTCAGTGGATAATGATGCTTTTGGTTGTTGGTTTTCAGGGATTAATGAAGGTTTTTATGGTTTCTTGTGTCTTGTTCTGGAGATAAGATTTATCCTAGGATTTGTTTTTTCAGCTTGAGACGATTGCATGTTTGAGACCCTTTTGATAAAAAGGTGGTAGTAAAATCTGAATAAAAACAAAAATGCTTTCAAAGGCACTCACAGACTGTCATATTTTGAGATTAAGGAGCTATGTAATGTAGGATGACTTTCGATAAGTGCCCCGCAAATGATTTGTGATGTTGGAGAATTCGGAATTTTTAGAAGAAATTAGAGTTTTATGTACAGTGAATAGCAACAGATGTTAATGTGCCGGAATGCTACATAGAATAGGTGGTCCTTTTATAGGCGTCAAAAGCCCTAGGAAGGAAATAGAAAGTTAAACAGTTAGAGGAAAATATACATAATATGAACTCCTAATTGGTATTCATGTTCCTAAAGAAGCTAAGTTTCCCAGGTAGACTAGGTTTACAAGAAATCTCAAAATAAAAATTCAGATTAAAATAATTTATAAATTTCTCTTTGCTTGGCATCATTACTATTATGGTTTGGCAATATATTCAATGGTTTTCATCAATAAGTCAAGGCTTTGAAATAGGTAGGGCCTGTTCGATGGGTCAAAGCGTGTAACCAAACTTTAATAACCAGGTGGAACTGCTTTTTTTTTCCCCTTTTAGAATATCAGGTTGTGTCTTTAACCTTTTCGTAACAAATGTTATTTTTGAACATGTTAATGTATTCTAGGATCCTCTGTGAGCTGTGATTTTTCATATCTTCTTTGCTTTGTTTTCTTTGCAGTCAGTTGAAAGATGGCTTGTGGACAGAGCAGTTTTACCGATTGAGAATTCGCTAGGTGGGAGCATTCACAGAAATTATGACCTGTTGCTCCGGCACAGGCTGCATATAGTAGGAGAAGTGAAGTATGCTGTTCGCCATTGCTTACTAGCCAATCATGGTGTTAAAGTTGAAGACTTGAAGAGGGTTCTAAGTCATCCGCAGGTATACCATACTTACCTCAGCTCCCTAGTCCACTTTCATGAAGATTAATCCAATAGTTGTGATGTTTCAGGCTCTTGCTCAATGTGAAAATACATTAACAAAGTTGGGATTGGTCAGAGAAGCAGTGGATGATACCGCTGGTGCAGCAAAGGTAGGCATGAGCTTGGGATTTTGGGAGTTGATTTTCTTCTCTCATGGGTCTTAAGAGTTCAACATCCCCTTGTTGTAGCTAAATTCAATATGAAATTGCTTGAATATTTTGTCCTTCTAGCATCTCTAAAAATTCTCTTATCCATCCATGGGACTGCTATGAACGGCTGTTATTAGCTCACCTTAAGGTTCATTGACCAACCCTGTCATGCTCAATTGCATTTTAGACTAATGTATGTTCATTTAAGGTGAGTTCAACATCCCCTTGTTTTAGCTAAATCAATATGAAATTGCTTGAATATTTTGTCCTTCTAGCATCTCTAAAAATTCTCTCATCCATCCACGAGACTGCCGTGAACCACTGTTATTAGCTTGTCCTAAGGCTCATTAACCACCCTATCATGCTCAATTGCATTTTAGACTCGTGTATGTTCATTTAAGGTGAGTTCAACATCCCCTTGTTGTAGCTAAATCAATATGAAATTGCTTGAATATTTTGTCCTTCTAGCATCTCTAAAAATTCTCTCATCCATCCATGGGACTGCTGTGAACCACTGTTATTAGCTCCCCCTAAGGCTCATTGACCAACCCTATCATGCTCAATTGCATTTTAGACTCTTGTCATTTGATATTGTTGCAAAGTAAGATTTTGTGACCAACTGACTGCCATCCTTGACAAGTGGGACAAAACCCAGAAAGGTTTTTTCTGAAATCTCATGCTTATGTCTTTCTCTCTCACATCTGTTCTCTCTCTAACCTCCCACTTTTTTCTTGTCTTGTTCTGTTCTTTTCTTCAAAATTTAAGATGTGCACTTTGAATCTTGTATGAAGATCCCCAAACGTGACATTGACTAGTAAGCTTCAAATAGTTTTCCTATTGTTAAGATATTCATCAATACCTTGTACGGAATTTAAAGAGTCTCTGGCTCATTTTCCTCAAATTGCAACCTACTTGCTATTTAATGTTGGATATGGAGCACAATGTTGCAGCCTGTTGTTATGACTGAGTTGACTTCACTATGATCATGTAGCATGTTGCACTTCAAAAACTAGAAGACACGGGAGCTGTTGCTAGTTCTGCTGCTGCGTCGATCTATGGATTGAATATATTAGCTGAAGATATTCAGGTTTGTATTTGCATACTCTTTTGTGGTGTATGGTCAGAATGTGGCATATACACTGCTTCACTCATAGCTTTCTTCTGATAGGATGATTCTGATAATGTCACACGATTCCTTATACTGGCAAGAGAACCAATAATTCCAGGCACAGATAGGCCTTTCAAGGTTAGTCCCTTCCATGTCGCTAAACCACTGGCTGTTAAATTGCTAAACTAGTGTTCTGTTACCTCCTGAAAAACAGATTTTTCTAATAAGTTTGTTTCTTGAGATCCAGACAAGTATAGTTTTTTCATTGGAGGAGGGTCCTGGGGTGCTTTTCAAGGCCCTTGCTGTTTTTGCTCTTCGGCAAATCAACCTTACTAAAGTAATTTTTCTTTTTTCCCTGTGACATATCATCATTGTGAGGCTCAATTTGCAATTATTGTTTTAGGCTGTGTTATTCCTTATTCCTTGGTTCTTGCAACCAGATTGAGAGTCGTCCCTTGCGGAAGCAGCCCTTGAGAGCATCTGATGATGGCAACAGTGGGCTTCCAAAGTAAATTTACTGAGGAACTTATCTTCATTTAATCCTAGACTGCGTATATATATTAGTTGATAATTAGATTCTGCTTCTTCTTCATGCTGTTTTCTATTAATAACAGACCTTTAAAATTTTTGGCTCAATTTTTTTATATAATTGCTCTGCAGATACTTTGACTATCTATTTTATGTGGATTTCGAAGCATCAATGGCTGACGAGAATGCTCAGAATGCCCTCAGGCATCTTAAGGTGTGCTTTCTTCTAAAGCCTGTTACAGAAGTATTTGCCTATAAGTGACTTGAATTGATCTTTCTCTGGCAGGAGTTTGCTACGTTCTTGCGAGTTCTGGGGAGTTATCCGGTGCACACTAGCATGGTGTGAATGACCTTTTGTTCTGGTAAAGATTGAAGCATTCAAATTATTGATTACTAGATAATTGATGGATTTCAAACACTTTTGTGAGGTTATTATATGAAGAAAACAAGTATACTTAATTTAATTTTCAGAGATTTTCTTCCAATCTTCAAAATCTTGTTTGGCCTCCACATCTGAAATATTGATTATGTGATCCTTAATTCAAATTCTGCTTCAGTAACCTGGCAGCGATTCCTCCTCTCCTGTTAATGTAAGAATTAGTTTGGATTAATATCCTCAATATTTAACCCACAGCCTTATAGATGTTCTAATTCGGTTTAGGGATGATCACTATTCAAAATATTTTTTATTTGCTTGAATTTCCCGAACTAATTTTTGTAAAATTCTTTTTAAAATTTTTGGAGAAAGGAAAATTCAGGTAATTCTCCAAATTAATTTTGAAGAAAATTGGGCAAGGGTTCAAAAGTTTCAGGAAAACCTGATTTACATGAAAAAAAAAAATCAATTAAAAATATTTAAGTAATTTATTACTAGGTTGGAAAAGAAATAAAATACATTGGGCGAAAGGAGACTCAAATTATCTCAAAAAATTCAGGTAAATCCGAAATACAATTCTGAAAAAATATAATTTGGAGAATCAAAAACTTAATTTATGTCGGAGAAGAATTTGAAAAAAAAATCAAAAACAAATTCTGAATTGATGATTTTTTACCTGAATTACTTGAATGGTCACCCCTAATTTGGTTTATTGTTTTATCAAGACCCTGTTTATCTGATGTTCTTGTTAATATCAAATCCAGGCCATCTCTTGTCCCCTATTTACTCTCTGTCACTCTTCTATAATTGCTAGACTAACATCTGGAATGTGTTGCTAGGAGTTCTTTTGAGTGCAGTAGTTCATAACCAGTGTTAAGATTCATCCATGTTTCTTATACTGCGTCAGAGTTATGGTGTTCTCATACTTGTTTTGTGTTCACTCAAAACTTTGAGCTTTTATTTTGATACTCATCTCTCCATGCTGCTGATGCAGGGATGTGCAAGAAACACTACTGTGATAAGAACGGAAGCTTGGGCCATTTTCCCTATTCTGGATATGGCCTGACATTTATGCATGCAGTGTGCTGATGCTATTATAGTGCCTGGCCAATATCCAATTTCATTGAATTTTTTGTTGCATTTTCTATATATTCACGTAACTATTAGGAACTAGTTTAGGCATTCTTTCATAGCAAGTTTTTCTTTGGTCACACATGTACAACACAATTTGTGAAACATGGAACTCGTGAGCTGGGGTGACAGCAATGGTTTTTACCTATACATGTTACAAGCCTTTCGTGAAATCAGGGTAATCCATGTAGATAAGTAGATGGTTTTTGTAGACTTTGGTTGGGATTTGCAACAAATGGTACTTTTTAATTGTGAAGGACATGATGGAGAGCTCATGGATGAGGACTGGTCGATTTGCAGCATCCACGAGCTACTCGTTTCCATTCAAGGGGTTTGGCGTTGGAACAGCTTGGTTTCATGGTTCGTTTCTGCACTAAAAGGCTAACTCGGAGGTATTTTTGGTTCATATTATGAGCTTTGGGACTCAAGTTGGTTTCAAGCCCCATGTTGCAGACTACTGTAACTTGTACCTGTGGTGGATCATCCCATCAAATTCGAAGGCCGAGTGTGCAATGGGTGTTCTGGGTTCTTAGTACATGTCTCAGCTAAGAAGACTTTGAACAAAAGAATAAATTGTGCACTGGTAGAAGTTCGCAAGGCAGTCTAACTACCAGGTTTTTCACTCCTTTAACTAGATACCTGTATTTTCTATTATTTGTGCTGTCTATGACGGAAGCAAGATCCTCACAAGTTGTTTAGGCATCAATCCAAAGACCTGTATGGATCCAACAGTTTAACTACATCAGTCTTGCGTTTGACAAATGAAACTTCGTCGAGTCCTATGCTGCAGTTTCCGGTTCAAGCCATTGACTTTTAACATGATTGCAACAAATGTTGCTCCATTTTCAGAGCCTCGAAAGGAAATAAAACAAAAGTTTGATCCCAAAATCCAATCTCCAATTCAGATTCTAGCTCCTAGGGCCTAAACACCGACGGACCAAGTTGAGGGTGGAAACTATCATATATGCAACAACATGTATGCAGGAACGGACCAACTTCGAAGAGAAAATCTGCACGTATAGCTTCTAGCTTAAACATGGAGACTGTAAAATTTGTTGCCCCGAGCTAAAGCGTGCCGTCATTAATGTTCTAAAAGAGGACTACTTTGAGCACATTATTCCTCTAATGGCACTGCCGGATGGTTCCATGGCTAGCTTATTTAGCAGAGGCAAGTTGGTAATACAGCAGGTTACTTCTCCAGCTGTTCGCCACAGAGATGACGCATTATCCTACCACTGTGCTGAAAAGGACAACCGTGATTGTGCTGGTGATCCTGACTGCATTTCCATGCAAGCGAGTATGGCCTGACCTGGTGAACTGCAAGAAAGAATCACAATAAAATTATCATTTAGATGAGCAAGTATGGTAACAAAAAAATATCCTAGGGGAAATCCTGATAATTGTGTCCTGTTGGCTATTCTTTGAACAAGTTTTTGTATACTGTTGGTCTATAGCAGGAACGTTAACTGCTCAGTGCACTGCACCAATGGTAGAGATGAACAAACGAAACCGGTGCCCAGGCTCATAGCTGAAATATATTTAACTTATTTGTGTTTAACAACAAGAAGGAAAGCCCTATCATCACAGAACAGAAGGAAAAAACAAATCAAATCGGAAAAGAAAGCCTTTCGATCTTTTTTTCCCGATTTCAAGTAAGAGCCATAGAACCAGCAAATGGTGAAGATAAAATTGTTTCAGCTTTTATGCTTCGATCTTGGAATGTATTTGCGTGGTAACTAATATCCCATTTTATTTTTAACCTCACCTATCACTTACAACCTTCCATTTCTCAATGTTCAAGGCATCCATGCCAACATAGAGGAAGAAGAAGACCTCAGCAACAAACGCCAAGTAGCAAAAGCATGCCTGAAATGGTCGAGGAGAACCGCGATATAAGTAATGTGATAGCTACAGCAGAATTGGAAGTGAGAAACAGAATGAAGGAGATTTTGATTGAATTGCCAAAACACATTTCAGGAGATGTAACTCAGCAGACTTTGTTGTTATCCTTGAACTTTCAGCAGCATTATACCATGTGCAGTGAGGCATAATAATCCCACAAAAGAATACAGTGAGAATGGCGGAAAAACCAATATTTCTTGCATCACATGAGCTATCATGGAATTATGTAAACATGAAACAAACTTGAGGACATCATGAAAAGAAGTAAAACTACAATATTGGCAACAATCTGGAGATGAACTCAGATCTCATTCACTTGCAATTGAGCTGCTGTTGTTGATACTTTTTACAGCCCTAAACTTCTTTCTGTCATTGGAACCTGCCGAAGTAAAGCTTTTTGATAATGTCTGCGCTAAGTAGTCCAGTCTGCAGGAGCCAAAAAAGCGTGCAATGCACAAAACAGAATACACCGATGAATCACATGATATGCT
>Ga0307510_10007966_pt1 | contig 12607 bp, 10 predicted proteins | sample 12_EM_MG_FD_207224 | JGI IMG/M metagenome (GOLD analysis project Ga0307510, IMG submission 207224) | Populus trichocarpa ectomycorrhiza microbial communities from riparian zone in the Pacific Northwest, United States - 12_EM | ecosystem: Host-associated > Plants > Roots > Unclassified | place... | reverse complement strand
GCCCGCTTCCAGCGCCTGGGCCCGTGGGCGAGGGTGCGCGCCCGGGGGTTCCGGCACCGCGTGCCGGTGCCACCGGCTCCCTCCGGGGTGGTACGGCGGACGCCGAGGCGCCGGGTCACCCTCCGGCGGCCCCGGCCACGCGCGACGACAGCTCGCCGTCTCCGGCCGGGCGGGGCGTCGGCACGGCCCCGCCCTTCGGCGCAGCGCCGTTCCCGCAGCCACCGCCACCGATCGCTCCCGCACCGTCCACTCCGCAGCCCCTCCGTGCGGAAGCCCCTCTCGCCGCGCCCGCCTACCCGCCGCCCCCGCCCCCCGACCTCCCCGCCCTCGCACCACCGCCCCCTCCGCCGCCGCCCACACCCCCTCCCGCATCTCTCACCCTCGACTACGTCGGTTCCGGTCCTCCCACCTACGACGCCGAGCCCACCGCCCTGCCGCCCGCGGACCCGGACGACCTGGACGACCTGGTCGCGGACACAGTGCTGGACGGGGCGCGGTACGGGAGCAGCACGCTGCGGGCCGCTTCCGTGCGCGGGGACTCCGCGCGGTTCCGGGGTGAGCCGCGCCGGGATTCGCTGCTGACCGCGAGGTTCGGGGTCGGGGACCAGGCGCTGGTGCTGGTCGCGATGGCGACCGGGGCGAGGGCCACACCGGGCGCGCATCGGGCCGCGGCCGAGGCCTGTCACTGGATCGGGCGGGCTGTCGGACGGAGTCACGCCCGGCTCGCGGAGGACATCCGGGCCGCCCGGCGCGGTGATCTCAAGTCGGGCCTGCACCGGCTCACCGACCGGAGCCTCGGCAAACTCCGCGCCAGCGCCGCCGAGCAGGGCATCGACCCGGACGAGTACGCGGCCACCCTGCGCTGTCTCCTCCTCCCCGCCCACCCGGAGTGCCGTACCCGCGTCTTCTTCGGCGTCGGCCCCGGCGGGCTGTTCCGGCTGCGGGACGGCGAGTGGCAGGACATCGAGCCCGCCGTCGGAGACCTGACCGGCGAGGCCGTCGTCGGCTTCGGCTCGCAGCCCGCCGAGACCCCCGAGGGCGACCGGCTGACCATGGACCTCGGCATCCCGACCCCGCCGAGCCCGTACGAACCCGCCCCCGAACCGCCCCGCGAACCCTTCCGCTTCCGGGCCTCCGTCGCCCGCCCCGGCGACACTCTCCTCATGTGCACGGGCGGCCTCGCCGAACCGCTGCGCGGTGAGCCCGAGCTGTCCGCCCATCTGGCGGGCCGTTGGTCGGCCGCCGCTCCGCCCGGCCTTGCCGCATTCCTCGCCGACACCCAAGTGCGGGTCAAGGGTTATGCCGACGACCGCACGGCCGCCGCCGTTTGGGAGGCGTGAGCGCCCGGGCTGTGAATTCATGGAACCCAGAGGGATCCGCAGTACACCGGAAACCGAAGGGCACGCGAGAACCATGGCCAAGCAGAACGTTGCCGAACAGTTCGTCGACATCCTCGTCCGCGCCGGAGTCAAGCGCCTCTACGGCGTCGTCGGCGACAGCCTCAACCCGGTCGTCGACGCGATCCGCCGCAACTCCGCCATCGACTGGATCCATGTACGGCACGAGGAGACCGCCGCCTTCGCCGCCGGCGCCGAAGCGCAGATAACCGGGAAGCTCGCGGCCTGCGCCGGCTCCTGCGGCCCCGGCAACCTGCACCTCATCAACGGCCTCTACGACGCCCACCGCTCCATGGCCCCGGTCCTCGCCCTCGCCTCGCAGATCCCGTCCAGCGAGATCGGCCTCGGCTACTTCCAGGAGACCCACCCCGAGCGGCTCTTCCAGGAGTGCAGTCACTACAGCGAACTGATCTCCAGCCCCAAGCAGATGCCCCGGCTGCTGCAGACCGCCATCCAGCACGCGGTCGGCCAGTCCGGCGTCAGCGTCGTCTCCCTCCCCGGCGACATCGCCGCCGAGCCCGCACCGGAGCGGGCCGCCGAGACCGCCCTCGTCACCTCCCGCCCCTCCGTCCGCCCGGGCGACGCCGAGATCGAGAAGCTCGTCGAGATGATCGACGAGGCGGACAAGGTCACCCTCTTCTGCGGCAGCGGCACGGCGGGCGCGCACGCCGAGGTGATGGAGTTCGCCGGGAAGATCAAGTCCCCGATCGGACACGCCCTGCGGGGCAAGGAATGGATCCAGTACGACAACCCGTACGACGTCGGCATGAGCGGACTGCTCGGCTACGGCGCCGCCTACGAGGCCACCCACGAGTGCGACCTGCTGATCCTCATCGGCACCGACTTCCCGTACAACGCGTTCCTGCCCGACGACGTGAAGATCGCCCAGATCGACGTACGGCCCGAACACCTCGGCCGGCGCTCGAAGTTGGACCTCGCGGTGTGGGGGGACGCGAAGGAGACGCTGCGCTGTCTCATCCCCCGGGTGAAGCCGAAGGGGGACCGGAAGTTCCTCGACCGGATGCTCAAGAAGCACGCCGACGCACTGGAGGGGGTCGTCAAGGCGTACACGCGGAAGGTCGAGAAGCAGGTCCCGATCCATCCCGAGTACGTGGCCTCCGTACTCGACGAACTGGCCGACGAGGACGCCGTGTTCACCGTCGACACGGGCATGTGCAATGTGTGGGCCGCCCGCTACATCACGCCCAACGGCCGCCGCCGCGTGATCGGTTCGTTCTCGCACGGGTCGATGGCGAACGCGCTGCCCATGGCGATCGGCGCGCAGTTCACCGACACCGAGCGGCAGGTCATCTCGATGTCCGGCGACGGCGGATTCTCCATGCTGATGGGCGACTTCCTCACCCTCGTCCAGTACGACCTCCCGGTGAAGGTCGTCCTGTTCAACAACTCCTCCCTGGGAATGGTCGAGTTGGAGATGCTGGTCGCCGGTCTCCCGTCCTACGGCACCACCAACAAGAACCCCGACTTCGCCGCCGTGGCGCGCGCCTGCGGTGCCTACGGTGTGCGGGTCGAGAAGCCCAAGGACCTGGAGGGCGCCCTGAAGGCGGCCCTCAAGCACAAGGGCCCGGCCCTCGTCGACGTCGTCACCGACCCCAACGCGCTGTCCATCCCGCCGAAGATCAGCGCGGAGATGGTGACCGGCTTCGCGCTCTCGGCATCAAAGATCGTGCTGGACGGGGGAGTCGGGCGCATGCTGCAGATGGCGCGGTCCAACATCCGTAACGTGCGCGGACTCTAACCGTCGTACGGCGCCCAGCCCTTCGCCGAGTACCAGTAGTGCGCCAGGCCCTTGATCGAGCTGGTGCGGAACGGCCTGCCGTGGTCGTCGATGCGGAGGGTGCCGGTGCGGCCCTGGGAGGACCAGCCGAGTTCGAGGTACCAGCGGCAGTCGCAGGTCTGGGTCCGGGCCTTGACCAGCAGTACCTCCGGGTCCTGGGCGGAGACCCGGTACGGCAGGTGCACCGCGGGGACCGGCGTGCCCAGGTCGCTCCCGGGGACCGGGCGGGCCAGGGGGCGGCGGGCGTCCAGGTCCACTCCGAAGTAGCGGGGGCTGACCTCGCCGCCGCAGCCCTGGTCCATGGCGTAGGCGGTGCCGTGGACGGGGGCGGCCCGGCCCACGACCCGTACGCGCAGCGACTCCAGGACGACGGCCGTGGTCGTCCGCCCCTGCACCGAGATCTCGACGTCGGTCTCCCGCCCGTGCACCGCGCGCTGTTTAGCCGCCCAGGCCCCGGCGTCCTCCGGGGCCGGGGGCGGCGGAACCCGCGCGGGTGACTTCTCGACGACGTAGTCGTGGCTGCAATGGATGGCCCACGCCTGGGAGTTGGCGGTCCAGGTGAGGGGCGCCGGGGGTGCGGACGGTGTGGCCTCGGGCTTGGCGGTGTGGTGGGTGGAGACCGCCGAGAGGCTGCCCCACACCGCGAGTACCGCGCAGACCACGGCGGCGGTGAGCGTGAGCCGGCGTCGGTACCAGGGGCTCGGCGGCGGCGCGGGGATTTCCTCCGGCACCGGTTCGGGGACCGGATTCCCGGCGGGCCGGGGACGCTGCCGGGCCGCCACCGCCAGGATCCAGTACCGGTGCAGCCGCAGCCGTTCCTCCGGTGTCGCCCCGCACAGTGCCGCGAACCGCTCCACGGGGGCGAAGTCGAGCGGGACCGCCTCGCCGACGCAGTAGCGGTGCAGGGTCGAGGCGTTCATGTTCAGGCGGCGGGCCAACTGACTGTAGCTGCGGTCCGTGCGGTCCTTCAGGCGCCGTAGCAGCGCCGCGAACTCCTCGACATCCTTGTCGTCGTCCTCGCCCGACACCGTTCCCCCGCGCGTGTCGCGTCCCGGGACGGCATCCCAGGCACTCCGCATATGAGGAGGTCGGCGGGGGTGGGACGGTTCCACCGTCGCGGGTTCGGTGTCGGTCATTGCGGTCGCCCGCGCCGGGCGCCGAAGCTCTGAGCGACCACACCGCACGGCACCGAACCGAAACGGGGAACTCACGTGAACAGCAAGAAGGCCACGCGCCGCACCGCCCTCGCCGCCGGCCTCGCCCTCGCCCTCGGGCTGGGCGTGGCAGCCCAGGCCTCCGCAGGCGGCCCGCGCACCGTCAGCGGCTCACCGTCCGACAACCTCACCCGCATCGCCGACTTCTACGGCGCCTACATCGACGCCGAGAGCGACCTCGACAACGGCGGCGGCAAGCTCGCCCGGCAACTGCGTGCGTACTACCTCACGCCCGCCTACCTGAAGCAGCTGACGGCCTGGGAGGACAAGAACCACGCGGACGGCGTTCTCCAGGCGCAGAACACCCCCTTGAGCTGGAAGGTCACCGACAACGGCACCGCCGACTACACCGAGGCCGCCATCACCCTGACCTGGGGCGGCGGCGACACCACCAGGCTGATCGTCGACATGACCCGTACCACCCACAGGATCTTCCACATCGGGACGAAGGGCATCGGCGGCAAATAGGCCTCGCCAAGGGGCCGTTGACGGTTCCTGAACGGCTGATTCCGGCCAGATTCGTGAAGCGTGAGCCGTCGGGGGACCAACCGCCCCACGCCTTCGCGGACTACGGCCGGATCGGCAGCCCGGCATCGGCAGTCGGTGCGATCGCCGGTGGTCAGGACGGCACGAGGTGTCTGGTCCCGGCGCCGGAGACCATGACTTCGCGGAGGGGAACGTCCCGGCCGGCCCGCCCGGGCCGCATGCTCCGTACGGTGGCCGTTCGACCGTACGGACGCCGCTGCCCCCGATTCCTCCGCCTCGTCGGATCCGGCCCAACCATGGCCGAACACCTGGTCGTTGACGATTCGACATGACTGGCCCGTTCCGCACGAGGGCATGGATCCTCGTGAACATGTTCGAGCAGGAGGGGAACCGGAAAACCGGCGCAGGCGGGGGTCATGAAGAGGCAGGCACGAGGGGGCGGTCCCATGGCGGTCGGGGCCTCCTCGGCGAAAACGGTGGAGGAAACGGCCGACAGCGCCATGGAACCGGCGCAGTCGCCTCAACTGAGGCGCAGACTCGGACGCGCGGACCTGCGGGCGGTGCCCGAAGCACGCAGGGCGTTGCGTGAACTGTTACGGCACTGGGGGAGGCCGGGACGATCGGAGATAGCGGAGCTGCTCACGAGTGAACTCGTCACCAACGCGCTGATCCACACCGACCACGACGCCGTGCTGACGGCGACGGTCGGACCGCGTGGACTGCGCGTGGAGGTACGGGACTTCGTGGCGCGAAGGCCCAGACTGCGCGCACCGATCGCCGACGACGGTACGCACGGGCGGGGCCTGGTCCTGGTGCAGTCCCTCGCGGACGCCTGGGGAGTGTCGTCCCACGGGGTGGGCAAGTCCGTCTGGTTCGAGCTCGATTCGGACGCGGCATGAGCAACGGGACGGGGGCGGCGTCCAGTTGGACTCCGCCCCCGTCCCGTTGTCGCCCGGTCCCGGACCTCGTGGTCCCGGATCTCAGCCGAACTGCTGCTCCAGGTCCTTGAGCTTGCGCTCGAGGGAGTCGAGCCGCGGCAGGGCCATGGTGTCGTCCTCCGCGGTGAGGTCGACGGTTATCGGGTCAGATGCCCCGCGGACTGGCTGGAGTGAGGGACGCGTGCGAACCGGCAGCGGTTCTCCGGTCGGTAGAGCAGGCTCCGCGGAGGGCTGCGAGGAGCCGCGCTCCAGGGCCTGCGGTTCCGGCGACCGGCGGCCGATGAGGCCGCGCTGGCCCCGGCTTATGGCCTTGAGCTGGGCCCGCTCGATCCGCTGCTGGTCGCGGCGGCGCAGGCGGGTCTCTTCCTTCTTCGCCTTGTCCTCGCGCACCTCGTCGACCGCCTCGTCCAGGCTGCGCACGTTCTCCAGGAGCATCAGCGACCAGGCGCTGTAGGTCTCGCGGGGGGCCCGCAGCCAGCGGACGATACGGATCTGCGGCAGCGGACGGGGCACGAGACCCTGCTCGCGCAGCGCGGCACGACGGGTCTGCTTCAGCGCGCGGTCGAACAGGACCGCGGCCGACAGCGACATGCCGGAGAAGAACTGCGGAGCGCCCGCGTGGTCGACACCCCTGGGCGCGTGCACCCAGTTGAACCAGGCGGCCGCGGCCGCGAACGTCCATACGAGTATCCGGGAACCGAGGGCAGCGTCACCGTGGCTGGCCTCGCGGACCGCGAGGACGGAGCAGAACATGGCCGCGCCGTCCAGGCCGAACGGGACCAGGTACTCCCAGCCGTCGGTGAGGCCGAGGTTCTCCTGGCCGAAGCCGACCAGTCCGTGGAAGGAGAGTGCCGCGGCGACCGCCGCACAGCAGAACAGAAGGACGTAGGAGGCGATGCCGTATATGGCCTCCTTGCGCCTGCGGCGCTCCTCCGTGCGCTCCCACGAGTCGTCTTTCGCGTGCTCCCCGCCGGACCGCTTGCTCCGCGCGAGCACCGCAACCGCCGCCAGCATGCCCAGGAGCAGTACGGCGCCGGGAAGCAGCCAGTTAAGCGATATGTCGGTCAGTCTCATCTGGGGTCCCTTGCATTGGGATAGGGCGTAACGCCCGCCATAGTGGCCCAATCCCAACGGCCCTCAGGCGTTTTCGGGGCAAGAGGCCGCCAAGGAGGTGCAAGGGGATGCCCAGGGCGGCTTTCTGCTCGAACTGCCGCTTGAGGGGCGGGAGTTGAGTTCGAATAAGACTACCCGTACGGGTGGTTCCACGGAAAGTTCCTGCGACAAGTGAGGAAGTTGTGAAGCACCTGTAACCGAGCGGGCGTCCCGTTCGCGGTGATCCTAGCGGGCCCGGAAACGGGCCCCGCACTGAGGGTCCCTCAACTCGCGGCGGCGGCCAGCAGTTTGGTGACCCGCTCCGCCTCGCAGGTGCGCGGGCAGGTGGGGCAGGCGTCCAACGCGTCCAGGGTGTAGTACATGCAGCAGCTCGCCCGGTCCCGGGTGGGCAGCACCTCGCCGTTCGGTCCGGTGACCTCGCGGAACGCGGCGGACCCGACGTACGGCTTGGTCGTGCCCGGCAGCAGGCGCTCCAACTCCCGTACCGCGCGCGGCTGTTCGCCGAAGAGATCGGCGACGTACCAGATCCCCTCCACGACCTCGTCGGTCGCCATGCCCCACAGGGCGCGGCCCCGCCGCCGCATCCGAGGTCCGAAGCCGGCGAGTACGGGCTCCATGTGCTCGGCGACCGCGGCGCGCATCTCCGCCCGCAGCGCCTCCTCGTCCGCGACCACCCGCGCACCGGGCAGCGCCGCCGCCGGGTCGCCGGGCAGACAGGCGAACGAGCCGGTGTGGACGACTAGGTGGCCCATGTCGAGACCCTCGGCGGTGCGGTCGTACGTGACGTGGGTCACGGGGAGACGGGGGACCCGGCGGTGCAGGAACCAGGGCACGGTGAACAGGAGGCAGACCGGCCAGGCGTAGCGGTGCAGGCCGAAGCTGGCTATCACGTCCGGGCGGCCCCGCCGGCCGTGGTCGCGCAGTACCTGGGCGTCGTCCCGGGCCAGGAACGCCTCCAGGCCCGCTCCGCCCTCGGCGAGCGCGGCGGCCGGGGCCCAGCCGCCGCCGGTCGGCAGCGGTTGTTCCGGGGGGAGTTCGGTGATCGCGAGCCCGGGGACGACCTCGGTGAGGCGGGCGTACGCGTCCGCTACGGCCGAAGAGGGCAGGGGCATGCCGGGACCACCGATTCACCGTTGGTTTAGAGGTAAGGCTTACCTTACCCAAGTGGACCGGGATTTGAACTAGTCCGATCTGCGCCTAAGGTGCTTGACGGACGAGTAACAAGCAGCCGTAATGACCCCAAGTACCGACACGTCCGGAGGAGGACCCGTGAAGCAGGGCGCGCAGGGCTCCGCCGGGACCGGCATACCGGACCCGCGTACCCGAGGGACCCGGGTGCCGCCGCAGCCGCGCGCCGCCGACGTGGACCGCGACCGGGACCGGGACCTCGCGGACGGCGCGGACGCCGTGCGCGGCGAGCACACGCACAGCGAGACGCCGTTCCCGCGACCCCGGCAGGCACTCCAGCGGCCCTCCGTGCGCGGTCAGATACTCGACGCCCTGCGCACCGCGCTCGTCGGCGGCGAACTGACCCCCGGCGAGGTCTACTCGGCGCCCGTGCTCGGCGACCGGTTCGGCGTCTCCGCCACGCCCGTGCGCGAGGCCATGCAGCAGCTCGCCACCGAGGGCGCCGTCGAGGTCGTACCGAACCGGGGTTTCCGCGTCGTCGAGCGCGGCGCCCGGGAACTCGCCGAGCTGGCGGAGATCCGCGCCCTGATCGAGGTCCCCGTGATGCTGCGGCTCGCCCGTACGGTGCCCACCGCCCGCTGGGCCGACCTGCGCCCGCTGGCCGAGGGGACCGTGCGCGCCGCGTCCTCCGGGTGCCGGGCGACCTACGCCGAGTCCGACCGGGCCTTCCACTGCGCGGTCCTCGCCCTCTCCGGCAACGAGCAGCTCGTCCACCTCGCCGAGGACCTGCACCGCCGCACCCAGTGGCCACTGGCCGGCGGCCCTGCCCCGCGCGCACGCGCCGACCTGGTGGCCGACGCGGCCGAACACCTGGCGCTGGTCGAGGCGTTGGGCGCGGGGGAGTGGGATGTGGCGCAGTCACTGGTGCGGGAGCACTTCGCGGGCGCCGAGTGAAACCGAATATGTGACTCCGGTCACGAGCGGGTCCGGGTCCGGCGACCGTGGGCCCCGCAGGGAACCCGCCCGGCCGATGGTGACGTGCCCCACGGAAAGGGATGTCCGTTCCGTGGGGGAGAGCGCCGATGTTTCCGGATCCCGGCCAACAGGCCGCGCAGCGAGGCGCCGAGCAGTCGGCGCGACAGGCGGCACAGGACGGGATGCGGGCCGCGCAGCTGGGAGCCCGCCGCGCTCCCGCCCGCCCGGGCCGCGGCGGCGGACTCCTGTCCTTCCTGCTGCTCGTCGCCGTCGTGGTGCTGGTCGCGCGCGACCCCGAACTCCGGACGTCCGTCCTGCAGTTCGTCCACCACGTCGTGAACGTCGTCCAGAACCGGGCCGACGGCTCCTGACCTACGCCGTGGCCGCCCCCGGCGCGGGCACCGCCAACTGCCGTGCCAGCCACGTCGGTACACCGCCGAGCAGCCGGAACAGCCGCCGTGCCTCCTCGCGCAGCCGGGACGCCTCCGGCTCCACCTCGGCGTCCGCGAGCGACGCGAGGGCCGGTGCCGTACCGACGAGGTAGCCCAACTCCTCCCGGATCCGAAGCGATTCGGCGAAGCCGTGCCGGGCCTCCGCCAACTCCCCGTCCCGCAGGGCGAGTCCGGCCAGGTGACGCCAGGTGAACGACAGCAGCAGCGGGTCGGCGTGATCGGCGGCCCCCGCGTGGGCCCGCCGGTACGCCGCCCGCGCGGCCTGCGGCGAACGCGCCAGGTTCTCCGCGAGCAGCCCCCGCCGGAAGTCCAGCAGCGCCCGCCCACCGCCGCCCGGCGGGATCAGCGCCGCCGCCCGCCCGAGCGCGGCCCGCGCCTCGTCGGCCCGGTCACGGACCCCGTGCAGCGTCGCCGCGTAGGCGAGGTACCCACGCTCACAGGCCGCCGCGCCCCGCTCGTCGTCACTGTGGGCCAGCGCCTCCGCCGTCCGCAGCGCGTCGTCGGCCTCTTCCCAGCCCTGTTCGGTGTAGAGGCACCGCTCCACGAACAGGGCGGTCCGCTGGAGGGCCGTCGCCGCGGTGTCGGGCCGCAGCAGCGCCGCCGCGTCGACCCAGCAGGCCCGCGAGCGCAGCCGCCACACCGCGGTCTGGAGGGGATCGTCACCAGCGGTCGTTCCGTTACCGGACATGGCGGAATGCGCCACGTTGCCCTCCCCGAGCACGCCATTGAGCTGTTGAGTGGTGGCCGCATCTCAGCACGGATCAGGCGGCCCGGCCAAGAGGGTGGGTGAAAGAATTCACAAAGTCGTGGGATCCCCGGGTCAGCTCATCCGCAGTGCCAGGAAGAAATCCAGCTTGTCCTCGAGGCGCGAGAGGTCCCGACTCGTCAACTGCTCGATCCTGCCGACCCGGTAGCGCAGCGTGTTGACGTGCAGGTGCAGCCGGGTCGCACAGCGCGTCCACGAGCCGTCGCACTCCAGGAACGCCTCCAGCGTCGGAATCAGCTCCGCGCGGTGCCTGCGGTCGTAGTCGCGCAGCGGGTCGAGGAGCCGCGCGGTGAACGCCCGCCGCACGTCGTCCGGCACGAAGGGGAGGAGGAGCACGTGCGAGGCCAGTTCCTGGTGGCCCGCCGCGCACACCCGCCCGGCGCGCGCCGCCGCCACCCGCCGCGCGTGCCGCGCCTCCTCCAGCGCCCCGCGCAGCCCCTCCGCCGAGTGCACGGCCGCGCTCACCCCGAGCGTCACCCGCCCGTCGTCGTCGAGCCCGGCCGACAGCGGATCCCGTACGGCCGCAAGGAGCACGTCCGCGTGGAGCCCGGACTCGGAGCCGTCGTGCTCCGCCGACACCGCGGGCAGCGGTACGAGCGCGATCGCCTCGTCGCCCGTGTGGGCCACGGCGATCCGGTCGGAGGGCTCGGGGCCCGTCGTCAGCGGGTCGACCAGGATCTCCTCCAGGAGCGACTGGGCGACCGGCCCGGCCTCGATGTCACCGCCGTCCCACTCGACCCGGGCCACCACCACCTGCCAGTGCGGGGCCGCCCCGAGACCGGGCAGCAGAACCGGCGCGGCCACCCGCAGCCGCGCGGCGATCTCGGCCGGCGCGGCACCCGTCTGGACCAGCTCCAGGACCTCCTGCGCGAGCCGTCTGCGGACCGTGCGCGCCGCGTCCCGCCGGTCCCGCTCGACCGCGATCAGCTGTGTCACGCCCTGCAGCAGATCCAGCCGCTCGTCCGGCCAGTCCCCGGCGTCCGCCTCGACGGCCAGCAGCCAGTCCGACAGCACCGTCTCGCGCACGTCCCGCGAGCCCTGCGGGGACCGCCCGCTGCTGCGGATCGGGAACAGGGAGTACGTCGCCGCCCCCAGCGCCAGCCGGTGCGGTCCCCGGCGGCCCGTGCGGGCGGCGGCCAGGTGCTCGGCGGCCAGCTTGGCGCACACGTCCACGGGCAGCGCGGCCCCCGCCACCTTCGAGCCCGCGATCAGCCGTCCGGTCGGCGACAGCACCCACGCCCGCAGATCGAGGTCCGAGCCGAGCAGGTCCAGGACCACGTCCGGGCCGCCGCCCGCCGGTCCCGAGGTCATCATCCGGCGGTGCCGGTCCACCACGGCCGCCAGATCACCGGCCCGCTCACCCGACACCTGCCGTACGACGTGCTCGGTGATCGTCGCGAACGCCACCGACTCGTTGACCGCGAACAGCGGCAGCCGGTGCTTGGCGCAGGCGGTCACGAGGTCGTCCGGGATGTCGTTGTCGCCGAGCTCTGCCTCGCCGGCGGCCAGCGCGGCCACCCCGGCGGACACCAGGAGCCGTACGAACGGCTCGGTGTCGGATGCGCTCCGGCGCCAGGCCAGACCGGTCAGGACCAGCTCGCCGCCCGACAGATAGCGGCTGGGGTCCCGCAGGTCGGTGGTCATCACCCCGCGTACCGTGCGGTCCAGCTCGTCCGCGCCGCCGAGCAGCCGCAGCCCCAGCGCATCGGTGTCCAGAAGTGCGCGCAGCCGCATCGCCGTCGCCGCCGTTCTTTGTCTAGAAAACTACGATGAACCAAGAGGTTCTGTGGGTGCGGGGCCGTGCGGGGCTGTTTCCCACGTTTCCACAGGGAATCGGAGGGGTTACTGATGACCTCCGTTCATACGAATCTACAAGATGCCCGCGCTGGCCAGCCAACTCCTTCATGGTTTCCGTGACTGACCCCGGGGAGCACGGCCCTGTGTACTGACCTCACGCTGCATTAACAGCGCATGAACGAGCCGGGCCCGCCGCACACGAACTGGCTTGATCCGTACGACCCACGAGACGAAGAAGAGAGCCGGTCATGGACTTCCTTCGCCCCGCAAGCTGGGAGGAGGCGCTCGCCGCGAAGGCCGAGCACCCCACCGCAGTGCCGATCGCGGGCGGCACCGATGTGATGGTCGAGATCAACTTCGACCACCGCCGGCCCGAGTACCTGCTCGACCTGAACCGCATCGGCGATCTCTACGAGTGGGAGGTCGGCGCCGACAGCGTGCGGCTCGGGGCCTCGGTCCCGTACACCCGGATCATGGAGAACCTGCGCGGCGAGCTGCCGGGCCTCTCCCTCGCCTCGCACACGGTCGCCTCCCCGCAGATCC
>Ga0307510_10007965_pt1 | contig 12607 bp, 8 predicted proteins | sample 12_EM_MG_FD_207224 | JGI IMG/M metagenome (GOLD analysis project Ga0307510, IMG submission 207224) | Populus trichocarpa ectomycorrhiza microbial communities from riparian zone in the Pacific Northwest, United States - 12_EM | ecosystem: Host-associated > Plants > Roots > Unclassified | place... | reverse complement strand
ACCATCGATGGTCCGGACAGGGGAGTAGGTGCTGCGACCGTCGACATCCGTCATCCGCAACCGGTAATAATTGGCTTCGGGTAACAGCCGGGTATCCGTATAATGATAGGAGTGTGTAGTGCTGCTGTCGGCAGTGGCCGGCAAAGAGTCCAGATCGGTAAAGCCTATCCCGTCGCTGCTTTTTTGAATAATGAAGCGCTTTGCGCCGTTGTCGTTGGTTGTGCTCCATTGCAGGAGCCCATCATTCCCGGATCTCACCGCCGTAAAGGAAAGCAGGGTCAGTGGCAGTGGGATAGTATTTGACGGTCCTCCATTATTGATCCAGAATTCGGAGAAGCCGTTGACCTGGTACTCCGCATAATAGCCATTATCATAAGGAATAATGCTGACGTCCTGGTGGGGTAGATGGAAAAGCCAGGTGCCGCTGGCGTCATTGCCAAGGTCCCCGTCCTCTTCGGCAGGAGCATTGCTATACTGTGTCACACCGGCCTGGTAAGGATCGGCTATCGTCGTACAGCTTGCACAGCCGGAGGCGTTCATCAGGCTTTGGGCTTCTGCATCCAGGAAATAATACCGCACACCGACGGCTGCTGTCGGCGCGATGGCCGGCTGGATCACGATGTTCCGATCCAGGTAGTATTGAGTGCCGTCGTTTCTGACGCCACCAGTATTGATATATACTTTTACATTGGTGAGCCCCAGGTTCTGGCCATTGGGATTGATCGAAACCACCCGGTGGCCGCCGACATCGAAATTAATCCATCCGCTGCCGCTGACCGTCTGGCTCAGCCCGCTGGTAATATTTACCCCGCTGTACACAGCCGCCTTGTCAAATACGTGAACGTCGTCAATGCCCACGCCTTCATAATTGGTGGCCGGATCACTTTTCATCACGATGCGGAACTTCACGCTGGACCCCCTGACTGGCACGTCATAGCTGGATACATGCCATTTGGTGTAGGAAACCTGCCATGCCTGTCTGGTAGCGTTGTCATACCAATTCATGCCGCTGCCGACACTGCCCAGTTTTGTCCAGGTGATTCCGTCGGTGGAATACTCCACCCAATGATAGTCGCAGTCGCAGGCATCTTCCGTCTGGAAGATATGACTGAACGAAAACACTGGCTGGGTCAGACCGCTGAGGTCAAAGCAGGGAGAATATAAATAGGATTGTTCCTGGTCATTATAATTTCCGGTCAGGCTGGTTACCCAGGCATTGCTGCCATTGGCTGCTTTGTTGATGATCGTTTTCGTCGGTGCGCCCCATTGCCAGCTGCTATTGACACCTTCTGTATACCAATTGCCATTACTGCTCTCAAAGCCTTCCAGATAGGGGAATGCAGAGATCAATGGTGAAGTATGTATGGTCACCGGTTGCAGCGTATCGTTAGCGCTATAGTTGTCGCCGGTCATGTGAACCCAGCCCGTGAATGTATAGTATCTATAGGAGGACAGGTTGACCAGCTGTGCAAAGGTATAATTGATCGAATCGTTACCATTGATAGATGGGATGGTCTCTGTATGAGTGGACCCGTTGATGGAAAAGGTCACAGGGATATTGGTGGCGGTCAGGGAAGTATAATTCTTTACCTTGAATGTGATGGACTGCGCATTGGACAGCGAACAGAAAGAGCCGGGAGTCGGCGAGATCAGCGCTGTAACACCGACATCGTTGGTCGATCGGCTCAGATTGACATCATCAAAGGTATATCCCTCATCTGTGCTGGTATTATCTACGACTATATCATTTGAGGAAGTATATCCTTCCTCTCCGAATTTGACCTGGAAACTTTGGCCGGGCGTCTGGACCGGCGAGGCAGCCTTGAATAGACCCGTAATATCGATAGGCGCAGAATGCTGATAGACACCCACATTGGCAGCGCTGACATCCAGAGTATAAGCCTCGATCCAGGCGTCCTGATCACTCCCCCTTATCCATACCTTATTAGCCGTGCGGACGGAATCATTGCCCTGATTCTTGTAATAGAAGTCAAGGAACAGCTGGTCGCTGGGGCCGTAGTTTGAAAGATTAAAAGTCATGATCAGACTGTCGGCGGTGGTGACGGTGGCAGCATGCGACTGATCCAGCGTGACAGAGCGGGTTCCGGATCGGGCAAAACCGGTATTTACGAATGTCCTTGCCCGCCCATTGCTATTATTGGCATAAAAGTCGCAACGGTCAAGCCCGGTAAAACCCATTGTCGGAGAAGCATAGGTCCCGCTGGCGGCGGTCTCAAAACCTTCCGTATAATTTGTGTTCAGCGTGATAGGGGCGTTACTCAGCTGTTTTACTACCGTGGTGAAGGTGTCATTGCTGGCATTGGGGTCGCCTGTATACTTGATCCATGCCTTTATCGTATACGTTCCTGCCGCGGAGAGGTCGGCGTTGGTCGCAAACGTATAATTCGTTCCGCTGTGAGCCGTGAGGATAGCCGAACTATTCTCCACCACCGGCGTGCCACCATTGATGCTGTAATATAAATTAAAGGACGAGCCAGTCGGTACAGCCCCAAGATTTGTCAGATGGATCTGCACGGCGTTGGTGCTGCTCAGTTGGGTCGAGGTATTTAGTCGTCCCGATCTCAGCCCTATAATACTGTCGACTGCATAATCATTGTCCATGGCCGAAAGGCTACAGGGCCCCGAGGATGGCGTGACATTGACGGCCCAGCTTCGTCTGCCGGGAGTGGACCCGTTGACACCGCGGACGGCGAGCCAATAGCTGCTATCCTTGTTGAGGTTGCTTATCGTATAGGTGGTACTGGTAGTGCTGCCGACCTTTTGCATCGTGGTCCCTATCAGCTGGAATATGTCGTAGCTGCTGGCGGATGGCACTGCATTCCAGTCGAGCTGTGCATAACCCGGGCAGGGATTGGTGACGGTGACGATGGGTGTTTCCAGGATGCTGAAGTTATAGGTGCTGATACCGCTGTAGGTCGTATTGTTACGACTGATCCTTACCTGGCCCTGGTTTGTGGGGGTGGCAGGTGTCGTCCAGGGAACACGCCGGGTATCGGATGGGATATTATCCTGGATAAGATTCCAGGTCGCGCCGTTGTCCAGGGAATATTCGGCCTTGAAAGTATTGGGCTCTCCGCCAATGGCATTCCAGTGGACATAATTCAGATTATCCAGCTCTCCATAATCTGTTGCTACCAGCGTTTCATTTCCATAGGGAAATTCGACAGTGACGGAAGGCTTGATCCATTGCCAGGTCAGGGTATACATCTGCGGACCTGCCGGTACGCTGGTGCCTGCGACATTGATCGTATAATTCCCCCCGGCGGGAACATTGATCACTACCTGTTCGATATTATTTACATTGTCGATGCCTTCTACAGCGGGGTCTGTCACATGCGCGGCAGCAGGGTTGAGGATCAAAGGATGGTGCACTGTTCCGGTAGCAACCTCCGTAACGGTCAGGTCCAGGTTATTGACCAGGGCGGTGGAGGAAAAGGGGGCCGCCGGATAGTCCGGCCAGTACAGCATTACCCGCAGCTGTTGCTGTCCCGTGGGCACCGGAATAGTTTTGGGTATGTTTTGTCCGTTGGAGATGCTGTTTGTCGCCAGCTGTACGGCTTCCAGGCTCTCCACGGCTGCCCGGCCATTGATGCTGCCAAACCCGTACATATAATCGGGACCGGGGTTACCCATATCATTGGCGGTGTTGCAAACCAGGGCCTTTAAGATCATGGAATAGGGAGTTCCGCTGCCATACAGCTGGTGGAATCGCTGGATAAGCAGGGCCATCGTGCCGGATACTGTTGGCGTAGCCATGCTGGTGCCGGTCTCCCATCCATAGGTGTTGAAGGGCAGCGTCGAATAGATATTTGTCCCGCCTGCTACGATCTCCGGTTTTATACGTCCGTCGCTGACCGGGCCACTGCTGCTGCCGGGATTTGCTCCGGGGTAAAAGCTCGTATTGTCGATGTTGCCGACCGTCAGGGAGTTCTTGGCCGCCTGAAAACCGGATTTGACGGTAAAATACTGTGGCGGGAAAGGGCTACAGGTATAATACCCGTCATTGCCCGATGCAAAGATGTGCAGTAGACCCGGATATACATCCGTCTGGTAGTCCGTATAATAGCTGAGGTTGTCGTATTCCCCGTTGTACTGACAGCCGCTGCTGTAGACAGTATACGAATTACTCGTCAGCTGCATGCCATAGTCATTTAAATAATAAGGCGCATTGTAGACGATGTCGTAGAAAGATTGATTGATGATGGTGGCGTGCGGAGCCATGCCCATATTACGCGGGTGCAGGATCCCTCCACCGGCGACGGTGCCGGAGACATGCGTACCATGACCATCCACGGTAGAAGAGGACCGGTCGATCAGTCTACCTGTCAGGTCGATATGCGTATAGGCGGAAGAGTTATCCCCGATCCCTACCGTTATCCCATCGCCCTGGAGATTCCGTCCAGAAGCGGCGCCCAGGGCCCACTCCCCATGGGCGCCCCGGTTGGTGAAGTTCAGGGGTCTTGCCTTCATAGGCTGTGGAGCGATGTAGCTGACATATGGCAAAGCCGCCAGCTTTTGCAGGATGGATGAATTGCTCACCCGAACGAACAGGGTCCGGGGAGGTTGGATCTTTTCAGGGACTATTATAGCACCCGTTCCCACTATGTCCTGTTTTATTTCCTCTTCGGACAAAGAACCAAAATAATTGATCGAGATCACCTGGTCCTGGTCATGTATGATCTCGTCAGTGTTCGTTTGAAGGCGGCTGGCGATGCGGTAGGCCACGGGCATCGGAAAAATGCCGCTTATCGCATATCTGGCCAGTTCCGGGGTCGAAACGCTATCCCGCATTTCAGCCAGCCAGGTCCGCTCCGGCAGATAGTCAAAAAGACGAAGTCCCAAAGCCGTCATCTCTTGTTTTTGCACAGAATCGGGCAGCTTGTCAAATTGCACGAGAACATAGTATTTCTTTTTGTACAACACCGACCGAAGGGAATCATGCTGCAATTGCATCGGGCCAAAATTCCTTTGTGTACGGAAAGTGCCTCCTTTGAAACGGACGGCGCCGGGAAGCTGCGCCTTCACGGAGGAGAGCCCCAGGGTAGCTATAAAGAGAAAGTATGTAAATATTTTTATGTGTAAAGTTCTTGGTATCAATTGGTAACTAGGGTTTTTAGGATTTGGGAAGGCAATAATATACAACGAAAAGTTACGCTAAATATTGCAAATAATTCGATTATTTCACAGGCATTTCCAGCGGTAACAAACCGGCGTTTGGAGGATCATTATTGTATTTTTGATACATCCAATTCACCTGTATTTTTGTAGTTTGCAACGATAAGGCATAGCCGATGAACAAAATAGAAAATTATGACTAAATCAGTAAAAATAACTTTAACTATAGGGATATTGATGGTCATCTATGGTTTTCTTTGCAGGGGGCTAAACATCGATTTTTTTTGGGAGAGTGGCACATTTGGCTGGGTTTTTATTATGGCTGGCCTCATTCTCCTATTGAATGGAAGAGTGAAAGTAAAAAGGAATACAAACAGGAAGTCTGCATTGGAAAAGGTTGGAATAGGTGTGTTGATATTTGTCTTAGCTCTTCTGGGGATAGTCAATATTGCCATTGGTAATTCCAACGCACTCGCGGCCGCCAAAACGTATGTTTTGAATAGCGATTCCCTGAAAAGGGAAATTGGCGACATCCGTGGGTTTGGATTTACTTATTCCGGAGGGATCGAAGTTTCCACGGATGCTGCGGGTGAGACAGGAACAGCCAATATCAGCCTGATCGTGAAGGGAAGTAAGAAATTCAGGGAACTGAACGTTTACGTGCTCAAGGAGAACAATCGGGGCTGGGAGGTTCAATCCGTTCAGTAGGATATTGAGATTACTTGCCGGTTCCAATAAAATCTCCTACATTCCGGGTCTGGAACCAAAATCAAATGACACAACCCACGACCTCTTCCCGATCGCTTGCACTGGACATATTCCGCGGCATGACCGTCTGTTTCATGATCATCGTCAACACGCCGGGAAGTGAGATCTTCACTTATTCGCCGCTGCGACATGCCGCCTGGTTTGGGTTTACGCCGACCGATCTTGTCTTCCCCTCTTTTCTGTTTGCCGTCGGCAATGCCATGAGCTTTGCCATGAAGAAATTCGAAACGATGGGGCAGGGAGCTGTCCTCGGGAAGATCTTTAAAAGGACCCTGATCATTTTCCTGCTTGGTTTTTTGCTGTATTGGTTCCCTTTCTTCCATAAGGATGGCGGGCACTGGGTATTCAATCCAATTTCAGGGACACGCATCTTCGGCGTGCTGCAACGCATCGGTCTTTGTTATGGCATCGCGTCCCTGTTTATCTATTATACCTCTCCCCGCACCGTGTATACTATAGCCTGGGTCCTGCTCCTTGGTTACTGGGCTGCCTTGCTATTATTCCCGGTCCCGGGTGCCGATCCCTATAGCATGACTGGTAATGCCGGCCAACGCCTTGATATCTGGCTGCTGGGCGAGAACCATCTTTATCACGGAGAGGGCATTGCTTTCGATCCCGAAGGCATACTCAGTACCTTCCCTGCGGTCGTCAATGTCATTGCGGGTTATTTCACCGGCGTCTTTGTCAGCCGGAAAGGTAAGACCTATGAAGGCCTCACCCAAATGCTCTTATGGGGCACCGCGCTGATCGCCGTCGCTCTGGCCTGGAATCTTGTTTTCCCTATCAGCAAGAAATTGTGGACCAGCTCTTTTGTCCTGCTGACCGTCGGTATCGACCTGGTCCTGTTGTCCTTTTTGATCTACTTTATCGAGATGAAGGAAAAAATGCGCTGGACCCCTTTCTTTTCGGTCTTTGGTAAGAATCCCCTGTTCATCTATCTTCTGTCGGAATTGTTTATCATTATCCTGTTCACTATCCCCGCAGGCAATGGCGAGAACAGCGCCGAATGGATCAACCGCGTTCTCTTTCAGGCTGTTTTCCCCGGACCATTTGGCTCCCTGCTGTTTGCGCTGGTCTATATGCTTTTCTGCTGGAGCATTGGTAAAATATTGGACACAAAGAAGATATATATACGGGTTTGACGCCTGCCGGCGGGTATAAAGCCCTGCGGATACCGCGCATTATCGGAATTATACCTTAATTTGCGCAACAAATTTATAGCCCCCCGCATGTATAAAGCTGTATTCCTGGACATGGATGGCACCCTCCTGAAGTCTGATCATTCCATTAGTGAAAAGACCATACAAACGATCCAAACCCTGACCAATAAAGGCATTCCGGTAATACTCGTCTCTGCCCGACCACTGAATGCCGTTCTCCCGACCTTTAACCATATCGGTCTGCCAAAACATTACCCGATAATAACGCTCAACGGCAGTTACATCGTTGAAGCGGAACAACCCATCTTTCAGGCCATGGTCGATCCCGAGATCACGATGGCAGTGACAGAGCAGGTCCGGCCCTTTGGCGCTACCATCGCCTATTATCTGCAACGCGAATGGTATTCGGAAGTGAGTGATTCCTGGACCGATCACGAACAAAAGATCATGGACGTAAAGGTCAGGGTCGGCCCCATCGGCGAGCTGGTCAAGGAATGGTCTGCGCGTAAGATCGGCCCCAATAAGATGATGGTGATGAGCGAGCCGGAAAACATCGATAAGATCCAGACGCGCTTACGAACCGTTTACAATGGCAAGCTGAATATCTATCCCTCCAAACCCACCTACCTCGAAGTGATGGAGACCAGCGGTTCCAAATCAAATGCCGTCAAATTTATCAGCGGACGCCTGGGACTGACTCCTGCGGAGATCATCGCAATGGGCGATAATTACAACGACAGGGAAATGATCCAGCTTGCTGGCATGGGTGTAGCCATGGGAAATGCACCCGATGAGATAAAGGCGGCTGCCGATTATGTAACGGATACCAACAACAATGATGGGGTAAGACTGGCGCTGGAAAAATTCTTTGAATTGTAATTCCGGCTTTTGGGCGGCGGCACGTCTAAATTATCTCGTACAACCGTGCGAGATTGATCAGCTCGACCGTATTGGAGATCTTCAGCTTGTCGAGTATACGCGTCTTATGCGTACCAACAGTGGATTTATGCAGGCTTAGTGTATTGGCGATCTCCGAGACCGAACTTCCCTTCAGCATCTGCAACACGACCTCGAACTCCCGGTCGGAAAGGTCCTCAAAGGGATTGTCTTTTAATTTTTTGGTCAGTTCCCCCGACAAGATCTCGGCAAGGTTGTCGCTGATATAACGCTTGCCGCCCAGAACCTTCTGGATGGCATATTTTATTTCGGACTCCTTTGAATACTTATTGAGGTAACCATGCGCTCCGATCTTCAGGAACCGTTTGGCAAAAAATACTTCCTGGTTCATCGTAAAGATGATGATCTTTAAGCCCGGGTACTCTTTCAGCAGATAGGAAGTAAGGCTGAAGGACTCCGTATGCGGCATATTGATATCCAGCACCAGCAGATCGAAGGACGCCGACTTCATTTTTTTTATGACCGCCTCCCCATCTTCCGCCTCGTCGATGACCACATCCCGGATACAGCTATTGATCAGCAGTTTCAACCCTGCCCGGACTATCGAATGATCGTCTGCTATTAAGATATTCTGCATTTGCTTGAATTGATGGGGAACTTATCCCAAATATAGATGATAATAATTATATTGGGATTACGGGTTTAGGTCTTTATTTATTTTGTGCTTTAGCCTGAATACCTTCCTTATACTTGTGAACGGTGGTCAATAGTTTTCGATACCCAGGAATGATGGTATGCATCAGCAGGATGTCGACGGAAACAGATATGAAAATCAATATCAGCCACTTATACCAGTCGTTATGACTAAGGGATTCCTGGGCGCCCTTGCTCCATCGGGAAAGAAGCAATTCTATACCCCCCAGCAGATAGAATCCTGCGAGGCCGCTGATAAATTTGAAAGAAAGTATATATTTATCCAATACCGTTTCCAGCTTGTTCAGGAAGCTGATCAGGGGTAGTGCCAGCAGAGTGGGGTAGTCGGCAAACAATAGTAACCGGATATGAAAATAGACTGAATAGGTGAGCAGGCCGAACAAGGCTACCGTTTGGTACAGATCGGGTCCGTCTGTTTTCCATTGGATCCGCAACTGCCAGACATTGATCAGCCATAAGACCGAAATGACAATGATCCGCGCTAATAATTTCTTTCGCAGATAAAAGGCATCAGACAGAGGGTTCTTTACGACTATTTTTTCCAGGTCGGATGATAATACCGGTCGCTCTTCCATTGAAATTTCAGGAAAGCCATCCCAGTGCTGCTGAAACTTCTTTAGCTCCATACCAGTTTTTCCTTTAAGTAGGGGATGAAATTAAAGGCTTTTCGTGCCATAGGTGACCCGATCTCTTTTTCTTTCTTTTTACCTGTCGCATTCTTTGGCAGCGGCAGACCAGTCAGATGGGTCAATTCTTCGGCAGGCATCTTTTCGAATTCAAGGAAGAGACGAAACTTATCATAGTCAGAAGCATCTCCGATAGATTCCCTGAATTTCGTCATCGATCGCTGATAGTCCGGAGACTTAAACTGCAGGGTCCGTTCAGTAACCGGCTGCAGGTCCATTGTAATGGAATGCAGCGCAGCCATATTGATACAGGCTCGCATGATAAGGGTCTGCTTATCGCTGTTCTCCCGGCGCGCCCGGATATTCTGGGAAGCCGCAGCTATAATGTTGGTAAAGAGATCCTGGTGTTCTTTGTAGTTGTGGGCGAAAAGCCGGCAAACAGAGTAGACTCTTTTGTGCTGATGCTTCAGCAATGAGCGGATGTCGACATCAAAGCCGCTCTTCCTGGAAGAATTGTTCATATTCGGTATGGATTTTATACATAGGTGTGGATTACGAAGTAAATATTTCACAAAAACGACGGTTTGGATAATCTTATTGTTGATTTCGCCGTCGAGAAAAGACAGTCCTGTAAAACGCCAACAGGCAGAGTAAGTGTTTTTATGGATATTGACTTAGTGAAAAAACTACACTAAATTCGTTTTTGTACTATACGTACAGGAGAGCCTAATTAATAACTTGTCGCCGATTCTGAGGCAGTACGTCAGTCAAGCGAAACCAAACAGCTTATATAGAGATTAGTAGCCTGTATAAGTTCTTATTGATAGGAATAAATTTAATTTCAATGAGCTATGTATCTCTCGAAAATTCAGAGCCTTTTCTGAAATGTTTTGAGGTGCTTGCAGAAGACAAAAGTTGTATTGTATCAGATTCGGTGCTCTACTTTTCGGGAAAAACGGGTAAAGGCTTTATCACGGTTGCAGGCATTGCTTCCGGGATCGAAGTGCTGGCTGTCAATCTATCCCAATTAACAGAAGATCTGACATTCCATTTTCAACCTTCCGCCGGCGCATCTTCCTATCTTTTATGTTTCGACGAGATCGATGTCCCTGGTAAAGGGGATAGCGATCTGGTATTGCCGCAATCGGCCGAGACTTCGCGGCAGGTTCATTCTACCGTCTCCATCACTGATGTCATTAAGGGCAGGACAGTGACCTATCCAAAAGACAGGATCATCCGTTCGCTCATCGTACGCGTCAAGCGGGAAAGCCTCGAACAGCTGATCCATGATTTCGACGCCGGTACTATCAGCACTATCCTGCAGTCTGCCGGAAATGAAGCTACGCTGACCTGGCCCATTACATTTAAATATCGCCTTCTCCTGAATGATTTCATGGCAGAGATCATCCAGCATCCATTCCGGGAGCTGTTCACCATTCGCAATATCTCTATCCTGATCGAATACCTGCTTCAGCAATTCTTTGTAATGAATAAGTTGAATCGGGATGGGAATTCCTTGAGTACCCAGGACACTCACAGCCTTTCAAAGGTAGAGCAGCACCTGTGTCTGCACTATAAAAAGGAATTTCCGGGCATCGAAAAATTGTCCCGCATTTCGGCCATGAGTCCGACCAGCCTCAAAACCAAATTCAAAAAATATTACGGCGAAACGCTGTTTGGCTACTACCAGAAGAATAAATTAGAGCATGCCCGCAAGCTGCTCGACAACAAAGTACCGGTGAAGGTCGTAGCCACGGAGATCGGTTATTCCAATCCGTCCCATTTTACCCTGGCTTTCAAAAAGGAGTATGGTTTTTCACCCTGGCATTACCTGAATCCTCATTGATAGCCCCCCTGAATTTGCCCTTAACTCTAACCCAGAAATATGACTATGAAATCCCAACATCCTGTTCAGACCGCCAGGGCATTGCATTGGCATCAATTGCAGTTACCGGTAGGACTGCAGGCGGCTGCCATAAAAATCTCGGTCGATGGACTGGAACTGGTTCAGCCAACCTTTGATCCCAACGGGCTCGTGCTTACTTTTATCAATCACAAAGGAGACCTCTACGTTCGACCGGCAGGCCGTCCCCAGAACGAAGAACAGCCGGCAAGTCCCGGCCTCGGGCTATTGTCCTTAGCCAGCCAGCCACTGCTTTACCGGTCTTCCGCTCCCATTCTTTTCTCCGCCCTGGTGCTGTACATTCCTGCTGCCTGGATAGATCTTTTCCTGCGGGATAATGTTCAGTTCCAGAAGATCGGACAGACCCTGGAACAGGAGGGGAATATCATTACCTGCCGGCTTGGGCGAAGACAGATGTCCCTGTTCTCTGCTGCTCTTCTCCTGCTACAGGATAACCCGCAGGACACGTTAAGCATCCAGAATAATCTCCTGTCCTTACTGGAATATTTTCTATGCAACCGTCATCGCAGCCTGCTTGGTGTCAATCCATCTTCCGACATCGACAACGAGGACGACCTCACGCTTATCCGCGAAGTAGAGTCCTATATCTCTGAATATTATTGCTCCGATACTTTTACGGTAGACAGCATCCTGAAGAAGACCTATACCAGTTACCACCGGCTGAATTTTCTCTTCAAGTCTATTCATGGCATGACCATTTCGGAATACATCCGGAACAAAAGGATCGAGAAATCGAAGGAGATGATCGCGGACAATGCCAAGTCCATCAGCCAGATAGCCTATGAGATAGGGTATTCCAGCATCAGCAACTATATTCTCGCCTTTAAGAAGGTTTACCAGATAACTCCGGGTAAGTACAAAAAACAAATGGATAATATGATTTAGGCGGGGAACCGCAGTAAGACTGTGGTGCCTTTCTCCTGTGTGCTCTCCACTGTGAGCGTACCGTCGAGTCGTTGTGTCAGATCGAAAATGAATTTATGACCAAGCTGGCTACCGCTTTTTACATTATCCATATTGTCGTTGCCAAGAAAAGCCGCTATCTGCTGCGGGCTCATCCCCCGGCCGGTATCGGCAACCGATATAAGGATGTCAGGTCCGTCCTGGCTGGCTGTAATATGAATATTTCCCTGGTTGGTATACTTGTTGGCATTGTCGACCAGATTGCGTATGATCGTGATCAATACATGCGGATCGGAATAGATCAAATGGTCGTCAGCTGCGGCATACGAAATACTGTTTCCTTTTTGCAGAACCTGTTCCAGGAAGAAATCGTAGATCTCCTGCAATATTGGCTTCAGCGGGACCTGCCGTTTGGTGATGTTGAAATTATCCGTTTGACTGGTCACCCATAACAGGAAATCCTCCGAGAAATTATAAAT
>Ga0307510_10007963_pt1 | contig 12609 bp, 13 predicted proteins | sample 12_EM_MG_FD_207224 | JGI IMG/M metagenome (GOLD analysis project Ga0307510, IMG submission 207224) | Populus trichocarpa ectomycorrhiza microbial communities from riparian zone in the Pacific Northwest, United States - 12_EM | ecosystem: Host-associated > Plants > Roots > Unclassified | place... | reverse complement strand
TTTCTAGGCATTAAAGTTTAACTTTTTCTATGACTAAAATTTATTTTTCATTGACTAACTTTCCATAAGTTACCAAACATGAAAAAGTGAGGAAAACAGTTTTTAGCAAAAAAAAATTTCTAGAAATAAACAAGGCTTTAGATAATATATAAATATATAACAAATTAGAATTTTTAACAATTACTATTAATTAATCATTTTTCAATTTCTGAAAAAAAAATGATTTACAAATAATGAGTTATTTAAGTAAATACTATTGCTATGATGGCTAAATGCAAACTTTTTTTTCTTTTTTGTTATTAACATAGTTGTTACTTGATTTGACGAAAACTCTAGATTACTAAGTTAACTTACCATGTTAGTGAGCTTTTAAATGAGTGTTTGAAAAGTGATAATTTCTCTTTTTAGATGTATTTTATTAATATATATGACTTGAAAAAATATTAAATTGATATTTTTAAGTGTTTTTTGATATTTTTAAAATGTTAAAATAAAAAATAAAAAAATAAAAAAATTATTTCATGTATTTTAAAATAAAAACATTCTTTTTTTAAAAAAATAAAAATCAACTTATACAATCAATTTGTCAAAGTCGGGCTTGATAAGGATGGATGTTAAGATTGAAATTTAGGAATAAATTAAGACTTGCGAAATTAAAACCCGGTCTCAGCTCAGATACATGCAATCATCACCTTTCAGCTCATAAACTTATCCTGATTTTGAGAGGAGAGGCGATAAAATCTAAAATTACTAAAAAGTTTATCGTCAAAACCAACGAGCCCAAAAAACAGTACTGTAATAAAACCAGCAACCGACCTTAACCAGGACAAAAACGTCATTAAACAAGAACGCGGTAATATACCTGCGGATCTCCCGGTAAACAATAAACAAAGCCAACCAGCATTCTGCAGGTGACGTAAGAGAGCGACAAAAAAAAAAAAAAAGAAGAAGGAGACCAGACAACAAAATACGTAAAAATAAAAGAAAAACCCTAGAAGAGATTTTAGATTTAGAGATCACTTTCTTTCTCTCTCCTTCTGTGCTGCTAGTAGTACCCACTAGCGCCTTCTCCTCTTCTATTCCTTGAAGTAAATCTTCTCCCGGAGCAGCCTCTCAGCTCTTTCTCCCTCTCAATACTGGATCCACTATTTTCTGCGGACTCCGATTCGATCCGGGTAAGTTTTTCTTTAAACACAAACTTTTAGTCTGTTGAATTTCGATTTCGGACTTTGTTTTTTCTTACGTGAGATCCATGGGAATTTAGTTTTTTGTGTATGGATTTCGAAATCTGCGTTTTGGCTCTTTTGGTTTGATTGTTTTTATTTTATTCTTTGTATTCGATTTCAATCTCTGAAAACCCTATTTTTATTCTCTGTTGCCTTTCGTGTTCATGATCTGGTTTTAGGGTTTTTTTTTTGTGTGTGTGGATTGAGATAAGCGTTGTTGATTTTGTGGTAAAATAACTGTTGCTGTGATTTAACTCAAAGCGGAGATGATAAAAAGGGTTTATCTTTTTATTGTAATTTTGTATTGAATGTATGTTTTTTTCTGTGTTTTATCTTGTTAAACAATCGAGCTGCGTGATATTTGGTTGATATTTGATTTGAGGGTTTTTTCATGGACCTCCCTGCTTTGCTGGTTTCTTTCAATTAAATTTACAGTTTTTCCTTTATAGGCTTTTCTTATTTGCTGTGAAACTTACGCAGAGATCTCTACTTTTTTCTTGGCTCAGTGCTGACAGGGCATTGCTTGTTTCAGTGCTGCTGGTCATATAAGGTTGATTTTGGTGTTGTCTGATAAGCTGGAAATCTGGGGTTACTCTTCTCAGCTACTTTCAGCTCATCACAATGATTGCTTCTGGGAATGTAACAATGAAGAAGTTAACGATTAAGATCGCTTCCCAAAGAATACAAGCTATTCCTGGGAAAAAGTTGCTTGGTGCTGAACAGAGTTGCAGCGCTTCTATGGGTGAGAATCATGGTTCTCAGATGACAAAACAGAAATCTGTGGCCCCAGTTTCTAGGAAGCGTGGACCACCAGAGATGATAGAGTGTCAACAGCAGAAGAGGCAGAAGATGGACCGTAGTGTGACACAACAGTGTTCTTCCCTTCTAAAATCACTGATGGCTCATCCAGCTGGATGGGTTTTTAATAAGCCTGTGGATCCAGTAGCACTGAAGATTCCTGATTATTTCACTGTTATATCAAATCCCATGGATTTAGGAACAGTAAAGTCCAAGCTAGGAAAGAATTTTTATGCTAGCATCAATGAGTTTGCGGCTGATATCAGACTGACCTTTTCAAATGCCATGCTGTATAATCCTCCGTCAAATAATGTCCATAGAATGGCGGAGGAACTAAATGGGATTTTTGAGACAGGGTGGAAAGCTTTGGAGGAAAACTGGAATCATGAAGGACCAAAGTTTGGAAGTGGAAAGATTTCAAGTGGATGCACAACACAAATCGTCAATGCCAAACAGAATTGTCTCAGTATGCCTTCTATGCACTGTACTACTCTGCCAAAGAGATCAAAAACATCCAAAGAAAACGTGATAAGGAACTTGTCCAATGCAAGTGTTATTACGGAAGTAAGTTATTCCTTCGGATTTTGGATGGATTGGGTCTGTAATGAAAAACTAGAATACGGTTTTATCCACAAACAATGATTAATGTATATATGTCCCATGTAATTTGGTTGTTGTAATGTATATTCACAGTTTTTTAGTAATTGAAGTCTGCTATGTTCTATGTATTTTGGCTTTTCTTGTATATATTTCCGAAGTCTTTTAGTAATTCAAGGCTGTATTATTTCTGCTTTGTTTATAGGCAAAGCCTACTAAACCAGCAGAGATGCGCAAGTCCCTTGTGCCAAACTCTTACAAAGGTATGAAATGGCAAGAGTAGTGTTTCTGCTTTGTGGCTCTTTTATTGGGGTCTGATTAGCAATGCATCTTATAGGTGCTGATGGTGGCGGTAGACATGCATGTGGCTCTACAAATGTGAAGCCATTGTTGATTCCAGTTGCTTCAAACTGTGGTAAATGTGGCAGTAATGCTTGCCGATGCAGCCTCCAAATTGATTCATACCATACAAACTCAGGTGGATATCTCATTTCTATTTTCTTCCTCTGCCTCTGTTTTGATATCTAATATTTCTCTGACCATTGTATCTTTTTCCTTGGCTTAGATATATCTTCTGAGAGATCATCTGGGAGGGATCAGCATGCATGCAGCACTGATACCTCAAAACTGGTGTGTTAATATGTCCCCCATGATTTATCCTAGTGTCTGTCAAAATTCATTTTGTGGAATGTCTGATCAAGCTTTGTTTCAAATTCTGTTTTTTCAGGCGAAAATCATGCCTGCCACACAATCAAGCAAGTCAGATCCAGATTCTGATGGTTAGAAAATTCTCTCTTTTGGTATTTTTAATATTAAAATGCTTAGCTTATGTTTATCTGACTTTTGCAATGGTGTTGCAACTGATATAATAGAGGCTGTTAGTGCTTTGGATGATGAGAATATATGTCCTGGTTCCCAGCTTACAACTCCTGCAACAGATGCAGCTTCTGGAGAAGGTTGGTTACTTGTAATTTCTGAATTAAGTGCTGGTGCTGGTAATTTCACCTGATTTTAGTTCTGATTTTTTTGTTGTCTGTTAGAGTTGAGCTCTCTTTTTGCTGTACCATTGTCTCCAAGTAAAGCTCTTCGTTATGCAACAATAAAGCATCGATTTGCAGATACCATCTTAAAAGCTCAAAATAAGGCAGTGCTTGATAATGTAAGTCATATTTTTTGGGTGGGGTGTTGAATTTTGAACTCTTTAGAATGAGATGAGGCATACAATGATATGGATGCCTGATTTTCATTTTGTCTTTCTTATTGTTAGGGTGATAAAGCTGATCCAATGAAGATGCGGCAGGTGAAGGAAAGATTGGAAAGGCGGCAGCAGGAAGGTGATTTAAGTAACTCAATATCTTTCTAAATATAGCAAATTCATGTATTCCTTTTTAGAATTGTCCAGAACTCTTAATACAACTGATTTGCTGATGAGGCATGGTTTGGATACTCTACCTTTTGGGTTGTCTTTGTTGATTTGCTGTCGTTTTTTTCCACCCAACTGTTGCCATTATATCTTGAATGCCATCATGAATGTGTTTGGAATTAGATGGTTGTATTATGTCTCTGTTGATTTGGTGTTGAAAATTTTCCAATTTTGGTAATCATATTTGTATATTTTTGTGAGAGATTGAAATTAGATGATTATATTATTCATCCTTGTCCAATTGGTGTCCACATTTTTCTATTTTGGTCCATTATATATCGTATGGGATCATGTATATGGAATGTAAATTGCCAAGTTTTCTAAGCGAGCTCTCTTCTTCCTTCTCTGTTGCATGTCAATCTTTTTATGTTCATACCAGTTGTCATCTTTTGTTTTAAATGTGGGCTTTGGTTTTATGACAATACAGAGAAGGCTAGGATTGAAGCACAAATCCGAGCTGCCGAAGCTGCCACGCGAAGGAGGGAAGAGACGGAAATGAAAAGGCAACGGGAGAGGGAACGAGAAGCTGCTCGAATTGAACTGCAAAAGGTTTACCTGCTATTTACAATTGAATTTGTAGATCTGGATTCTCTTGATTGCTGTTGCTTGAAATTGGCTCTTGTTGCTTTTGATTGTCACCGCAGATGGAAAAAACTACTGGGATCGAACAGAACCTAGATATTCTAAAAGAACTGGAGATGCTCTGTGGCTGTTCAATATCACTGAATTACCATTTTGGCAGTGGAAGGATGGAAGTGGTAAAGGGAGAAATCGGAGCTTGCATTGGTAGCCCACTTGAGCGGTTGGGATTGTTTATAAAAGATGACATTGAAGACGTGGATGAGGAGTTTCTGGATGAAGATGGAGAGGAAGGAGAGATACTCTGTTAAAAGCTCGACAGATTTCTCTGCCTCTGTTAAAAGCTCGACAGATTTCTCTGCCAGTTGACAACATCTTTATGGGAAAAAGTTGGGGTGTAAATGGCATTAATTTTGTAGTGGGGATAGAGGGATCGTTGTAACGTAGAAGTAGCGGTGTATTTATGGGTCGAAGATAAGAGTCCGCTGCTTAACTCACCATTCGTCTCTTGAGAGCACTTGTAAATGATTTTTTCTCTCGCGTCGTATGAACGGTTCACACACGTGCGCGCGCGCGTGTATGTGTGTGTGTAGATATTCTTACACTTGCACTTGAGCTATCGAATAGCCGTGCTGGGATTTTCTTCTATGTGATTGAAAGGTCAATACGTGTCTCCATCTGGCTGGACCAAATGTTTTCCAACTAACCATTGACAGGAGCCCGAAGCCAAGAGGTTCAAGTGAAAAGTCAACCCTAAAAGCAAAGGGGAAGATACTAAAGAAAATTAATAAAGTCCTTTGAAAATTAGACCAAGAGAAAATCCATCCAGAAACCCCATGTTGTGTTTGAAGCATATTGAAACCTGATCTGGTTTAATATCGGGTCACAGGTTAGATAGGTTAGAAGCATATTGAAACCCGATCTGGTTTAATATCGGATCACGAGTTAGATGGATTGATCCGGAGTACACCAATTACCATGAATTAGACACAAAATGCAAAGCAGCAGCTATGCATCTATAAGCAATTCGCTAAAATGGGTACGCTGTAATTCAAGATGATTCCATATGAAATTCTGCAATGTCATTGACAATCTAATTATACACTTCAGGCGAGAATATAGGGTCGCTAGTTCTCAAAAGAGAATGAACTCCATCGAATATTTACTTAGCATTACTTTTTAATATATATATTTTTTATAAATATATTAAAATAATATATATTTTTATTTTTAAAAATTTATTTTTAATATCAGCACGTTAAAATGATTTTAAAATACTAAAAAATATTAATTTGAAAATCAAAATAAAAAAATCTCAATTTTTTTAAAAACATTTTTGAAATATAAAAATAAAAAAAAGCCTAAACTTCTTTCCATCTAATTTTAAAACAAAGCCCAAATGAAGGATTTGTTACTAGGATAAGCCATTATTTTTTAAAATATATTAAAATAATATATATTTTTTATTTTTTAAAATTTATTTTCAATATTATTATGTCAAAACAATAAAAAAAAACATGAAAAATTAATTTTAAATAAAAAATAATTTTAAATTCTTACCAAACAACATTTCAACCTTGTTCCAAAAAGTATATCTTACTACTCCTGAGTTTTCATGGCTGAATTTTCCAGCGCCGACTCTTTAAAGAATGTAGAAATATGCAAAGCCTCAACAGCGCTGAAGTTAAGTACAATAAAAAAAACAAAAACCTTGGTGTTGATACTTCAAATTCCTTTCAAATTTTGGTAATCGTGTATTTGTTGAAATTGTTCATTTTGGTTTTCTCTATGTGATTTTGCTATTCGTCTACGTCGCCCGGGTTCCAAGTTGAATCGCCGGTTGATCGAGTTTCATCGGGCCAATTTCCCAACAGGATTTTACTTAGACCTGGACCGGTCCCAGGCCCGGGTCGACCCGCCGGGCCGGTCCGGGTTTCAAAACTATGGTTTGAAGCATAGTTATTAAACCCGAATCGGCCTGGCGGGTCGACCTGGGACCCTGCCGACCCGGGGGTTGGACTGGTCCGGGTTTGTCAAAATACCGGTCAGTGCAATGACCTGGTCAAACCTGGTCAACCCGGTGGGTCAACCCGTGACCCGGGCGACCTGGACGAGACCCGGCCAAGACCCCTTTTTTTTTTTTCAAATGTGGGATTTGAAACCCATTGGTATATATACTCTATATTCCCAAGAAAAAAATTATGTTTTTTCAATGTGGGATAAAAAACTTTTTGGTTTAAATACTTCAACTTCAAATGATAACATAATATCTTTTTAATGTGGGATTTGAAACCCATTAGTATATATACTCTATGTTCCTAGAAAAAAAGTTATCTTTTTTCAATGTGGGATTGAAAACTCATTAGTATATATACTCTATATTTCCAATAAACAAGTTATCTTTTTTCAATGTGAGATTTGAAACACATTAGTATATATACTCTATGTTCACAAGAAAAAAAGCTATGTTTTTTTAATGTGGGATAAGAAACTTTTTTAATTTAAATACTTTAACTTAAAAACTTAACATAATATCTTTTTAATGTGAGATAATTTTTTTAAAAAAATATTCTTTTAAACTTCATTATTTACAATATATATAACTTATATTTACATGGATTTTTTTAATTTTTTTCATATAAAATATTAAAACTTTAATTTTTTTTTAATTTTTCTGGATTAACCCGAGTTGTCGGGTTGCCAAGTCAACCCCGGACTGGGTTTAATAACTATGGTTTGAAGGCGAAAGATCCTTCCATAAAAGGACCAGAACATGCTCTGAAACACCGGCCTCAATGTATTTCTTGGCATTATCCCCTGCACCTACCAGTATTTGTGGATGTTCTTACAACTTTGTGATAAAAGTTAATGGTGAAGGATTGATAATTTTTGGCAAAAATTATTATTTTGGATAGGTTTGGTTTAATTGTTGATTAATGGTGAAAATTAAATTGTGACATTATTATTATTTGAGATTAGTGATTTTGATATTATTATTTGAGATTTGTGATTTTTATATTATTATTTTTGGTATAACTTGAATTAATTGGGATTTGTTTTTACGGTAATTGACATATTGTTATGCTTAAAGTGAATAAGAATTGTTGGTTGTGATGGAAGATTTAAATTGAAGATAACAATTATTTATTATCTTGGTAGTTGGTTTGTAAAAAAAAAAATGTCAATTTATTACGCGTAAGGCCTTATTTGTTTTTGCGTTTTAAAAGCATTTTTGAAAAAAATTGAAATTTTTTTTATTTTTTTCTTTACTTCAAATTAATATTTTTTGTTGTTTTTAGATCATTTTGATGTGCTAATTTTAAAAAATAAAAAAATATATTATTTTGATATATTTCTAAGTGAAAAGCAATTTGAAAAGCAACTGCAACCACACTCTCAAACAAGCTAGAGATAATTAATGGTGAGAATTAGATATATTTTGGTTTTGTTATTATGATGACAGTTGTGTTCATACCTAGTATGAAAAGGAAAGGAATTTCCTAATTGTGAGGAAATTTAGGGGGAAATGACTATTTTGATGCTAATCTTATAAACTAACATAAATTAAGTTCTAAATAGAGTAAAATTATGAAGGTTATTGAAAGGAGAATGTTGGGTCAATAGTGGATTTTCTTCGTCTAAATATATACATAAATTAAATATTAGAGACAAATATAAACAAGAACGTTACTGGTTTTTCTGACAGAGTTTCTGATAAGCATGAGCTGTTTGGTGCCAACCATAATGAGGCATCTCAGGCACAAGGACTCTCTTGATGCAGACTCATTAAGTGGGAGGGCGACTCGCAGAGGGGGTGTCTTTTCCGAGCAGGATGTATTCACCGGGAAGTATATTGCTCAGTGGAAACCCGATCACAACATGTAAGTTTGTTTTCCTTTCCTGAATAAAGAACAAAGGATAAAGTTTGAATAATTAATCTTAATGAACAATTGAAAATTCAAGTTTTCAAATGTTGAGATTGCTTGCACGATAACATTGGCGATGAAATCATCGATGAAAGTGCCTTTGTTTTAATAGAGCTAGGTTTCAAAAAATTCTAAATTGAAACCTATGATTGATGCTTGGTTCAAAAAGTTTAAGGTTAATATATATATATATATATATAAGGAAAAATTCTATTGGAAGGAGGTTGACAACGACATGGCCAGAAAAGTGTGGGAGAATCACAGAGCTATTAGGTAAAATTAAATTCAAATTGTGCTATTTAAAAAACATTATTAAAATTTTATTTTTCATAATCTTAACTTGCAATTTTTTGTATGAACCAGGTTGCGTGATTTCTGGTACGATGCAAAAAACAAAAAGCAAATAAATATGCAAAAAATAAAGGTCTTGAAGGGTATTTGGAGTGTTTATATCTAGCACATGATGTCTAAGTGTTTCTTGAGGATAGTCTGTTTCAGAGAACCAGACCAAGGAGATTCATGGTTTCATGACCACGCACACTAGTGAATCCATTCTATTTGTTTCACATGCAAAGTGGATGGTAATTTATATTTTATATGATAATTATTTAAAAAAATTTTGTATTATATGAAAATATTTAGCTAATAATAGCTTTCTTTTGTAGGCTACGGTGCTTAGACGCGATCCAAGATCAATTGAGCTTTTTGTTGAAACCCACGTGCGAAAAAAGGACCATTGGAAAGGGATGCAACAGTTCGTGGATAGTTAAGCCTAAAAGTTCGTGGTAAGTTGGATTTCAACATTTTTTAAGTTATTATTATATTTATATTTTCTTACTTGTTTTTTTTTTCAATAAACATATAACAACCGATTGCATAAGAGATACATGGACAATTCTTCGACCCATTCAGAACTCGATCTAAATTTATGGTTAGAGGCTAGATCTACCGATGGACCCAATACAGGTTTACGGTATCTTCAACACTATGGTCGAGGATATGCGGGTGGGCTGCAGTATCTTGACCGTTGGGACCTTGCAATCGGGATCGAGCCAACAATCTCTAGCCATCCAGGCGATTGTACAAGAACAAGTTTAAGCTGAGACGACCTAACTTAGAGTTGAGATGACTCAATTAAAGGATAAATTGAGTGTCATCGAGAAGCTGTTGGCAACTCTCACTGGTACTTGTGCTCCCTCTTGTTGCCATCCTAGTTCTAGTGAAGATCCGTATTCGTCTCCTCCTCCAGCTTTTGTTCACTAGATAGTTAAATTGTATTTAATAATATTTTTAAATTAATCATACAAATTTGCTTTTTGATTTTAATTTAATTATGTTTTAATTTTTTAATTGTATTGTTGTTTTATTTTTTTTAAATAATTACATATAATACCGATGAACTTTGAAAAGCCAACGAAATTACTGACAGATTAAGTCCCTCAGAGAGTTCCAGAGACTTAAAAAGAAATTACAAGACTTGCCACTATTAGATGTAATTCTTCGACAGGTTAATTTCGTCGATAATATGCATATAATCACCGATGGATTTAGCAATGGTGTATTCTATCAGTAATATGCCACAATCACCTATGAAATATTTACCGAGAGAATTAATGGTGGTAATGTTTTTTGCTTGGCGCAATAATTCCATTAGTAAATCCATCGGTGATTATACTACCGACAGATTGACCTATAAAATAAAAATCCCTGATGATATATTTTTTGACGACATGATTTTCATTTGTTATTCCATCAGTAATTGTATTTTCGACTGAATCAGTGTTTAAACACCGAAGAAATATTTTTTTGGTGATCATTAATTTTCTGGTAGTGTAAGATTTTATCAAGTGATTTTTTTGTTACCCAACTAAATTTACTTCCATGTGTGATATGTATGTGAGAATTCTTGACGAGAGTTGTCTTCTCTTTCTCTTAATAAAACACCTTCTCTTAAACTCTAATGTTCATAAATGGTATAGAAGTTGAATTTAACATGAGGGGAGTTTTATAACTTTAAGTTACTTCTTTAAAAATCTAATAAAAACATTTATAAAACTAGGAACAAAAAGAAAACAAAACATAAATTAATACAGTATTTTATACCATACAAATTAATTGTAAAAAAAAGTGAATAAACAAACATATATAAAGTTTGTCATTAATTGTTAATTACCTGGTGGTTCATAGAATATACACGACATTTTGAAGGAGTCCAAGCCAATCTCAATCACAAGCATGGTTGTTTACCGATAATTAATTAATTAATAGAAAAGTGAAAGGTAGTAATCACAGGTTGTCATGCCCACTTAATTGAATCAATTTTATTATAGAAAATGGGAATTAAGCACGTTTTTGGCCGTATTATGGAGGCGGATTAGATCATGCTTCAAGTAACCTGTAGGAAAGATATAGTCGGCGAAAAAAGTATCATCCATTACGCAACCAGCTTGACTTCTCCGTTGCATTATAACAAGAAAATACAAGCAGCAATGGATACTTCATCTTGATTTGACTGCCAATTAAATATCGATAACGAAGCATCTTCCGTCGTCTATGTCCACACTGATCACTGATCCGTTTCTCTTTCCATCCTTTTCAAATGGATGCCAAAAATACGAGAGGGAGGACTTTTGACAGTCACAGAGGACCAGTTCTTGGTTTCAAGCACATGAACACCATCTTCCGCAGCTACATATATTTTCTGGGATTTCTTCTATATGCATGTGCTTACACTGTTTAATCGAGAAATCTGTGAAACTCTTCTAGAGAAGGGATCAACGCTTCTAGAATTTGACACAATCTTCCTTTTGCTTTCTGTACATATGAACATTTATCTCTATATATGTTCATATCCGCACTCTGTAGGTACGTGGGATAGGATGGTATGCGTTGGAGTAGAAGCTTTTTTACGTCGTAGAAAACAACATGCGGCGTCGCTAACATGTTTTGAAAACTATTATCTGTGAATTCAAGATTCAATGCCCACGTTTAATAAAATAGATTGACTTCATATACGCTAGTAAATGTTACAAAAAAAACCAAGAAGAAGAAGAAGAAAAAGAAGATGTTAACAGTAACTAAATATTAAATTGTAAAGCTAAGAAACAAATATTAAATGATTTTTGGAATTTTTTTTCTCTTAGACAAAAGAAAGTTTTAATTAAAAAAATAATAATATCATTATAATTCTAATGCAACTATATTTAAAAATATAAGAATAATACAATGCTGAGAATTTCTTAGTAGTGTCGTTAGACCCGATCCAATAGATCAATCTCAAAACCTCATGATTTGACTTTTTACCTTGTTCAAGTTTCAAAATAAATTGTTTAAGAAGTGACATAATGTGATATTATCAACTTGGCAAGTCTAAAACAACCAATATAATCAGGAAAAAAATTGTTTGACTTCAAGAATTTCAAGTCAAAATTGTTTATATATATTTAATAATATAATACAATATCTAAAATCTATTAATTAATTTAAGAATTTAACAAAATAATATATGTAATAGATTTTAAATTAATTAATTTTTAAAAAATTAAATTTTAATTTTAAAAAAAATAAATCAAACGCATGGATCTGACATAGCAAACCAGTCCCATTAAAAATAAGATTTGATGTGAATGCCTAGTAGCCCATGCAGTGTACCTAAATATTTTTTCTCATTAGACGATGACAATTGCTCCACCAAATTTCTTTTTTAAACAAAAAAAAGCTGACAATGAATCATATGTTTGCCAAGTTTCCGATCATCGGAGAAATGCCATGAAAACTACGTTGGGGTTTTTTGGAACAATTTTTTTTTAACCTGTCTCACCTGGAAACATCTAAAAATACTCTTATAACAACAATAAAATGATACCTCAACTCAAATATTCTCCAAATAAGTTTTTTTTAAAATAAAAAAAAAAAACTCTCAAGCTTGATTTATTTTTTTTCAACTCTCAAGCTTGATTTATTTAAAAAAAAATCATGGTTTTTCGTTAATGAAATCTCATCAACCGAACATTTCTCATCTTCTATATACACCAGGACTGATATGTAAAGAAAATAAAAT
>Ga0307510_10007962_pt1 | contig 12610 bp, 18 predicted proteins | sample 12_EM_MG_FD_207224 | JGI IMG/M metagenome (GOLD analysis project Ga0307510, IMG submission 207224) | Populus trichocarpa ectomycorrhiza microbial communities from riparian zone in the Pacific Northwest, United States - 12_EM | ecosystem: Host-associated > Plants > Roots > Unclassified | place... | reverse complement strand
AAGATGCGGCATATCAAGTCCATACATGGACCGCCGACAATAGGTTGCCGAGAGTGCAACTACAAGCAATCGCGAAAGGACCTGTTCAGCGAGCACTGCAGGAAGCGCCATCCCGGAGAATCTGTAGAAGGGTTAATGGTTGATCTGGCTACGACACCTGAATGATCCAGAAGCTTGTCTTCTTATACGACCTGGCGGCGATAAGGATCGGAGGACTATTTATGCCACCCGTACCTTTTGTTCTCTAAGAGTAGTCTCGATATGACTTTGTCAACACCTTGTACTTGTACAACTTCGGCACTAGCTGACTATTGCTCCGTTTTGCGAGAGCCCCCGTGAGCATATATTATGTGAATAGTCTGGCAGGTTACGAGGTATGGTTTGGGAACGGAAGATAATGGCGCGGGAATGTGGCCGAGGCTGAGGAAGGCTATGGTAAGGTGGCGCCGACGCCACCGCAGGACCATTCTTCTGATTGAACGTCCATTTCACGTGTGAAACCTTACCCGAAAAGGGAAAGGCCCGTGATAAAGCAAGACAGGACGACCGAATGCGGGTCAATGTGGAGGAGTGGCTGCGCTAATCAAAGTCCATCGAGACGGTCCAGAAAGAATACTTTCTCCTCAATAAGCGGTTCGTCCGAGTACAAGACCGAAGATCCGGCGCACACGCCACCGGAACGGAAACCGAGCGAATAACTCGTTGTTACCACCGATGTTCGTGACAATGAGGCTATCATCATCCAGAGGTTGGCAGGCAGTCGACGGGTATGCAAAAAACAATGAGGCCCGAGCCCAGAGCCTCGAGGCAATGTGCCGTGCGGCGCACCGAGCAGTTTTAGTGAGTCACGACGACGATACGCGTGGCCCCAACGCGCGGACGTGATGTTTGTGTATATTTGGCTACCGCATATAAGTTTGGGGGTGGGTCAGCTCAATTTATATTAACCGCCTAATTCCCCCCCTCTTACCTCCCCCGAGATCGTTTTGCCACCGTCGACGACGACTTCCGTCTCGGCTTACACACAAACTCGAGACTTTGCTAATCCGCTAGTCGACGTTCTCCTGTCATTTTCGACATCTGACCACGCTTGCCACTCTACCTCTCAATATGTATGACATACAAACGCTTTTCTCCGTCCCGGACGGCTTCCGCTCCAAATCCATCGTCACAACCTTACGGGCATTCGGCGACAAGACGAATGCGATGCCTTCGAGGCACTCCGCTGCTAAGTCTCCCAAGGCCGGCTTGAGTCCTCCACCACGCTTTGCGTCCCGAAAGGCCTCGGCAACCGTTGCCCTGACAAGTACCACGGCGCTGCGCACATGGAAGCCCGTCCCGTCGGCGCATCTAGACTTTTCACAACGAGAAGAGAACGCCGTGCCCTTTCCTACAGTCCCCGCCGGCGAGCAAGCATCACCACACCATACCCCTGTCGTACTTAAACGACCACTTCCCGTCGAGGGGCGCCGTAGGCGAAGCGGTGCCCTGGTGCCAGCTTCTGCGCGGGCGTCTGCTACGCTCGTTGTCCGTCCTGTTACCAAGCGGCCAAGGAAGAGTAAGCGCGTGCTTGCAGATCTCCAGTTTATGGCCTCCGTGCATCGCAGTATCATCGCGTTGCACGTAGAGACTCAGAATACACGAAGCGTGAATACGGACATGGGCGTCGATACCATGGACGTAGAGGATGGTTCTGGTTCTAAAGATACCGCGGTGGCGAGGGCGAGAGAAGACCTTTGTGGCATGGACCAGCAGCTCGTGGCCCGGCTCGCTCACCGTCTATATGCTGGAGGATTCGCTTCCCCCTTAATGGAGGCGAACCTCGTGACGGAGAGCGAAATCCGACCGCCACTTCATGTACCCCAAGAGGGTACTCGAGCTCCTCCGCCTTCACCGGAGATGGACCCGGGTGTATACGCGATGGACGTAACCCCTGACCCGCTGCCGGCCAGCCTTGGGTCGGCTTTCACCCCCCGTCCACCATCCACAGCCTCAGCCTCAATGCCACCGCCACCATCCCTTCCCCTAGGCGATTCACACCTTCCAAGTACCCCACCTGGTCTAGTCTCGCCACGCGCCTCGCCCGCGCCCTCTTCGGAGAAGCGCGTGTACACAATGCCGCAACTGGTTGCGACTCACATCATACGGCTTAACGAGCGTGGCGGTGCCAGAACGCCGAACTTTTATCCCCGTCCTCCCCGCTTAGGCAGCCCACTCCGCGAGTCTGTAGTATGGTGACTGAGTCGGGTGCATATCTGCCCCCGTCGTATCCCTCTCGTGTCCTCGGCGCGTTTCGTTCGTCACATGTCACATTCATAGCATTTTCCCCCACATCGCATTCCTGCATATCGCAAGCACCTTTGTATTATTATCCCTATCACATCGTCGTTCCTTTAATATCCCTAATACCCTCTCGTTTCTACTTCGTTCTTAATCTCATGGTTTCATTCGGTCGGATGTGCTGGTGTTCCGGGAACTCTTGTCTGCTGCCGTCGTCTTGTAAGGCAACGGATACACATCTATAATTGTACGTAGAAACATGCATTATTCCCGTGTGGCGTAGTCCGCATCATATGCCATCATTCGAGCAACTGAAATTCATGGGAGAGTGGGAGAGATTGTATGAAACGGAAATATCTGTGTGCCGAATGCATCTCAACGACCGGAGACTCCACTGAGACTCCTTGTAGCTCCTTGGGATGAGTCATCGGAGCTGCACCGGAACCCTCTTTTTTGCTCGATCACGTGGCTGTTGATCCTTGGCGCACCAGGTGATCACGAGGTCAGCGACATGGCAGAGCTAATAATGCATCCCATCGCATCATCCTCCAATACGCGGAAGCCAAAGAAACACAAAGAAAAATCACGACAGCACAGAGCATCGTTGCCCGATGCCGACGCTCACCCCGGGACAGCGGTGGCGACAACACCCCCGTGCACCGAAACGGACAGCTTGACAGTGCCGCCCGCGCCAGCGCCCGTGCCCACATCCGCAGACACCGCGCCCACGCCCGCAGTCGTCGTCGAAGCGAGGAAGGACGGTCTAGTTCCGGCCGACTGGGATGTCGAGTTCGGTGATTTTGACTTTGACGCCGTGAATGCGGAAGAGGGCGCAGAGCTCTGGCTGGTCCGCGCTCCGTCGTCGGTACGTCGTACGGTCTTGCTTTGTTCATGCTTCTTGACAAAACACACCGCGGGCGCGCGCAAACATCACCCGTTTTTCTCTATTCGATGTATCCAAAAAAAATGCCACTCTTTTGAATCTTTTTTTTTTGCCCTTTCGCTTTTTTGACTCTTATTTCGGGTTTGGTATGATAGGTGAAAACGAAGAGCTTGCATGGCCTCGAGCTTTCGCATCGAACGGGTCTCGTGGGCGACTTGGTACGGAAAAGTGCAGCGTATGACCTGTGGGCGCTCGAGCCCGCCGTTGATGGTGCTCGCGAGAGCGCCAGTGAGAACCAAGGTGAACCCGAAGGGACAGCGGCGGGAGCGCCCGTGGGGCTCGTCGGTGCGGAAGAGCTCAACAATCTGTCCGTTCTCCTGCCGTGCAAAGGAAAAGGCGGAAAGCTATATCTCGGTGCGTGGACCGTTGCCCGTCCCTGAAAACCGCATGCATGCATGTGTGGGGTGTGTTTGCGGTTGCCTCGAACTCTCGCCCCACATCCCTCCCTCCCATCGCTGATTGTTATTTTTCTTTTGCACGCGATTGCAGCTCCAAAGCCCGTCACACGACACCTTGTGCTCGTCTCACGCCCCGCAAAGCCCTCGAGACCGGATGCAACAGCCTCGGATGCTGCCCTGGGGTTTGAAAATCCTAAGCGGGACGCGTACCCCGAAGAAGTGCTGACGCACCGCTTCCGACCTTACGGCGACCCTGGGGACCCCCCACCCGAAGACCACCACACGGACGTAGACATGGCAGAGGTTAGCCCGAAAGAGAAGAAGGGATCCAAGCGAAGAGGTGGTGAAACGGGGTCATCGAAGAAAAAGGCAAAGTTGGTTGCCTCGTAGTTGCGAGTCGCAGACCACCCGTTCGCCCACAGATAATATAATAGGGTGTGGATATGTGAATTACATACATCAGGGTGTGGGTGAGTCTATCTCTATAACTAAGAGTCGCGGGCTCAACGTTATGTTCGCGTGTGGCTTTGGACATGCAGACCGAGCGCAGACGCTAGTTCGAAACTCGATACGAGCAATAGCTGCCCCACCAAGTCCAAAATTGCCGAATGGATTGGTAACGCATACATGTCCGGATCGTACCCGTGTCTCGCCAAGTAGTTGGTAATATAATATGCCACAATTAAGGAGATAGTGATCTGCAACGCATCAGCGACGGTCTGCGGTCTTGGGAGCACGGACTTACAGCGATACAAAGGAAGAATAACGCAAGCATGGAAAAGGCGAAAGCAGCGGCGAGCCAGCCGGATAGGCGCAGAACGAGGAAATAAAGGAGCCCGACGGGCATGGCGACGAGTAACAGGACGAGCATGACGATGCGCGGACTGGGCTCATGGCGCGGAGGACTGCTGGAACTGGGCGGCGCGTTGTGGCGGATTGCAGACGCGGCCAGATGCCACGCTGTGGAGAGGCGGGATACGAAAATCGACCCAGTGCCGCCGGGAATGCCTACAACGAGTCAATCCGTGGGCTTAGGGGCGCATGTACATGAGGGATGATACGTGCCTCCAAAGGCAACTGCAAGCAGCGCGTACCCATCATAACGGCTCACGAACAAGTCGAGCACTATTCCGGACGCGCTCGTGATTACCATTGCGCCGAGTAACGGCGTCCAACCTTGTTTGAGAAGTGCCTTGACGTATTCGTTCCGCAGGGCGACGTAGGTGCAGGCGATGGCCCAGACGACGACGATCCCAATGATGAGGAAGGGTACCAACGTTTCAGCGCCGAGGACGAGAAGAGTCGACATGAGCCCGAGCAAAGTCATGGTGACGAGGTCTCCAAGGCATGAAGCAATTGGCGGTGCGATGTTGTCTGAGGGCAGAGAATGAGTCAACGCATAGAGATGTTGGGAACTTGATACGCACCAGGGTCACGACCCAACTTTCGGCAAAGGACGACAAGGAAACACATGAACGAGCCTAGCAGAATTGCGGAGAGACAGGCGGCTGACATGGCCGAAGATGTGAGCACCATGAATCTGTACGACAGAACAAGTGAGGAATGGAAAATCGCAATCACAGACACGCACTCATTGAATCCAGACTTTGGGGCGCCAGATGGAAGCGTGGGCCGCGGTCTTCTAAGTGAATGGTCTCCAACCGCGATCCGCAGGAACAGATTCCTGGTGGCCGGCGGCAAGGGTTCGGAAGACTCCTCGCCCACACCGGGGATGATCCTGCTGAGAAGGAAGGAGACGCAAGCAGCAATGAACGAGACGACCGCAGCTTGGACTTGGAGTAGGGCAAGGTTGCCGAAGATGAGGGCATTCCGGACCGACAAGATGTCGAGGTCGCCCATATTGGATGCGGTTCCAAGACGGGCGGAGAGGTTCATTTCTATGTTGCCCTTAAGGTTGAGAATGACGGGGACGATCGCAATTAATTCGTTGACACTGGTCATCGCATTCCAGTGCTGCCCGCAGCGTAAGATGAGAGTGCAGAGATACTGAGCATGGATTGAGACATACGGATATTTTGTCGAACAGTTCACCCGTTAATAGACTACTCATTGTGGTGAAAAGGAGCGTTGGTAAAGTCTAAGGCCCGAGGTCGGGAAAAGTAGGTTGGTGGCAAAACGACTCGGACGCGCTCACCTCGACGACAATACCGGAGGTCTGCTTCCATATGGCGGCGGCATCCAAACGTGTATTTTCTTTCCAACGGGTCGGCGTGTCTTCACTAAGGAGGGCCCGCTCCCCGCCGTCCCTGTCGTCTTCATAGTCGTCATCGTCGTCCTGAAGCAGCGATTGAGGGGCGCCGCTGTGATCTTTGTAAGAGTCCGGAGATGAGGGTATTTTGGACAATTGAGCCATTTCCACGTCATTTTGAGAGTCCAAGGAAGGTGTAGATGAAGAATGATCCATTTTTGTTCCCTTAAATCATTATGAAGGTTGTAGTTGTAGAGCCAAGGGGCTGCTGAACGCGCGCCGAGCCGTTGAGGGGTCTCCTCGCTTCCAAGGGAGAAATACCATTTAAGGCAATCAAGTTATAGACCGTGGGAAATCCCGGTCGCGGTGGCGGGCGCAAACCTTGTCCCGCACAGGCTCACTCTGTCTCAAGTCGCTCCATCTTCCTCCCCGCTCAGCCCTCCAAATCCACTTTCTGGCAGTTCGGATAAGCCAGTGATTCCATCTGAACGCCCTTCTGAGTAGTCCGAAACCATCTTGTTATACGGTTTCTTGGCCGCTCGGGAGCGCGCGAACCCACTGGATCCAATGTCGTCCTCGCTCGTTCAGTTCCCCACCGTGCTCCCGTTTCGCTCTCCGATAGTCAAAAACACCCCAGATGCTGTCCCTCCAACAGAGGAACTCGAAGAGCTCCAAACGTACCTTAACAAACATCGCCTGTTTGCCTTGGAGCGTGGCAAGAAGGCTGATGATGATCTACGGACTATCGAGGAGTCTATGAGGAGATTGAAGGAGAGAGAGAAGGGCAAAGCAAAGCTTGTTGAGAAAATGAAGAGGGAATGTGCGTTGTTATTATGACTTGTCCTTGCTGATCTAACTGCATGAACTTTCTTGCTTCCCCACGTGCCCTCCCGGCCTCTCGGTTCCCTCGACTGTTTGTCCTACACTTGCTATCACTACCCATCTTGAAACTTTGATATCCTGCCGGCCTGCTGGCTTATCTCCGCTGCAACCGTCATGATTCCTTGCCACTCATTTCTGACATCGACTTTGGGCCGTGATTCCCCCTTGGCCGTTTCCCTTTGGCCTTTCGGCCGTCGACTACCTTCCTATCCCTTGTTTGACGCGGTGGCTTACCTACTTCTCACTCTATCTGTTCCTACACACCGATTAGCTACCCCGCATCTCTCCGAATTTAATGATACACGCGGGAACTCCCACTCCCACTCTTCTGCACCTACTCGTTTCTCGTCTCAACCAATCGCTGCATCTTCCTCCCGTTCGTCAATGGACCGTAAGCCGTGAGTTGTTGTGTTTCTTTCATGGTACCGCTTCTATATCTTTCGTAGGTTACCTGATGACAAGAAGAAGAAGAAGAAACGGAAGCGAGATGACGATTCAGATGACGACTTAGGTATTATCTTCCCGTTGCAGGTCCACCGAGGAATCACTTACCTTTACCCCCAGAATCTCATAGCGGAAAGGCGCATAAACCGACACCACCCCCTACCCAACCACATTCTCAAGCATTTATTTCCAAAGCTGTCAAGCCCACTGGTCCCGCTGCCATACCTCCTCAAAAGGTAGATCCCAATTCCTTTGAAGTTGTGGTCAGTACCTAACACTTTGTTAAAGCCAGCATCTGGCCCCGACTTTTCCGTTCCCCAACTAGCTCAGCTCCTCCAACCCAAACCCCCTGTACCACCACCTCCTATACCGGGTCCCAGTAAACCCACCGATGTTATGGAAGATTTCAGTAAAGCAAAGCAGCCGTCCCAAATCCTCGTGAGCACGTTCTACACGAGCATTGAACCATATCTTCGACCTATCAAAGAAGAAGACCTTGGCTTTCTCGAGTATACTGGTGATGAAGTGGAGCCCTATATTATGCCACGGCTTGGACAACACTACTCTGAACAATGGGAGGACGAGGACATTTCCTTGTATGACGCCGTTCTACCTGCCACCCAGTCAATCCGGACAACATGCAGCTACGGGCGACCAACATCAGCCGCCCCTGTTCTTCGATGGGATCCTGCAACCCTGAACGATGAGGACCTATTAGTCGAGGAGCGAGGCCATGGTCCGCTCACTGAGCGCCTTGTTAGCGCCTTACTACCCGTTGAAGATTCCGTCGTGTGGAAAGGTGTCAAAGCCGCGGAAGAGGCAATGGAGGGCCGGCATGGGGTTGGTGTTGGCACAGCGGCTGGGCGACAAGTCATCGTGGAGGATCTTGAGCGACGAATAAAGGATAGCCTGAAATATCATAAACTCATCGAAGGCAATGTGAGTCGAGCATTTACTACAATCACTAGTGTCCTCAACCGAGTTATTTCCAACCGCTAGCCGGACTTTACGGATCCAGTGGACGACCCTGTTGCCACTGCACTGAGGCAGGCACAACACGAGCTTCGTGAAGTGGTCGCTACAAACAAGGCACGCAAGGCGCGGCTGTTGGCGATTGCGAAAGATAGACTAGGGTACCAGGAGTACGTCGAAGCGCGCGAGGCGCTAGATAAGAACATCCTCGCCTTGTACACAAAGCTGCAGAAGAAAGACGGGCCGAAGGTCTCCAAGAAGAAAAAGGCCAAGAGCGAGACCAACGGGGCAGCGCCCGCGCCCTCAGGCACACCGCCAATAGGTACGTGGCCATCAGCGGCGGGGCTCGGTCCGGACGACGAGAACACGCTGCGGGTACCGGAAGCGCTAGCGCAGCTCATCGTGACACGGCGGGAGTGGGTCGACAGCGTCGGCGGCGTTTTCGATACGATGGAACGCGAACAGCCAGGGCGGATATACGGCCTTCCCGAACGGAGTGTCTACGAGGGTCTGGACGCGGAAGTAGCGGCGCTGCTGGGTCGTACGGACGAGGGTGACACGTCCACCGGGCGACCGCCCGGTTCGGACAAGGGGAAGGGGCGCGCGACCGGGGAGGCGATGGACGTTGACAGGTGACGACGCCCCGTGCACTGCGAGGGGACTAACGTTATTACTTCAGTGCTTCTACTATGTATTTTTGTCTCATTTTCGGGTCGTATTCACCCATTTCCTGCGAGCACCGCTCCTGACTGGATGTGTGAATATTTCAAGTCGGTATTTTCATCGCGCAAGGGTCTCCCTCGAACCGCTGCAATGCTGCTACTAACTACCACCAGGAGCGGTTCTCCCAAAACGCAAGTCGGGACAAGGATGGAGGCAGATCCTCGAAATAGTGTGGCCCCATCATACGGAGAGTAGGGCGCTTACTAGTAATCCCCGCACACGGCACTGAGAGCTCGACCCACCAGCACCCATGACAAATGACAAACGATACAAAACGAAAACGAAAACGATAATGATCGTTGCAAAGGGCTACAATATGTCCTGCAGTTATTCCCTTGCTCCGGCCTCGAAGCTGCCCTGCGGTATCATTTTGCTTCTAACTAATGTAACGGGGTGGTAACCGGTAAGCGCCCGCCCCCCTCCCTTCTTTTTTTGTTATTTCTTTCATGCTACTGCAAAGAAATGGGTTTACACAATGAATACATAGACAACCGGGGTATAGACCACCCAGTACCTTGGTTATATAGTGAAGTATAAGAAGTGGCAGTCGGCGCAACCATCAGTCCGGGCCACAACTGGCTCGGTATCTACTTAGCTAATTCCGAGGTTAAACCGCTCCACTTTCCCACCCAAAAGTTTTGCTACGAGCGAGTGACTTTCGTCATAAATCGACATTACAACGATCATGTCTCCCTTCCCGATACACAGTGGAGGTAGCACTCCTGCAATACTAACCATTGCGGGCTCAGATTCTGGCGGCGGGGCGGGAATCCAGGTATTTCTGAAGTTTGGATGACCTGAAGGTAGACTTATTAATGCTGACCCGTCACGGCACTACAGGCAGACCTGAAAACCTTCACAGTTTTAGGGTGTTATGGAGCCTCCATCGTTACAGCACTGACGGCGCAGAATACGAAAGGGGTACAAGCCGTACAAGCCGTACCACCCTCGTTCGTCGAAGAGCAAGTAAGTTCACGTCCTTGGACCTCCCAATGCTAGCAAGGTGTTCTGCTGTCTGTGTAACTCGGTCCCATGACCTATCCGCTATCTGCAGCTCCAATCTGTCCTCAGTGACATCGATGTGACGGCCATCAAAACTGGCATGCTAGCCAATGCAGACGTCGTGCGGGCGACCGCGCGCGCGCTCAAAGCTCTACCATCTCCTCCGCCTCTCGTGATCGACCCCGTGTGCGTGTCGACATCGGGCCACACGTTGCTCGAACATGACGCCCTTGGCGCACTTATAACGGAGCTCCTCCCGCTCGCGACAGTGCTCACTCCGAACGCGAGCGAGGCCGCGCTGCTCCTGCAGAACCGACACCAGGTCCGTCCCTCCGCGGGTGACGCAAGTCCAGGCGCGCCCTCCCCGCTTCCGATGGCCTCCATCCAAGATATGCTGGGCGCGTCGCGCGCCTTGTGCGCTCTTGGCCCACGGGCCGTACTCCTCAAGGGCGGGCACGTGACGCGCGGCGCGATGCGCTTATCGGACGTAGAGGCTGCTGCAAACGCTGGTACTGCGTTGGGGGATCTCCGCGTGGACAAGGTCGAGTGCGATGGTTTAGTGCAACGTGGCGCGAACATGGAAATTTTATTCCGGGCGGCAGCGGCGTCGCAAGAACCCATGATCATGAGCCGCGACGACGACGAGGACGTCCCGGTCGTCGTGGACGTCTTGTGCGAGGTGGACGACCGAGGTGGTGGATCCTGGGGAGAGAGTGGTGGTACACGCTGCACGCTGTTTGTGAGGCCTTATTTGGATTCGACGAGCACGCATGGGACCGGATGTACGCTCAGCGCAGCGCTGGCTTGCGCTCTCGCTCGTGGACTCTCGCGTAAGCTTTTCGCTTCTCGCCTCTGAGGTTTTTTTAGACTCATTCCGCTACGTCGACAGTCGCTGAAGCCGCAGCATTCGCAACTATGTACACCTATTATGGCATAGCCAATGCTTTTCCGATGGGCAGTGGCCATGGGCCACTAAATCACATGCATCCACTCCTCTCGCGCGCGCTACCTAGGTGAGTATAACCCGTCCCCTCTCTAGCTGCTCGTTCCCTGAGAATGCACGACGTAGTCCGACGCGGAACGATCCGTACCCACTCGTGCGCACGCTTATACGCTCCAATGTGGACGTGTGGAAGCAATACGTCGAGCACGATTTCGTCAAGCAACTGGGCAAAGGCACGCTCTCGCGGGAGCGCTTCATCCACTTCCTCAAGTGCGTCGCCGTTGCTATTCCCTCTCCCCTCTGATCCGACGGCCTGCTCATACAAATATGGGTGACTACACTCACCGCGCAGGCAGGATTATCTCTACCTCAAATATTACGCTCGAGCAAACGGGTACGATTGCGACTAATAAAAAACCTTCCTCGCAGATATAAGGCCTTGCGCTGATATCCCGATATTCCCAACAGTCTCCTAGCGGCCAAATCCGCTGTGTATTCCGACTTTGCGGCTGCGGCAGAGACCGTCCTCGCGGTCGTAAGGGAGCACAAAACGCACGTGTCATTCTGTGCGCAGTGGGGCGTTGGCCTTGCCGAACTGGAGAGCACGCCAGAGTCGCCTGCGTGCACCGCGTACGGAGCATACATCATGGACGTCGGGCTGCGGGGTACGTTTGGAGGTTCCCTTTTTCCGGGGGTCCGTCGGGGTTTATATTCATATGTTTGAAGGAGATGCGGCGAGCCTTCTGATGGCGCTCGCGGCGTGTCTCCTTGGTTATGGGGAAGTTGGCCTATGGCTCCAGCGTGAGGCAAGGCGACCCAAGAGCTGGGTTAAGATCGAGGACAATCCGTACAAAAGGTGGATAGAGGGCTATTCTGGAGAGAATTATCAGGCTGCAGTCAAGGTTGGAATAGGTACGCGAGGGGGAGCCACTGCTGCAGCATGATGACCATTATCTCTGGCTTAGAGCGCATCGAAACTCTGGCTATTCATGACTCCCCAAGTCCTAAGAAGCTAGAGTACTGGAAAGAGATCTGGGGAAGATGCACACTCCTGGAGAAACGATTTTGGGACATGGCCATGGATCTCTCGTAAGGACGAAAGAAGTGCGAGGTGAGGTAGCTAAATAGTATCTTGGTGATCAATAAACGATGACGTATTTATTCCCTGTACATGGAGCATAGAGTTATTTGAGTTGAAGTGTTTGAAAAGTAAATTTCTCATAGTAGGATTTGTAGTAGTAAATGAGGTTTGGAGGTGTGAACATAGGAGCGAGCGCGGGGGATGCGGCCTGTACAAGTCACGAAAGGACGTAATCTACTACAGTAGTACGTCACGACGTCGTCCGAATCCTCCGCGTCGCCAAAGAAACTCAAAGCAATCAAGTAGGCTTTAAAGGAGCCTCCTCCCTACACCTGCGCACTGGCAGGAAATGTATGACGCCATTAAGGAGATGCGCTCGCGGTTGCATGTGCCAGTGGACATGATGGGTTGCGACATGGCCAAATGGAGGGAGATGGATCCTTTGGTGCGCCATGCGCGACGCATATAATTAGCTCGCTTCCTGGCGTGGGACCAAAGATGGCTTTTTTGTGCCTACATGCCGCTTGGGATATGTGAGTTCTCTCATATCTTGAATCCTCCTGTGGTCATACATGTGTTCATGACGATTTGGGACAGAAATGTGGGCATTGGTGTGGACGTTCGTGTGCACCGCACCACCAACAGGCTCAAGTGGCACAAACCACCTACGAAAACTCCAGAGGAGACCAGGTGAGAGAATGACCGATGGCATTCGTTTATTGGTCGCCTGGCC
>Ga0307510_10007961_pt1 | contig 12611 bp, 10 predicted proteins | sample 12_EM_MG_FD_207224 | JGI IMG/M metagenome (GOLD analysis project Ga0307510, IMG submission 207224) | Populus trichocarpa ectomycorrhiza microbial communities from riparian zone in the Pacific Northwest, United States - 12_EM | ecosystem: Host-associated > Plants > Roots > Unclassified | place... | reverse complement strand
TCGAGTAAGCTAGTGAGGCGAGCCACGCTTGCTTTCAGAGATTCTAACTCTTCTTGGAAATGGGCGTTACGGTGAGCACGCTCTTCACCTTCCATGTTTTGTGCTCGGAGTCGGGTGTTATAGGCTCTTTGGGGACCTATATTTCAACCTGTTGCATGTATGTATGTTATTTACAATGGATGGATGTATGTGTGTGGATGCAAATGTATGTACAATTGGGTATGACTGGCAAAAACTCATGCAAAATGAATATGTAAGGGGTTCATGCTCTGAAGGAAGGTTTTAGATCATTACATGATGGGTAGGCTTTCTACCTGGTCTTAAAAGGGTCTATGAACTGCCCAGTGACCACCTCACGTGAAGGCAGTATAAGGGTTTACAAGGAATGGTTGGGACACATTGTGACCGCCATTACCGAGTAAACACTCAGTTCATAGTTGGATGTTTCACGAATCTGAACCCCGACTGAAAGTCATGAGGCAGACCGCTACTCTCCACCTAACCTATAATTAGGTTTATTCGTAAAATTAAAATGCATGCTAAAGCAGTAACAACGCGAGCTAAAATTAAAGACCAACAAAAGGAAAACAATCAAACAATCAATGCTTAGTCCGACCAGACATGGCTTTTCCCAGTGGAGTCACCATTCTGTCGCACGTCACCCGCGCGGCGTCGGCTAACGATTTTTTATTATTTGTGTTTTGCTTGGTTCGTTGGAGTCGCCACCTAGTATTATGGTCACTAGAAACCTATGGTCTGCGAGAGTCTGAGTAAGGGACTGGTTGTGCAAGGGGAAGATGCATCACCCCAGTGCACCCTACCTAGGGTAAGCTGTATTGTTGTTTGATTGTTTTTCTTGGTCGAGTTTCTATTCGTTGGTCTTTTCTAAGGTTCAAGGCAGATCTCCTTTCATGAGGGAGTCTCTACCTTATCGGGTCAAATCCTAACCGTTCTAAAGTCTAAATTTTAGCATCGCATTTATTCACACTTTGTATCTTTAATACCTGAGGGTGTACATTATCGTGTAATTTCACACCACATAAATATTAAAGTCTACATCTAGATCCTAAAAAACAAAAACTTAGAAAAATATTTTTGACGTGTTGGCCAAATCCTAATGGATAATCATAAACTGGTTACGATATTCATTTTTGGATTTTTTTTTAAATATGAAAAAGATGCAAATTTTTTTGAAATATGCTTGGAAAAATTTTAGGATTTGGCCGTATGCAATAAAATATATATTTTCTTGAATTTTTTTTTTGAAATATTTCGGAGAAAAACGGGTATTTTAATACCGGATTTGTATCTTACAATGTAAGTATACAACCCAATATTAAGCAAACTTGGTAGAAGAATATTTGAGAAAATCACAAATATTTTAAAAATGCCCCTTTGAAATTTTTTTGAATTTTTTTGTTTTTTTTTTTTTGTTTTATTTTTTAAATATAATAATAATATATTATATATAATATATTATTAATATATTACAACATATGTGGACTGGGCCGGCCCAGATAGCTGGGCTGAGCTCAGTCCAAAAATGAGGGGCCAATATCGGCCCACACAATACTTCTTCTTTTATTTTTAGGGATGGGCTGGACCCGACCCAGATAACTGGGCTGGGCCAAAACAGGTCCAGCCCAAAGCAACTCAGTCACTGGCACAGCCCAATGACTGAGTTGCACGCAATAGTGCAACGTGAATTAATTCACGTTGCATTGTTCCCATGCAACATAACATAGAAGGGAAGAAGAAGAGAGGAGGGAAGCTTACCTGGCGTGGAGGGAGCTGGCGGCCTGGTTGGTGGTGCACGGTGAAACTGGAGGTGGTGAGGCCGGCGGCTTGCACTGGTCACGGCTGGAAGAAGAAGGAGCAGAGTCCTGCAAAGGAGAAGGAAAGCTCACGGCTGGAGCTGTTGGTGTGGTTGAGGAGAGAGCTGCTACCCCGGCTGCCTTTGGGAAGGAAAAGAGCTTCTGGGCAAGGTGGCGGCCGCTGCCTCTGCTGTTGCCGCTGCTGCTGGAGTCGCAATGGCAGAGGAGGAAATTTTTACAGAGAAGAGAGGGAGAGAAGTGGTGCAACTATCACGCGAGATGGTTTTATGGCTACTGGAGGTGGGGATGATGGTGAGAAGCCAGGTGATGAAGGTGGTGGTGGCTGAAGGCCACGGTGGAGAGAGAAGGCAGAAAAAGGATTGTTTGCAGGAAAAATGAACACGGAAGGCTTGTTTTCGGCCAACTGTGAGCTCGATTTTCCCCCCCTTCTGAGCATGAAATCTGCTCCTATTTATAGGGGTGGAAAGAGGGTAATCTTGTATTCGCCGGGGAAAAAGTCTCAGCCCTTGATTCGACTCGAAGAATCCAAGCCGTCGGTTCAAAGTGTGCACCTCGAACTGCCAAATTTGGCAGTCCAAGGCTGCAGACTGCCCAAGGTGGCCACTTTAGGCCAATCAACGGAGCCGTTTCGACGTTTTTAGGCCCCACCGGACAATTCTCGGGACTAGAGGGGTTTCAAGGGGCCATTTTGGTGCACGCTTTGTCGATTTGGGGGGCCAAACGAGGCATCAAATGCGCCTGTAAATATGCTACTCGGACAACTTCGTGGGGAAGATGATGAACAGAGAACAGGCGACGCGTCGCCTGGTCTCTTCCCCTTTTTTTTTTAAACGTGTAAACGGCGCCGTTTTGGGTTAAAATTAGGGATTTTTGCCGATTTTCAATTTAGTCCTCTAGCTTTCAATTTCTTTCAATATAATTCCCTAATTGACCATAAACTTCTGATTTAATGCAATGTGGTCCCGGCGTAACTTCAACTTTAACCCCAGATTTACGCGTCGTTTGCAATATGGTCCTTTGTCTCGGATATATGCAATTTCGTCCCTAATTGACCATTAAACTTTCAATTTCTTCAATTTGACCCCCGGATTTTGTCAATTAAACCCTTATAGTTTGGCGCCTTTTGCAGATTTGTCCTTGGCTTTGGATTTTGTCAATTTAACCCCTAATTGGCCCCAAAACTTCAATTTGCTTGCAATTTGACCCCTGATTTCAATTAATTAACTTGATAAAAATTAAATTTGGTCTCTTAAAATACCAATATTCTTAATTAAATCCAAATTAGGCTCCCAAACTTAATTTTTCACCAATTAAGCATCTAATAAAATTAATTTGACCCATTTAAAGTATAATTAAATCCTTGCACTTAATTAAATCCTTCATTTGGACCTAAATTAATTCTTAAACATAATTAAAATTTAATTTGGCCCATGATTAAATCAAATTGGCCTATTAAAAATTTAATTATGTCATTGGACTTAATTTTTATGCAAATTTGTCCAATAATCATTTAATTTGACCTTGAATTTGCATTTTTTCTCCAATTTTGGGCATAATGGGGTGCAACTAGGTCTTGAATCTCCTCCAAAAATTGCAACTTGATTTCCCGGCCTACTTTCTCCACGTTGCCAGCCTTTATTATTTTTTTGTTTTTATTTAAAAAAAAAATTATTTTGGGGAATAACCCAGAATTGGGTTATGACAATGAAGATGTTTGCTTTTGGTACTTATACATTTAAAAGGTATGAATAAGGAACTAATATTATTAAATTATTCGAAAAGAATATTTAGCATATTAATGTAATAATTAATTCAATATGAATCTTTTGAGTTTATAATTGTTTGTAGTTAATGTTTTATTTGTTGATGATGTGAGGTTGAGAAAATACAATGAAGTATAGTTATGTGAAATATTATATGATGAGATGGGATATAATCCAGGATAGTTGGATTAAAGTGGAAGTTTTGAGTATTGTGATTGAATGAAGTCTAGTCGAATACTTGGTAATATCAGAAAACAAAGGAAACTCTGCCGAAATTTTCAAAATAAAATAAAATAAAATAAATAAATAATCTCATAATCTTAGACATATTATTCAATACTTGACATTAGTAAAGAAATGTTTGAGATTTCATGACATTATAATTTGAGGGTGTTACACACCCTTGGAACACCCACAAGCCAATCAATTAGCTCAAAATACCCAAAAGGTCCACAAACCAGAAATCAAACCGGTTTATATTTATCTTTCTTAGCTTAGATTTATTTTTAGACAACATTGAGATCCTAAACTAAAAAATAATTAACCATTGATTAGAATTAAATCGTATCAAATAAAATTTTAAATATCAAAATAAATTATTAAAAAATACACTGTATATCCACAATGTTTCGTGAGTTTGTATATATAATATAATATAATATAATATAATAAAAGTAGTTAAATAAATATAAGTTTCTTCTCAGATCCCACTCCAAGTTGACAATAAACCCATTTAGCCCTTCGTCAAATGGGCTGCAAGCCCCTTCCAATCGGCACCATCATGGCATCCTCTTTTTTAACAGAAAGAAAATTAGCTTGCAAAGGTTTAGCGGAGACTGTATTTTAAATTGCATTTTATTAGCTTGATATCCTTGCTAGCTACTGAAATATAACTAAATCGATATTAATATATTTTCTCCTCTTAAGTTCATAAACCTCTTACATAACTCAAAAAAATACATAGAATTCAATCATTCTTTAATGCAAGATTTAAGTCAAGCATGTAGAAATTCCAGTTTTTCTCTTCTTCTCTTTCTGCGTTCTGTATATTTCCCAAGGGGAAGAAATAACGTCTTTCTCTCTGCTATATAAATGTTTTGTTAGAGACTTGTTCCTTGGTAGAATTGTTAGAGATCTTAATTGACCAATGCATCTGAATTATAATTTTAAGCAATTATACTATTTTAAAACGCTAATAACTTCAAAAATTTATTTTCTAACTTGTTTTATATGATATGATTAAATATTAAAAATTATTTCTCAACTTGTTATCTTTGGTACAGTTAAATTTCAGAGAATAATCCATTTTCTAGAAATATAATTTACTATAAAATTTATTTGATAAAAAATCCATTTTCCAAATTAAAACGCATAAAAAAAATAAGCTAAAGACCATATATATATATATATATATCCTGAGATGTAACTCAACTGGTCAGCTCATAGATTTTTTTTCTAGAGGTTATCAGTTCGAGTTCCACAAATCTCAGGGCTATTAGATGTTTACATGGTCGTTAACTTCAGGATTCGTGGGATTAGTCGAGATGCGCACAAACTAGTCCGGACATCCATGTTAATATATATATATATATATATATATTTTGCCACGTTCACATCATTAGTGTTTGCATGTCTGTGTATCCAAGTTTCCAACTCTTGAAGTAAATTAATCTGGGTTCATCAGATTAGTTGGATGTGATATATAGTAACCTTGAATTTAGCAATAATAATCCTCCTTTAAATCGCTGTCTACCAGCTGATCACGGAGATGACTTGCAGGTAGTTATCAGTTATAGTCTCATTTATAGCATATGTCGTCAATTATTATTGCATGCATTCTTTTTAATGAAATTAAATGTATTAAAAAACAACATAAAATTATTATTAAAATATCTGAAATAGTTTTTTAATATGATATTAAATTTTAATGGCTAAATAAATATAAGATAATGTAGGTTTATGCTTGAAGATTTGTTAAATATTAATAAATTATTCTTGAAGCTTTATTACTGAGATGATTGTTTTAGGCAATGAAATGCAATAATTATGCCTTCAATAAAATACTAGTCTTTTCTTTTTTATAGACAATTAATCTTAATTTTGAACTCACAATTAATTAATGTTTGTACCAGAAGAAAAGATCTATTGCTATACAGTCGATCCCTGGCCCAGTTTTTCCAATTATTTCTACGGAGGAGTATCGGTCAAACTTGAAAGTAATAAGATTTGGATTTGACAAGAATGATTTGCTTTTGATTTAACTCAAATTATATATGAACATAATCTTAGATCTGGAAAAAGTAATCAAGAGCTACCGCCCGCGGATGAAGCATGCACGGCTAGTTTAGATTAATATATCAGTGTCAAGCTTTCCGTCATTATCCCATCGTTATGAAAATTAAATTTGAAAGCTGACAAGAACCATCATAAAAGAGACATGAGAGTCACAGCAGCACCACGCATTTCAGTCTCGCAGCAGCACCCGCATTAATTTCTTGACTGGCCACCTACACCAATCTATCTGTTTTAAACACAAGCCATTTTACTCTCTACGTATCTCTCTTTTATCCTTATCCCATAATTGTTGAATGATCTTTTAATCCCACGTCCATATATAGCATTGATGCTTGGTTGTTCGGTTATCGTTATTTTTCCTCTGGCCGGCCATTGATTAGTACAAGATTAATCGGCACGTTCCTCTTTCTTCTCTCGTGTTCCTCGATCCACTAACTCCTAGCTGAAAATTGTGAGCGGGCACTATGGAGATAGAGGTGGCGAGTAGTAGTTACAGTGCTAAGAGTAGCAGTGTTAGTATTAGTACTAAAGGTGGTGATGGTGGTAGCAGTAGCATGTATCAAGAAAAGGTGGCATCGGAAGGTGGAGCGGAGAGGGGGGTCTATTTGGTGTGGGAGGATCTAACTGTGGTGTTGCCAAATTTTGGAAATGGTCCAACAAGAAGGCTGCTCCAAGGACTTAGAGGGTTTGCTGAGCCAGGTAGGATCATGGCTATCATGGGTCCGTCTGGGTCTGGAAAATCCACTCTTCTTGATTCACTAGCAGGTATGATTCATTGCTTGGATCCCTTGCTCACTCTCCCTCTCACGCGCACACATATTCACAAATGTGCACAAACATACGGGTTGTGGCAATAGACTAGCGTCTTCCTTTTTCTTTCTTGGGTGGAAATTGGCTGTCTGCTTTGTCTTAACAGCCTCCCAGGACAAAATCATATATATATATATCATTTGTTTACTCCTCCTCCTTGGAAGTTCGTACTGTCCATATGTAAGTGTAGAAATTGTGTGTTTTATCATGGGAAATTGGGATAGCATGTCCACTCAAGCTGCCTCCAGTTATCAACTACTGGTACGCACTGTTCTTTTTATAGAAAGGTTTTTTGGGCCAATGGAAAGTTATGTGAAAGCTCGACCAGACTGCCACAGATACTCCCTTTCCTCTACAAGAAAGTTTTGCATTGACTTGGAAACGCCAAATCTAATATATTTTATCAAGATCCATGCCTAATTTCCTCAATTATATCAAACTAACCAAGTAACATGGTACAGAGTATTCAGACCATAATTTAGTAATGTTTGATCGAATTTACAACACCAAAAAAGAGGAAGAAGAAGAAGAAGCTGCCCTTCTAAAAAGAACAGTGTTTCCCTCCTTTGTTAGAGGTTATCGAGATGTATGTGCCAAGCAGGAGTGAAAGACCACCTTGTATAGAAAATTAGAAATAAAAACTAAATCAGAGCTCTCTTGGTGCTCACTACTTCTTTTAAAAAAACTGATTTTACTAATTAAGGGGTAGATTCTTGATAGATTATCAGTTTCAGTTCAATTTCCTGGAGAGACAGAGGATAGACAAAAAAAGAATACTACTCCACTTGATAAATTTAAAGTTTTTGTTTCTTGAGAGTTTAGCGTTATCCTTGATATATATATATATATCAGCATTTAATTTCAATCAACCCCTTAGCTCTATTATGATATCAGGCAAGGCTCAAGACCTGGCCGAGCTGGATTTCACAAAAAACAAGAAGTTGATCTTGTGCAATCGAGTTAAAAACTCATGTCGAGTTAACTCATAATCCGGTCAAAATCCATTCATATTTTTAAAATATTATTAATTTTAAAATGATGTTATTTTGAACTTAGATTTGTTTTTTAGATTAAGAAATGAGTGCCAAGAATTAAAATTACAGAGGAATGATCAAAGGGACTTCGTCTTAACTGTAATTTACAGAAGTATTAACTAGCGAGTGATCATTAAATAAAAGATAAAAAGAAAGAAAAAAGAAATACTAATCAATAAGCTGATAATTTTCACTCTACGTGATATAATATAGACATGGATACCTATACTGGGTAGAAAATATAAAGGGATTGGTTACTACGTAGGTACTTTGTTAATATGTTGGCAGCAGCATAGCTGATCAAACGTTTTCCTGAATTTTCAACCTTGTGGTTCTGAAATAGTTGACTTGTGTAATCTTTTGCTAATAGCATTCATCATCGATCTTGCCACAGGTAGACTGTCAAGAAATGTCATAATGACTGGAAGTGTTCTTTTCAATGGAAAGAAGAGGAGGCTAGACGCTGGTGTTGTGAGTACTGTCTACCTATATGCCACATACAAGTCCAATAGGATCTGCAAATCTTATTCACATGGCCAATTTTATGAGTTGCATGCTGAAAAGGCATTGTAGATGTGGATTGCTGACTCTCCTATGAGCATGTTTCACCCTATGACTTGCCAATAAAATGAGATAAAATACTGGCTAATTGAGTTCTTTAGCACTAAATTCACGAGCATAGGAAATTCTTATATTTCAAGTTTATAATAAGCTTCAAAAACCTTGCTACAAAAGAAATATTCATATAACTAATTCTTTGACCATATAAGCAGTATGATTTTAGCTTAACAGAATTTGTTCACTCGTGTACTTTTCCTGTGTTGAATTTCAGGCTTATGTGACACAAGAGGATGTGTTGTTAGGAACTCTTACAGTCAGAGAAACGATCACTTACTCTGCAAATTTAAGGCTTCCAAATACGATGAGAAAGGAGGAGATTGATTGCGTCGTAGAAGGAACGATCATGGAAATGGGTCTCCAAGATTGTGCTGATCGGATGGTTGGAAACTGGCATTTGAGAGGCATAAGTGGTGGTGAAAAGAAGAGATTAAGTATTGCAATAGAAATCCTCACAAGGCCACATCTCTTGTTCCTTGATGAACCTACTAGTGGTCTTGATAGTGCCTCAGCATTCTTCGTAATTCAAACACTTAGAAATATAGCTCGCGATGGAAGGACAATTATATCTTCAATTCACCAGCCAAGTAGTGAAGTTTTTGCACTCTTTGATGATCTTTTCTTACTCTCCGGTGGTGAAACTGTCTATTTTGGAGATGCAAAGATGGCTATAGAGGTATGAGAAGACTAGAGAAAATAAAACTTACATGCGTGATCTTAGAAATACAAAGTCAAGCTCATGTTGATTTACTACAATCTAATTATTGGTATCCATCTTCACAGTTCTTTGCTGAAGCTGGTTTTCCATGTCCAAGAAGAAGGAATCCTTCTGATCACTTTCTACGCTGTATAAATTCAGACTTTGATGCTATAACAGCTACACTGAAAGGATCTCAAAAAATTCGAGTATGTATCACTTCCAACTGCAACCTTCTGACGTGGTATTTTGAGTAACACTTCCTCATCACGTGTTACTTATATCAGTGTTGAAGATGCCTCTGAGTAAAAGATTTCATTTCACAGATGTTAAACATCTTTTGGCAAGCTGTTTCAGGTTCCTCTCCAAAAACAAAAAGGGAAAAAAAAGTTGGGAGTCCTGTATGCCAATTTACCGGCAAATGAGGAATTGAATACAGCAATAGGATGATAATTTCCCAACATAGTCATACAGTAACATCTGGAATTTTCCTTCTTTTCTCTGAAAGTAGCAAATGGTTTGGAAAAAAAGTACATAGCAGACATCCCAAAACTACCACCTTTTAAACTGTATTTATTATGACTGCTCTTTTACTTAACAATGAACATTAAGTTGCTCAAAATTGGAACTTCCAAGTTTTTCAATTTAGTACTCTGATTACAAGTTGCTTCCATGTATGTATATAGCAAAATGGTGCGAATGAGCATATTTATTTTGACTTTAATCTGAGTTGCGCCAAGTTTAGTTGTTCTGCTCTAAGATAAGTATCTCTACATAACTTATTAGATTGTATGACCAGCAGAATTCTGCCTCTGCACAAACACACACATTCTCCTGTGGACGCCTTTATTCACTTTTTGTTTATGTTAATCATGCTGTCATGCAAGACTGATGCAACTGTCCTGTATCCGTCTTAATTATAGGATGTCCCTATCTCGGCAGATCCTTTGATGAGTTTTGCAACAGAAGAGATCAAATCAAGACTTGTTGAGAAATATAGGCGCTCGAACTATGCGCAAAAGGCCAAAGCAAGGGTTAAGGAGATATCAGCTATTGTAAGCAACTGAAATCTCAGATTTTGCAGCACTAATACTTCATTCCTGTCATTTAATGCTGTCGATCTGCAATCTCACATCATCACACGATATAACAATTCTGTTCTTTGCTATTCTTTTGCACCAATTACTAATACCAAAACTTGTTCAAAGCTCTGTGCTTTTACACTCCATTTTCCATTAAAAGCTGTAAGAAAAAATTTCCTCTGCTTGACGTGTTTGCTTATCTGCTCTGAATAATTTTAATGGACAAGCTAATAGGAATAATCACTGAATGTAGCCTCTTCTAAACATGTTTGATGAAAACACCTTTTGAAAGTTCATGCTAAATGCTGCTGTCTGTTAAACATTTCTTGAAGAAGCTCATCTATTGCAGGAAGGACTGGAAGTTGAAACTCAAAGTGGAAGTGAAGCAAGCTGGCGAAAGCAACTCTCAACACTGACCCGAAGATCATTTGTGAACATGTCCAGAGATGTGGGATATTACTGGGCAAGGATAGTGATCTACATAGTTGTTTCCATCTGTGTTGGTACAATCTATCATGATGTTGGGCATGACTACACTGCGATCTTGGCTAGGGTAGCTTGTGGGGGATTTATAACTGGCTTCATGACTTTTATGTCTATTGGAGGCTTCCCTTCTTTCATTGAAGAAATGAAGGTAAAGATCTTGTTTATGTAGAAAAGATAAAATGATAGAAGAAGAATCATGAAGAAATCTGTGCCTGTGAAAAGATGATGGCATGGTAGAAAGATTCTTAATTTGTGGTCTTGACTCCTTGTTCTTTTATATATAACAGGTTTTTTATCGAGAAAAGCTTAATGGCTATTATGGGGTTACAGTGTTTATCCTGTCCAATTACTTCTCCTCTTTCCCGTTCTTGGTTACGATCGCTCTCCTCACCGGGACCATATGTTTTTACTTGGTGAAATTTCGATCGGGATTTAATCATTACGTATTTTTCTGTCTCAATATCTTCGGCGCCATTTCTGTTATAGAGAGCCTGATGATGGTTGTAGCTTCACTGGTCCCCAATTTCTTGACGGGACTGATTACTGGGGCTGGAATCATTGTAAGATCAAAACACTTCGATCTTCATTAAACATTTTGATTTCTATGTTGGCCATCTGATTTATCTGACCACTAACCTAATCTGGTTACTCATGCAGGGGATCATGATGATGACCTCTGGTTTCTTCAGATTGCTGCCTGATCTTCCAAAACCGTTCTGGCGCTATCCAGTTTCGTATATCAATTTTGGAGCCTGGGGAATTCAGGTAATTCTATTAATTTCTCATACATATAGTGAAGAATGATTGTCGAGAGGCATTAGAAGAAAACCATAATCATGCTTAACGGAATTTTGATAGTTTAACCTCTGCATGGGATTTTATTTTAATGTGTATCTACAACTGGAAATGCCTGTTAGGAACAAGGAGAGTGGTTTCTTTAACCTCTAGATGAGATTTTACTTGTCTCATTGAGGAAGATAGAAGTGCAAGTTGACTTTGTGTAATGATTTTCTTGAAGAAGTTGGGCAAAACATCTCAGGACCTGCTTTATGTTTCGCAACAAAAAGCATGTCAATAACAACATCATATCCAGAATGTCATAATATAAGGAATAGCTGAGAAAGATGTTACGCAATCTGTTGTCCCTAATCACACATGCATGTAGCCTCATCTCCTTCAGCAGCAAGATTGAAAGAAAAGGATTGGTGAGTGGTGACATATTGACATTGTAGATTTTTAACCCATTCCTTATTCTACTGCAAATATAGGGTGCCTACAAGAATGATTTCCTCGGACTTGAGTTTGAGCCTCTAGTACCTGGTGAGCCAAAAATATCTGGAGAATTTGTTGTCACACGTATGTTTGGCGTCCCCCTAGATCATTCGAAGTGGTGGGATTTATCTGCTATTTATCTCATTCTTGTATGCTATCGGATTCTATTCTTCGTTGTGCTCAAGCTCAAGGAGAGAGCTTTGCCATTCGTTAAGGATCTTTACAGTAAGAGAACTTTGCGAATAATTGAAAAGAGGCCTTCCTTCAGGAAAGCACCATCTTTTTCTTCCAGCAGGCATCAGCCTCTCCACTCGCTGTCTTCTCAAGAGGGCCTTAACTCTCCACTCAACTAGGAATCCCCAATAATCTCGAGTTGCTAATCAAGTTGTAATACATTCTGCTGCTCTTATTGTAACTCGAAGTTCATGCATACACAGCAGCAAATACTTAAAGATAGATTGTAGTCCTGTCGAAGGTGGACATGCAAGACTTCATCACTATTATTTCTGATGGATGCAATGAAAGCATACATGGGAAATTGCCCAGCTTGTATTTAATACTCTGTTACCCTATATATGTATTGTCGTCAAGTTGTATTTTTTTCCCTCTTCTTTATGCCTGTGAATCATGCAAATTTCTTTTCTAGACTCGCCGAATAATCTAATCCTTACATATCTAAAATTAATGTCCTGGATTAATTACTTTGCAGCATATTAAAT
>Ga0307510_10007960_pt1 | contig 12611 bp, 9 predicted proteins | sample 12_EM_MG_FD_207224 | JGI IMG/M metagenome (GOLD analysis project Ga0307510, IMG submission 207224) | Populus trichocarpa ectomycorrhiza microbial communities from riparian zone in the Pacific Northwest, United States - 12_EM | ecosystem: Host-associated > Plants > Roots > Unclassified | place... | reverse complement strand
ATTTCTAAATAAGGTATTTGGATTAAAACAAAAGAACTCAAATATCTCTCAACGAAGTATGAACCTAAGCTCTAGATTTGAGAGAAAAAATCAAAGCTTAAAAGAAAATGAAAACGCTAAAAATAAGATGAGAAAGAGTGAAAAATCTAAAAAATTAAAGTTAGAAACTCTTCTTTCACCCTTTTTTTTTATAGTGAATTTTAGAAGCTAAAAGATTGAAATTAATAGGAATTAGTTTCCACCATTATCAATCTTTGATTAACCACCATAAACCAATAATTAAGTTTAGGAAAACCATGTGTTCTTTGAGATTAATTTCTCATTCACCCATAATTTGTTTAAATCATGTTAATTAAATAAATTTCTAACAATCCCTTACATGAATTGAAATTATCTCATCGGTTTGAAAATGACTCAAAGATTTGTTGGGAGATACTAATTTGGTAGATTACTATATCAGAATAGATAGCTTTTGACTTTGAACCTTTCTTAGTGAAATACTATCAGATTTACTCGGATAAATAATGAACTCGATGTCTTGAACTATTCAGCTTTTTATGCAAACCAAGATAACAATACTCGTATAGTTCTCTATCTAGAGATTTCATTTGGTTCTTACTATTGTGTTTTTTTTTGCCTTTGAACAACTCCTGGATTCATGAGTGTTTTAAACAATTTAACCTCTATCGAAATTCTCAAAGAAACATCTACATTTCTCACTCATATAAGTGATCTTTCATTAAAAATATTATGCTATACTCCATTTGGTGTACCAAAATATAAAAATTATTAAGAGCTCAACTCACCTTTTATCACGTTGTAATTGTATAATGATGACTTAGTTTTCTAACGCTACCAAGAATGTTATATGACTTAGTTTTCATAATTTAGTCTTGAGATATTCAATCAACTAGGTATGGTTACTATCATTACACTCTTTCATATTTTAAAAGCTTTAAGCTCATTCTTCTTGATGAATCATATACAAGCTCTCTCAACAAACTTTAGTTAGTGGATCTGTAATATTTTCCTTTGATTTTATATAGCCAATATAAATAATTCCATTCGAGAACAAGTATTTAATGGTATTATGTCTACGATGTATATGTTTAGACTTACTATTATACATATCACTTTGTGATCTTCTAATTGCTGACTGACTATCGCAATGCACACAAATAAATGATATAGGTTTTGGCTAACATGAAATACAATCTTTGTATTTTCCAATCCAATTTTATTTTTGGCTAAACAACATGTTATTATTTGGGTTTTTTTTATTTATCATTAGAGATGATTAGTGTCCAAGTTTTTTAACTCCAAAAATTAAAATTTCAATCTATTTTCACTTAAAAATACCTCAAAATATTCTAAAACCTTTATAAATCCATTTTTTTACCCTGAAACAAAATGGAATCACCTTTTTTAAAAAATCAAATTGAATCCATAAAAACTTAACTAGTTTTGATCTATTTTTTTTAGCAGGTTTAAAGAGAAAAACCATCTTCATTGAACTCTTCTCTTTAAGACGAATCCATTCATACAAAGATCGATACTTTTTATGGTCATAATATGGTCGATCGAACTCTTTCTCACTTATCTTTCTTTTTTAGTGAGTCCCTCTACTCTTTGAGCATTCATATATATTGAAACATGAAAAAATGAAGTTTAGAATCAAAATGTAAAAATCATAAAAGAATAGGAACTAAATATGCAAAAATTAAAAATTAAAGGGCCAATATGAAGTTCTCCACATCTCTGAAAAATGTAGTTGGAAAAGAGCTTTGTTTTTATTTTTGTTCATTTTGGTCCTTGATCTTTTAATTTTTTTTAACAATAACTTATATTCTATTTGGTAAAATTGATATTTAATCTAACATCCAAATATTCCCTGCCATCTTCATATACGATAAACATGCAAATCAAAATAAATTCTAAAATATATAACCAAGAAAAAATGGTAGAATATCTCACTGAACTCACCTTTTTGCAGTTATTGAGTCAGTTACCATGAAGAAAGGAGGACCTCGTACTGCTCTTTACGATCTTTGTAAGAAAGTTCAGTGGCCAATGCCTACATTTGATACAACAGAAACGAAATCCAGGTTTGCCAATTCAACTAGCTCTCTCTCCTGCCTTTTTTTTCCCTCCAAACTTTCATTTATATGCAAAGATCAAATATTTCCTTTCACCGTTATTAATTGTACAGGGTATTTTGTTTTCCATGCTACATGTTTTCTGCATATTTTTCTCTCTTTCTTCTAATCAACTTCTTTCCACAGAACTGCAATTGAATTCGGTGAAGGCCCCCCAAAAAGAAAGGGGTTTAACAGTTACGTATCAAAAACCATCTTGAACATGCCGTCTTTTGGCGTTGTTGAATGCGAGGTCTGATAAGAAGACTTCATATGACTCTGCAGCACTTGCCATGCTTAATGAGCTTCAAAAACGGGGGCAGGTCATCATTGGTGAATCAATATAAGACTTGCTGTGGTATGAGTTACTATTCTCTATTCTGTCTAATTTTGGAAGCATGATGGTGAATTTTTGTTTAATAATCTGCCATCTCTTGATTCAAAACACAGAGCAACCAGGAAAGTAGTGAGTGACGCCTAGCCCCAGGTGCTGTTGTAAGCTTAGATTAGAGTAACTTGTGAACTATCCCCCATTTCCTGGATAATGTTTCTGCCAATCAACCTTGTAACCAGAAGGGTTTATGTATATGATGTGACTATTAATACAGGAAACAAAAAAAGGTAGCATTATGTTATGGTTTGCAGTTCAGTGGTGCCCTCTTGCAAACCAGAAAGGTTTCACTGGTCAATCCATCTAGCATCAAAAAAGAAAAAAGCATATAACTTGCAAGCTGTTTTCTTATCCCATGTCGGCTTCTAATTTACATAAATCTCATCTAACATTTGTAAAAAGAGAAAGAGAAAAGAAAAGAAAAGCAAGAAAGCATCTTATCTAGCGGATGCCTGTCTGATGGACTTCGATGACATTGACATTTGGATCAGTCTCGTGTGTTAAAAATTAGCGATATAAAAAATGGGCTGAATAAATAATTGAAAGGGTTAAAAATTTAAAATGGTAATAAAAGCCTTGAATCAAAATTTCTGACAACATTAATCGTACTTCTATGTTAATCCTCATTAAAGGTGAATTATTTATTATTTATATTCTTATTAGTTTTCAGTAGATCCTTTCTTAATGAATCATGAAATTGTCATACAAATTGAAATATTTCTTCAAAATAATTAAGAATGGGCATTTGTTATGTTGAGTTCAATGGATCTAGTCTGGTGTGTTAAGGTTTGAGTTAAAGCATTAGGTTTTATGTATTTCTTGATCAAATAATGAAAAAAAAACCCTACAAAAGATACTGGTATGCTAGCTTGTAAGAGCCCGTTTGGCTGAGTGTTTGTGGCAGCATTTATTATTTAATAGTTACAACATATTTATCGGTTATAAAATCAGCCACAATTTTTATGCGCGGGTTTTTTTATTATCTGCGTTTAAAACTCTGTTTTGTTGAAGCAGAAATGACATGCTGCTCGTTGTGTTCCTGTAATGCAGCCTCTCCTACACAGTGGAGAGTGAATTAATTCACTCTCCACTGATGTTCACTAAGTGAACAGTGGAGACATTCTTTATTATTCTGGTCGGACCGGATCCGGTTTAAAGCTAAATGCATTGAACCAGGTCTGACCCAGTAAAAAAAATTCAATTTTTATTTTTATTTTTAATTGTGTTTTATTCAAAAAATTAATGTTTAACATTATTCAATGACACTACATAAATTAAACAGAGATTGCTTGATGACATAACATTTGCATTAAAAACTATCAATATTAATATATATCATTTTCAATTATTTTATAACCTCAATTTAAAAAATATTCTTAACCAAATACATTAAATTATTTTTTGTTCAACCTCAATTTCAACTACAGTTTTAACCAAACATATATAAATATCAAATCAACTTCAACTAAAAATATTTTTATAAAATAATTTTTTAAATCACAACCACAAAAACTACCACAATACCAAACACACACCGGATAAAAACCCATCTCAGAGAAGGGTGTCCTCAGCACTCCTCCAGCTAATCGTACGAGGATGCACGTGTTTCTCGTTGTACTGAAGTTGGATCATGATGAGCCCATGAAGCTGAGAAGCAAGTGGCTTCTAAAGTTATTGGTGATGAAACCAAATAGAGCAAGTTGACTGCATATTCTTTTCCTGGCTTTGATAATGCAAGGAAGAAAAAACCTGCAGTCTGCAATGCCTAGCTGGTGCAAATATTCCTGCAAACATAGGCAATGACTATTCATTGACAACTCACTTTCTGTCAAATGGCAACTTGAATAATAATATACGACGCAGAACAAATCCACTCGCCCTTTTTGGTTTTACATTTGCATGAAGAGAGTTATTTTGAGTTGATCAAAAGACCTCATCTATGCAATGTGTTGAATTTACATGGTATGGTGTCAAAGCGCACCCACCGAAGAGATGGACTGTATACATAACAGGTGTAGTTAGGAAAAACAACAAAATTTGTTGGGATTTTCACTCATCTATTGTTCCTTATGCACGTCAAATGCAAGTATATATGTATATGCAAAGAGAGGGTAATTGTGTGATGCAAAGTAGAAACTGTCTTTCATTCTCAGAAAGCTGGTGGTGGAAACAGCAAACTCCCACAGCATTGAGCTTTCTCAGTTTTCACAAGTCACCATTGGCCAGTGACTATAAAGCAGCGTGTATGCCAGCTTGATACGGTGACATCATGCTCTAATCAAAAGCTCATATACATTGCTGTTGTTATCCCCGCTAACACGCTTCAGCATCTCAAAACTCTTACGGCTCCCTAAGAAATCAATCCGTTTAAAAATCACATAACCATGCACTGATGTTTCTTTGCTGGAGTACGCCGATCGAAGCCTGTCAGCATGTCTGGAATCAGTATGAATAGCAGCCCCTATTTCTTGCCCTGACATATCCTCCTGGAAGAGAATATAACACACATCAGCATTGATTCTAAGAGCCATCAGGATTGATCATACAAGTTGATCAAAACATCCATATTTATGATCACAGGAAGTGACGTACTAGCTAAGGGAAGGGAAAATATTTTCAAAACTTACCTGATAAAATGCATATATATGATCTAAAACCTCCAAACATGTAAAACCATTTTCACTGAAAAAGGTTCTTGAAGATGGCCCCATTTCAGAAAATCGGTCAACGGGAAAAAGTATAGTCAGAAAGTGATTCTTAAATATCAATTCGGTTTTCTCACTGCAAAACACAGAAAGAGAATGCAGTGAGACACTCATAAGCATTGAGGATAATTTTGGAAGGCATCCCAGTTGAGAAAAACAATAACCTCTCCGTCAGTGGCCGGGTTAAGTTTGCAAATGAAGCTTCTGAGTCCTTGATGTCTCCTTTTGCATCAAAAAATACAGATGTATGCTGTTCACTAACATCTTCGCTACTAAAAGAGTCTGTGTAAATAGAAGCTGTTGAAGTTGGCTCAGATATTGACCAGCAGATTGAATCCAGAAGGCTGCTAGGGGTTATTGGTCGTATTGGGGTTTGACAGGTCTGTAAAAATCCACAGAACAAAAGATATGTTTCACATCAACACAAGGCAGTTTTCAATACAGGACCAGATGAACCTACCCACATGCAGAAAAACGCACTTGAAAGGAAGAGAAAACATGAAATAATATACAAGACATCACCACCAGCATGTCATTCATTTGAAAAATATGCAGAGGCACAAGGAGTCAAGGATCACCAAGAAACTGACAAATAATGACTTTCAGGTGAAAAAATTTACTAGCAAATTATCATGTTCATAGGATTCTGTAAAAGCACTCTTCAGCATTTTGCATGGTGATCAAATGTCAACAGCCCAAGATTTTCACCATCGCACCAGGGATGGCCCCTCAGTAATCAGGCCCAAGTCTTTCAAGTTATGACTTATTTTCATGGGACAATAGCTGTAATGGCCCAAATTTGAGAAAAGACCCCAATTCTACATGTTAAAGTAAACACATCTTTAGTCGATGGTGTTCGTCAAAGAGCCATCTCAACTTAAAAGCTTAAGCTTTAGATGAGGTCCCAAAACATAGTTTATTCTATTCACTAGCACACCTCATGAAAACACTTTGGCTTAAAACTTGAACACGCTCACCACTACTTTGTGTCGAGATTTTTAATTTAATTAGAAAAATGAGGGGATGGGGCTTGCTAGGAATCGAACTTGTGGCCATTTAGTCATTGAGGCTTTGATATCATGTCAAAGAAGTGTGGTCCAATCCAAGCAAATGGTTTCATTATATTCACTAACAGTTTCTATGTCTATTATGCATTAAGCAAAACTGAGTCTCTCACACTAAAGCCAAAAAAAGAGAACAGAAAGACAGAAGGCATTGCAATGCGAGAATAGCTAAACATGAAAAACACAAGCATGCAAGTGCAGATCTGATAAAACATGAATATTATTAACCACTAACCTGCATACGATGACTGCGACGATTTCTAACCCCATTCTTAGCAATATTCACAATCTGTAGCCTTTCTTCGTGACTTGCTTTACCTCTCAAACTCTGTGGATCTTGAGGAACATTTCTTCCATCCATTTCCTAGAACAAAATCAATTTTAAAGATGCAAAGTACAGGGGAAACAAAAACAAACATCTAGGAAAACATTAATTAAAAAGTATCATCATTAAATAAGCATTTGAACAACATCAAAAGTACCTCTTCTGTAATGTGATTTTGAAAATTTTCCAGCATCACGCCAACATGTCTGGCCAAATCAGCAGACATGTGAACAAGCCTTTGCATGTGCTTCTCCTTCACGGTTTTCAGAATCCATGGTGGCTGAAATACATTACATGCGCAAAGAATTTAAATGAAATAAACTAATGAAGTGGAGTGCTAGTCAATATTAAGAGAAAAACGATTTTCAAGTTGTAGATCATGTCATCAGTTAGATCATACAAAATATATGCAACTACAATATGCAAACAGTTAAAAAAAACTGACTTGGAAAATTCAAACAGTTTAAGCATCAAAAAGCAACTCTGTAGAGGAGCAGCATTTCAGAAGAAAATGAGAACACAGAGTACTCATTCTAGTGTGGAATCAGCAATGCAGAACTCACAGTAACAAGGTTACTAGAATGGCCAAGGTATTTTTGGATAGAAGCCCCTTCACACACTACATAACTTGCACAGCAACCAACAAACCATCGATCTAAAACCTTGGCACCTTCTCTTGTAGCTGCCTCATAAACCTATCAAGCATATTAAATGACTCAAGGAGTTGATCAAAGACATTGTAAAGCAGTAAACATAGATGAAACATGGAGTCCCACTCATTTATCTAACATCAGCATGTACATTAGAAGTAAAGAAAACTCACTGCTATCTAATACCAACATTTCAACTCACCCTACTTCGCAGATCATCTGAAATGTCTGAATCAACATACATGGAATTGCCAGACAGGTTCAAGCCAATACTTTTGATAGGACTTCTTCCAGAAGATAGTTGATGCAGTCCTTCACTCTTGTTGAATTGCTTGGCATCATTAATACCAACAGGAAGACAAACATTTTCAGCACCAGTAAAACCGACAAGCCGATTCATTTCATCTAAGCGTGCACCATTTTCTCCAACACTCTTGACACTATAGAGTGATTCACTCAACCTCACTGCAACGGATGAAAAAACAAATGGATTTGATATAACAAGCTAAAAATAAAATCACTTTAATTCTCTTGTTTCCTTGTTGTGTTCTTGTTTGAGAAAAACAATCAAGATACATTTTCACATAAAAATCCTAACAAACAGAAGCCTCGCTAAAAAACTCAGGCAAATAGCCCACCTAAACCATATGGAAAACCCATAGAACCCTCTTTAAACAGAATAAAGGCAAGCATAAAAAAATATCAGTATAGCACTTGAAAAGGCACCATAGCTCTGAGAGAGATCAAATCTCCTAATTCATATGTGAGGTTACAAATAAGATTGAATTTGTGACAGAAAATTGCACAAAACCAGCTCTGGTAGAGAGAACCTTTGATTAGCAACTAAATGCATATAACTGATTAGTACAAAACCAGAATTAGTCAACTCTTACCATTCCTCCTGACACTGTCCACAAACCATCCAAGCGTTACAACAAAGAGACCAATTTTAGATCCATGCTTCAAAGCATGCTCTAATTTACGTCCACCAAAGCTGTAACTAGTGTTAAGGTTCCACAGAGTCATGGCATCAATAGCGAAAAGATATTTAATGTATTCTGGGACTAAAAGACAATGAGAAATGCCGAATAATACAGTCAACCCAGCCAAAGAATTAAGATGATTGCAAAATTTCACTCGCATGCATATCCAACGCACAAGCCCATTTTACAACGAAGCACCTCCACCAAACTGCCATTTCATGTCAAAAAATGATATAATCTACGTCTAAAAAGAGTAAAAGGATATCTGAACCACCAAATGGGTACACTGAGGATGCAAATTAGGGCTGTATTGACCACCTAATCTCTCTGTTGCTTCCATGACTTGTTTCCTGGCTTCTGCATAAGAAGAATTTCAAACCTGAACAACTACTTATTTAGCTAATTAAACGAGAAAATTGAATTGTTTTATCTGTTAAAAAAGAATACAAATTTAACATATCAAATAATTAGAAGAGAGAATAAAAAAGATGAAGCAACACATCATACTCAAGATAGCCATAATTCTACCTTAGTTAGCATCATATTTTCTTTTAAAGGAGAGAAAATTACATAAAACAGATAGCTCAAATATGTACCTAATACCTAACAATTCAAAGAAAAAATGTTGCTGTTATCATGACAATAACACAAACAGCTGCAACTGTATAGTTATTGTTCGTGACTTCATACAAATAAAAAAAACGTTACTTTTATGTGATAAACACAAATCTACAATATATAATACAAATTTCAAACACAATATCACAATCTTTCATGCCTTCTTTATGTTTTTCTTGATCAATAAATCAACAATTCAACATCTTAAAAATTAAAAACAAGCAAAAAATATTACTCAGTACCACAAAGTAAATACCTTTGGATAGACCGGTAACACAAATGACAAGACCAGCAAATGGACCATGTGATCTAACCACGACAGGCTCAGACCCAATAGAGGAAGTAACAGGAGACATTGGCTCTAAGGATTGCAACCCTCTAAAAGAAGGCAATGAAGCTGACATCCCCACAAACAACCTTGAACACCCTTTACTATCAACCACTTGAACTCTACCACTACCACCATCACCAGCACCACCCATAAGCCCCCACCACACTTAAAAATCTATTTTTAATTCTTGATTCACACCATAATTAACCATAGAAAAAAAATCAATAAAGCACCAGTCTTTCAAACAAAACAATAAAGATTCCATTGCATGAAACAAAAAAAGATTAATGAGCGGGAAAGAGAAAAAGAAAGAAGACAATACTAATTAGAGGTAATGATGGTGTTTCTGAAATGACTAGAAATAAACCGAAGTAGAAATCTTGACATGAAACAAAAAGTGGGTTGATGTTAAAAAGAACAAAAACAAAACCTCAACCAAGAAGTAGTACTAAAACGAAACAGTATAGGACTTTGGAAGAAAAGGGTGTTTGAAGAAGAGAACAAAACAGTAAAGGAATGTGAATTTTGATTCAAAGAGAGTGTTAAAAGTAGTAGGAGTAGCAGAGGTTGCTGAGACAAATCACAAATAGAGAATTTCTTGAAGAGATCCCTTTAAAAAGTTAGAAAAATTTTGAATGTCGTGCTTTGCTTGCTCTCTGGCTCTGAATCTGTAATGTAAAAATCACTGCTTTGGCTTTTGTTTTTTGCTTTATTGGTTTCAAAAAAAAGGGGAATCGCACCATTTAATTATCCAAAGCCAAAGCCAAAGCCACGAGCGTTAGAAGTTTTCACTTTTCTCTGTATTTCACATTCAAAAGCTAGATTTATTCTACCCAAAATAGACATGTTATTTTTGCGCAATTACATGGCTGACATTGTACAAATACAAGTGGCTTTGCTGTAGAGTTGAAAAGCCTATGTGGTTGTTGCACATTGGAGTTAACTATAACTTAGTCCCTATGTTTTATTAAGATATATTAATTAATTCCTATAATATAAAAAAATTAAATAATCATTTAATCAATGTTGACCATGCTTAATTTAGAAGTAATTTGTTCCAAAAAATAAAAAGCTTTATTTCTCATCAATCTCTCCATCTTATCCTTTTCTTTTCTTTTCTTTTCTTTTTAAAAATCTCAAAACAAAAAATAAAACTAATTAAATATTAAATATTAAATATAGGATTTTTGAAATCATGAGGACTAATTAATTTGTTTTGATAAACTAAAAGAACTAAACTATAATTAAGAGAAATCATGGTGTGTACCATTAAATTATAACAAACAAAAAAGAAAAAAGAGAAACTCCCAAGATTTCTAACCAGTAACCACAGCCATCAGTTTCAAGACTTCGATGAATATGACAGAAGACAAGTTACATCCTGCAATTAATTTAATAATTATGATATGAACTCCTTGATGTTTAAAAGAGATGGTGATTGAAGTTGTTGTTGAGGAGCATAAAAACATGTTTCACCTTTTCTCCTTTCTTCTCACTTGTTTGATCGTGAGAAAGGCAGGTGGACTAGGCATTGAGTTGTTTGATTAAATTTCTTCTCGTTGAAGTTTGATAAACTTAGAGATCATGAGAGATTAGTGGCCCGGTTTACATGGTGAACAAGTCAATCTCCTCATCCTCATGGCCATGATATTGCTGCCTGCATTGATGGAATCTAAAGCCACGTTAAGGTGCGTTTCGCCACGGTTGTCAGGAAGCGGATAGATCCAGTCTTGGGCTCGGAATGCTACCTGACGAACAAGCTTCTTCGGACTTCAGTGTTAGAAGCACAGTGTGACTATGCCCGCCCACCTGGTACTCGAAACTTGACTCCGACCGAGTTTTACCCCGTGCTAGATCTAAATTGATCCAGTAGATTAACTCGTGATTCGATACATGCATTGTCGTCATTTACGATAACAATCTGGTCTCACCACCTGCTATACTCATTTCTCTACATGCTATTTGTTTTAATTGAGCTTTTTTATGTTTGAGTCATTATGCTTTAATTATTTTGCTGGGTTTTTACCCTACACTACATCCAATTGCTCTATAATGTCGTCTTATGTTAATGAAATTTCATTGTTGTTTTAAAAAAAGGGTAATTAAATAGTTAGATAGATATGCATAGAATTGGTTCGCTCACGGGAAGTTGTCATTTTCCACGATACTCCTTTAGATCACCTAAAGTTGGCCTGAATTATTCAATGGCTTGTAGTATAAAGGTAGCATAAGCAGTGACATTGCCAACAACGCACTACAAGAATGTTTATGACATGATTGATGTTATGAAAAGCAGAAAGAAACTAGTCACTACGAGCAATTTTAAGCTTGAAATTAGGAGGGCGGAGTCTTTTTTGTATTTACAATGATGCAAGAGTGCCACAATAGTATGATTAAATTCTTGATTTTATCCCACATACATCGAAAGGCTCCTCAAATCCTCATCTGCGATATTTGGTTGTTTCAAGTTTGGATGCCATTGCCCACCGGACTGGATTTGAGCATGAGATTTTCAATTGTGGCAGCAGCTAGCTATGGTTTCTGCTTCTACAGGTTCAACAGGTATACTGGATAGCAAGTCAACGCTGTGTATCCAAGGAAGATTTGTGAAATCAGAAACGATCAGAGCCCGGCAAGGAAATCAGACTGAAAACGGTGGCAGTGGAAATGAAAGAGAATATATAATGTGACCTATCGACATGAAATATTCAGCAACTACATGATGACAAATCAGGATTCTAGTCCACGATAAAATGATAGCACTGTCCAATTAAGTGGTAGGCCATGTCCACTCCTGAAGCTCCACAGCCATCTATTATAATTCATTCATGTATATGTATAGAAGATCACTCTTTGTCCCTTGCCTGCTCCTTGGAAATTCACATGGTAAGGGGGGCAATGAGCAAACTGCCGCAAAGCCTATTCAAGCACAGTTTCTCATTGCTTTTGAAATTGTATTCGGTGTGTTTTCAAAAGATATGTTTAGCTGGAAATATATTAATTTGATGTTTTTTTTAATAATTTTAATTGTTAAAAAATTAATTTAATCAAAAAACTTAACTTATTAGATAAGGTTCCAAGATATAATTATATTATTTTCTAACACACCTCCTCAAGTGAAAGTTATTTGGACTTGAAATCTACATAGACTCATATTACATTATGCTTGATTTTTATCAAATAAATGAGGATGGTAAGATCCGAACTCGTAATCATTTGGCCATTAAAACTCTGATACCATATCAAAAAATCATCTCAACCAAAAAATTTAAATTATTAAGTAAGGTTCAAAATATAATTATATTATTTCTCTATTAAAAATAAAAATAAAATATCTTAATATATTTTAAAAAAATAAATATTTTTTTAAAATAATATTATTGAACCGCCGATCTATGCTCACCACCCA
>Ga0307510_10007959_pt1 | contig 12612 bp, 15 predicted proteins | sample 12_EM_MG_FD_207224 | JGI IMG/M metagenome (GOLD analysis project Ga0307510, IMG submission 207224) | Populus trichocarpa ectomycorrhiza microbial communities from riparian zone in the Pacific Northwest, United States - 12_EM | ecosystem: Host-associated > Plants > Roots > Unclassified | place... | reverse complement strand
ATTTACCCATGGGCCTATTCGTGAATATGCACAGGATCTCTTCAATGGCCCATGCGAACATATGCACTTGTTACCAAAGATGGGCCCATGTTGGCTTTTCCAATATATATGGCTACTTTGCACATGGATTTTACTGACTACTATGTCAATTTATGCTACATGGGCTCTCGGGAATGCGGACATACATCGGACGAGAACCCCCCCTCAAACTCGCAGGTAGACTAACAATCTACCTTTTAGCATCATAGAGACAGACAGTGGCAAGATGCTCGCCTTTGGCATCTTTGGCCCAATAAAAATAAAAAGTGTACCACTGAACATATGTTGCATGCGTGTGATACACAACTCTAAGACATAACACTATGCTTCACCTCTGCAACAATCTCCGGGGGTAGAGTGCGATGGCTATGATATTTTCGATTTGCCCAAACGGCCTGCGATCCAGAGAGGCCTGCGTAATATGCTGATATGAAGCGCGCTGACCGGTTGGCATAACTAGAAAAGCATCATTAGGAGGGCAGATAAGAATCAGATACAAAGAACTCACCGTCGAATGTGAAGAAGGGGGACGTCATCAAGGCATCGGATGACCATCCTCTCCATCTCGTTGATTGTTGCTGCACGCCCTGCTATGCGGAAACGGAGCTTCGCCGCGCCCCAATACTGCTCGATAAAATTGAGCTCACAGTGATATTTTGGGTAGAAATCACACAGGTGACCGCGAGACTCAACCAGCTCTTGAAGCTGGGACTTTTGTGACACGAAATCAGGCTGTGAAAAGAGAATGCGCCGGCAACAACATTCAGCGCTGCCAGGGGGGCAACGGAAACCTGGGCACTGGGCAAGAAGGTCTCTCTCAGTGGGCCACAGACCACGCTCCCGAATGATAATCTCCATGCCTTTGAACCAGCCCGGCATGGAGGGGTGGTCCTCAGGGAAATAAAACAACTGGGGCTCGCCGTTTGGGAGTGTGCCGCTGCGCATGCGTGGACCGTTCGGCTGGTGCGTCCACCCTTCTCTCGGCCCTGTGAGAGAAAGTTAGCTGGTGCAGGGGGGGGGGATGTCCGCATTCCGCCTTCATTGGCTTTTGGGATTCGCGAGTGCAAAGGGAGCTTGTTGCAAGTGGCGGTAGCGGCGATGGTGAGAAACATGGAGAGCTGACGCACCTTTCACCATAGTTCGTGCCGATATGGCGTCCGGTGCACGCTTTTGATGGCTTGGTGCATTGTCAAAGAGGAACAGGCCTTGGGCCCAGCCCTTGGTGAGGCCTTCAAAGATGTCGATGGCCTTATCGACTTGTTGCAGAAGATCGTCGGCATCAAAGTACCCATCGCGGTTTTTTCCCGCCTTAAAGATGATCCGGGCTTCCCTGATGGATGTGAAAAGTGTGAGATAAAAGTGTGAGATGATGGATGAGAGGGGACTCACTTATCCCCATCGCGCAGCCGTCCCCAATCAGGTGTCAGGAAATCTGACACCATCAGCGTCTGGCCATTACCTTTGGCCTTTGGTTTCGACTTGCTGGTCGCATGGGTCCATCCTGTGCTGCGTTCGTCATTCTGGAAGAAGGTGGATTCGTCGTGTGTGACCAGGATGAGGCGAAAGCGGCCGATGGCTCCAGGGACTGGGAAGCCATTTGGGCGTGGGAGTTCAGTCCCATCGTGGTCCCATCGATGGAATCGTCGCTCGTGTCCCATCCAACGTTCCACAAAAGCTCGCCTATATTCCACCACATCTGACCTCTCGTGCCCATCAAGATACATTCCGTTCTTCAGCTTCCCATAACTCCACCCAAGTTTCTCAAGCCAACGAAGTGCTGTTTTGATGGAAATCGACAGCTTAGTAATCCCCTTCTGTGCGAAAATTGCTTGGATGTCTGAACTTGCGATGATTTCCACAAGGTCCTGGGCCTTCAAGAAACCTTCCCTTGCTTTCTCCTTCATCTGTGCCTTTATTTCCTCTGCAATATCTTCATCATCAATAATTGTGCCTCGTTTTCAGTTCAACTGGTGGAGAGGGAGGTCCCTCTGCTTTATGAACCCCACCACCCATTCACGGATGTGTCTTGCATGGTTTGTTCTGCGTCCCTGAGTCTTGGCTACAATGTCTGATGCTCTCCTCCAGGAATAGTCCAGGTTAGGATCTGTATAGATGTTCAAGAGTCCAATCATCGCTGCAATACGTGCCCGGACAATCACATCAAGATCTGCTTTCCTTGCCTCATTGGTAAGTTGTGTGCTTGCCTCCCGAAGCTTGGTCTGATCACCTAGGACCTGTAATGTGGAAATAGGTGTTACCTCGGATACTTCTTGATGTGCCAGGACTTCATGTCGAAGAACTTCAAGATTCTCACTTGCGGTAATTGTTTCTTTATTGTCTGTCCATTCTGAGTCTTCACTTATGCATTGTCTTGCATCATTCCCAACCCCACTATTGTCGTCGCCTTCAGTACTCTCTTCAGATTCCATGCGAGCATGGTGTCTGAGACGGAGCTGGACATTGTGAGGTAAGATCTCTTCGGATTCCACCCCAGAGGAGTTATTGATGTTTCCATATGCACAGGTGGCCTGTGCCAGCATGTTTGCTTCATCAGAGTCCTCCTCTGATTCCTCTTGGAGAAGATCGATGACATTGTCGGATTCTGGTGTAAGTGCAGCACCAGTGCCATTGTGTTTCTTTACATTGCCCTTGAGCCTTATGTATTCGTCCACAGGAAGAAATCCCTTTGATGCCAACTTGATACGGACTTGCATGCGACGTTGTAGGGTTTTTTTGGACCGTTTAGAGTATTTTCTTCCCTTGTTCTTGTTTTCGTTCTTTAATGCGGTGTGTTGTGCCATTCGGAGAGCTTTTGTGAACTGTGTAAGTTTCAATTCTTCTTCAATATCAGAGGACTTGTTGGAAGCAATGTCAAGATCACTTTCACCCTCATCATCATAGAATTCTCTGATGGCAGGTGTAATGTGGAGGCGTGAACAGAAGTCTGTTAACTCGGGGTCCAGGTTTGCCGGTGGAATGGTTTGAGCGGTGGCTGCAACCATTATGTCTTTGCTTTGGTGACAATGAATGGACTCACTTTCAATATCATCCTGGTCTCTCTGAATATGCTTCTGATTGGCAAAATGCATATGTATGTTTTGAGCACTGGCCCTTGCGGCACATGTCCTCCGCGGCATTATTGGATTACAGGATATTCCATCAACATTCCAACACAGAAAATGTCACATGTATGGTCACATGTAATCACATGTTAGGGTTACATAAGCAGACAAAATCGCACAACGAAAAACATGAAACTCTTTTATTTGAGTTCTACAGTTAAAACATTGCATTTAATGTAATAATACAGTATTTCTGCTACTTCTTTGTCAATACTAAGAATTTTGTATTTCTGCCAACTAGCTATTGTAGAGCAACATCATATCTATCAATTCTAGTTACCAGAAATGTCATTTTTTGAGATGTGGAGGAAGAGAAGCAGGAGCGTTGGATGGGTGAAATCAGCTTATGTAACCCGTGCTGGTTCCTAGTGACGCCTGCCTTATGAGGTAGGAAAGTGGCGGGCGAATTTGAGATGTCAAATTGTCGTGCGTAGAGTGAAAATAGGGATAAGGTAGTAAGCAGAGGATGCGAAGTACTTGATGATGTGGGAGAATGGAGAGCACAAATCGTGACTGAATTAATGGCGGTGGGGTGAGACCGTTGTGGTGCTCCTCAAGGAGCGGCGGACTGCGCCTTCCGGGTTGACGCCCTTGTTGTCTTGGGAAGCCGCCTTTTCAAGGCTCTTCTCTTCCCCTTACTACTGCACCTGGCAGGCCCATTTCCTGCTCGACCGAAGAAACTACCTGAAAGTCGAAAATGTGTATGGTCACCGATTTGGGTTCTATCAGCACAGCGACAACGAGATGTTCTCGCTCGTCACCCAAAAGGTGATGGCGCAACCGCTGTCAGAAAAAAGCAGTACGGAATGCGCGACGTCCTCGGGGCTGGCTCGTTTGGAAAAAGTCATGGTACGTGTCGTGTGAAAGCCTCTCGGGTGTATACACTGGCATTCTAAAATGATACAGTAAATGTATCGTATACCCCGCATCATGGTCATCGGGCGTATGACAGCCCGCAACATGGCATGTACCACCAGAACAGTGGACCTTCGCTGAGCGCCGCGCCGCCAACCCATCCACCCCACCTCCCCACCGCCACCCCCAAGGGCCCCGACTCTCCCCTGCTAGCCCGCTCTCCTTCGCGGACACGCGAAGTCTCTCCGCCCCGACTGCGCCTGGTCTCACGCGAGGTCGCACTGAAAGCCATTCCAAAAACGCAAGTCAAGGGGAATGAGGAGAGCGTGTAGAGTGAGATGCGGGTGCTCCAGGGCCTCGATCATCCCAACATGGTGCGTCCCTTTTCCCCACCCCCTTTCCTCCATGATGTGCCTGCGCGCGCGCGTCCTCATTTGTCTCCTCTCCTAAAATGTTTGATTATCTTTCTGTAGGTCAAATTCTACGAATGGTTCGACTCTCGGACAAAAACACTTCCTCGCTTTCGAGCTCGCTGTCGGGGGTGAGCTTTTTGAGCGCCTCAGTCAGCGCAGCCACTTCTCGGAACGAGATGCTGTAGTAGCGCTTCGGTACGTCCCGTTCTTCTTCACCCGGTGATAGCAATAAGAGACTGATGCGTTTCGTTTTATCCCTAGTTCCGTCTTGTCCGTTGTGGAGTACCTGCCCGGCCACGGCATCGACCACCGGGATCTCCAGTATGTTGCACTTCCCCTTTATCACTCATATCTTTAGATATAACGCGTGGCTTATGAACAGATCCGAGAACATTCTTTCTTGTATCAAGGACCCATCATCAGATATCATTGTCGGCGACTTTGGCATGTGTGTTGCCTGAATTTTCTCGCCGGAAACCCTGTCTCATACGCGTCATACGCCCTTCAGTGCCAAACACCTCGATTCCACTGGAAAACCTCTCACGTCCGTTTCAGGAAATCTAGGATATGTAACTCCAGAGGTGCTGAACCAAGAGGCACGGCAAGCCTGTCGATCTTTGGTCAATAGGGTGGGGTTACTTGCTCTCCTTGCTGATCATTCATGGTACGATGGAATCCTGATTTTCGTGTTGCGGAATCATTACTTACATGCTCCCCTGCGGATACACGCTGTTCAGGGAAGATGGCATGAAGGAAGTGATACAGCAGGCGAGGTTGAACTTCCATGACGGATAGTGGGAGAATGTTTCCAACGAAGGTACACCTGTGATCAATCGCGGCTTGCGGGAAAGCGCTTATCTGACTTTCGCGCCGAAGCGGTCTCACATGCATGACACACGAGCTTCGAGGCTCCGAACTAACACGACCTCTGCGGCGTACGCGAGAACTTTGACTCGCGCGCACACGGGCGCGGACAATAACAAAAGGGACCAGCCGGCGCCCAGCTCCAACGACGAAGATGATAACGGGAGCCGAAGTGGGTCGACGTCCTGGCGTGCGACGCCGGAACCAGACTCCAAGAGATAGCAGCAGCACCTTTCACCTCCATCGCTTCATGATCGTGCGCTACGGGGCGGGCTGGCGGGCTTCGTGGAAAAGGGGACTCCAAAGCCGTCAATGTCGCTATCATCGTCCTCCCCAATGCCATCTTCTGATGCTTTCAGCAAGGCCAAGGCTGGTGCCGAGGTCGAAAAGGCGCGGGAGGGGAAAAGCATACCGTGCACAGACGACGACGGTGTCCCAGCCGCGCAAAACGGAGGAGAAAGAAGTGGAGGAGGAGGAAGAAGAAGAAGTGGAGCTATGTATGCCTGGGTCTTTCGACTTTGGTCATCACGGCGGTGGTGACGCGCGTGAGACGCCGGGTGCGGAGACTGTCGATCCGTTTGATGCTGTCGGTATGCTCGGGAACCTGTGGGGACAAGGACACCCTGCGCTTTGGATTCCCCCCCTTCCCCCCCCATTTAGACCTTCGATCTTATCTACACTTACCGTGACAGTTACAACCCGTCCCACCACTCTGGTGTTGTTTGGCTTAGTTTTTTTCCGCCTCTGCCCGCTTCGGGTTTTGATTGTACGGTTCGTTTGGCTCGTTCCGCTTACATCTATGTCCTGCGACATACCCCACATTTCGCAGAGGCCGAGGTAAATGTTGTGGTACACCGGGTGTCACATCCCATACTGCAGACTGATTCCAAAGATATTATACAAGATCAGAGTGATTGTAGCAAAAGCATGGTAATTAGCGCCTTGGCGCCTACAGAAATGTTAAAGGAAAACGGCGATGAATAGATATCACGAAAAACCAATCGGATGGGAAGCAGAGGGCACTTACCGACCGTCGGCCTCGCGACATACGTACCCCTCACTTTTAGCATCAGCGGACCGTTACAGGGTGACCGTAGAGTTGTCGCGTGGCGATGAACTGCTCAATGGCTTCCTTGACGGGTCCCGAATCCCGATGGTTGCCGGTCGTCCGTCTCTAAGAAAATATTTTGTAGAGCAGGTAACACTCCTGTTGCTCCTTCCTCGGCAAGCTCTTGAAGAGCAGGTGCAACAAGCTGAAGCGAATCCTTGCCCATTAGGGTCATCTTCTTCACAGAGGTGAATGGGTGTAAAAATTCTCGCCATTGGATGGCCTCAATTTCGCCTTGCCAATCTTTACGAGGTACTTCGATCTGGAGGCTTTCCAAAGTTGGAAGGGAAGACAAGAAGGAGTTCAAGACCTGAGCAAGACCAGAAAGCTGCCAATCCAACGCTTTGCAAGAGATTATCAACCGTAGGGCTTCCCTGTCGGTAGTAGCCATCTGTTCTCGTCCCGAAAGTCTGACCACGACAAGGGAACTGTGAAATCGTACGTGTGCTGTATGGATTGTCATTATAGTCTCCGTGCGACGGATGAAGTGCCCAAGTAGTGGAGTGTCGAATACTAGCTGATTGAAGAACCAAAAATGACTTTGGTTGAGTATGGGTGTTTCGATTTGAGACAGGATATCCTCCAAGTACTCGATATCGCCGCCGAAGTCTAAGGAGGTGAGATCGGAGAAGACTACACGAGTGAGCGGGGGTGGATGTCGGCTTGCTCGATGGGCCAGACATCGAGGGTTTTGGAATCTGAGGGCAAGTGATTCGAGCCCAGACAATGTGGACAGACAAGGGACGATCTTCTCTGGTGCAATATATCCGGAATTAGGAATATCGTAAAGGGAAAGCCGAACAAGGTTAGTGGTAGACGAAAGTAGCTTTCCAATTGATGGATAAGGAATGCCGAACAAGTAGAGTGATCGCAGACGTGGGGCAGATCCACCCAAAAAGGAATCGGGGAAGACTGGCACGCCTTGTTGTTGATCAGAGTAGATCGTCAGACTTGTCAGCGCCGGGAATGGCTCGTCTATTGCCGCAAATTCTTCCAACAAGAGATCTTGATGTTGCCAGTTGCTGTAATAGATTTTACACACTCGATTGTGATGCTTGAGCGCTGCGAAGATGTTAGTCACATCCTCTTTGGACTGTAGGCACTTGGCAACTATGACAATAGGCAGTGCTGGCCAGATATCCAACGTCTTCGAGTTGACCAATCGTTGTCGAGTGCAGTAAAGTTTGAGGCTCAAGCGACGAGGTGAAGCAAACACGATAGATCGCCATCTGCGGCACACGTGTACCAGCGTTTGCCATCCTTCATAATTATGACCGTAGTCAATTTCATCGGCATCTTTACCCCCCAGATGGCACTCGAATGTTTCCAGGAGGACATTGTCGGGGAGCGCGTTGATAGTCGCCCGTGAAAGCCGGTCTGCACCGCCGCGGCCCAGTTCAGCACGAGTCATCCTAAGGACCTGCTTTTTGTCACTCACCTCGGCCTTCTTTGACCCACAACATCTCTAGTAGACGTGTAATATACTTTCCCACATTGGAACCCTTGATGGCCTGTATTAGCGATGTGTTGTGGGGTGGGTGCATGGTGATGGGCACCGATGGCACTGATTGTTGAAAACGTGTGTGGTAGAATATGAGTTCCGGGCACGCGTCGGCCTCGGAACGCGCGTGCGGCGTGCGGGTCAGACACGGGAACTAAGTGGTATTGAGGACTAGGCTACTCACCTCAGAACGCGCGTGCGGGTCAGACACGGGAACTGAGGCCCTGAGGGTACAAAAATCAACTTAACTACGGTATATAACGGTAAATAAGGTTCTGGTTCTAAGCTAGTAAGCTAGGAAGGTATGTCGCGCCGGTACAGTCCTCGGGCTGTCAATGTACATGGATATCTAATCGATCCGCTCGCGCGCGCAATTTGCAACACTCCCCCTCATTTCGCAGACAGTCTGCGAACTGCAGCGAAATGCCTCCTAACAAAAATGGGGGCGCGCAAGGGTTGTATTCAGCGGCTGTGGCTGCGTGTTGAACTCCCCTGTTCAATTGGGCCAAAGTGCCACAGTGTGTGTGCGGTGCCAGTGCGGGGACGCGCGTAACTGCGTGTGACGTGTGGCAGGCTGGCAGCCACAAACGGCCGCATAGTCTCTGCCTCTGCATCTCCCAGGACGACGCTGCGCCCTCTCGATGGGCCTCAAGACGGAAAACGGGTGGTTTCGCGACGACGGGATGGGACGATAGGGGTGTGGCCCAAGGTGCGTGTGCTGTTTCCTCACAGATAGTGCCGCCTACTGACTGGTTTTAGTGCGGCCAGGTGTCTTTGTTTTGTTGCGGGCGTCGATGCCCACTGCGTCGCTCTTTGGCTTCAACAGGACTCTCCGAATCGAAGTTTTGCTTTCTCGGCGATTTCCCTCCAGGATCCCAAGGGCCTGGTCCCTTCCAAGTGGACAGGACGATTTCGTGCAACGACGCTCGCGACGGCCTACTGGGCTCGCGATCGCCCTCGTTTGGGTTGCCTTGCGGCATCGCGCCGCGTTTGCGCTCGCCCTCTGGTGGCAGCACCTTGGCGTGATCGCGCTCGCCCTTTCGTGCCGGCGCCTCGACTTTGGGTTTGGGTTTTGCCCCCCGTCGGGCACGCTCGCACTCGCGCTCTCGTGACAGCGCCTCTGGGTGGCCCTCGCCCTTCTGCGGCAGCGCCTCAGGTTGTGGCCTGTCGACTTCGCGCTCGCGCTTCCGCAGCGGCGCCTCTGGCGGTGGCTCGTGCACGCGCCTGCCTTCTTGCATTGCACCGCGTTCGCGTTCGACCTCCGGAGGCAGCGCCTCGGGTTTGCACCTGCCCTTGTGCGGCGGGGCCTTGAGCTTCTGCTCGCCCTCTCGCGGCAGCGTCTCTACTTCGCGCCCGGCCACGCCTTGCGCCCAGGGTACCAACGCCTCGAGCTTAGCGGTCATGGCTCTCTCAGCCTAACCAGCGGGTCCGACGCCGGCGGTTCGCTCGGCCAGGGCTGGTGCTGCGCCCACGACCGGCAACGCCCCCCCTCGTTCATGCGCGTCAACGCTCGAGGGTTCAAGTTCCCTCGCATCCGCGTCCGCGACCGTGCATCCAAGCCCAAGACGGTCAAGGTCCCCAGGGCTGCTAAGGAGGATAGGTGAGTCGTCCAATGCAGACGCTCCCCCTGATTTCTCCAGGTCTTCAACACGTGAATCGGGCGGCTTCAAATGTTCGGGGTGACGATCGTCAGTGGTGCGCCGCTCAGTGGCAGCGCCTTCTCCACACGACAAGTTGCGCACGAGGGTGTCAGGTGGCGATGGAAAAGGTGAAAATGAAGATGAGGAATTTTGAAGGGCTGGTTGGGCAGCATCCTGCTCGCTGCCCACACGTAGTAAGCCGATGTTCTGCTCCCCCTCGAGCGGTGATGCCGACCCGAAATAGGTATCCAGATCGAGGATGACGATGCCCAAGCTGGGCCACGGATTGGGGCGCGTACGAAGGACAGGCCTCCGCACCTGATGTGCACGGATACGGGCCTTTGGATGGTCGGATTCTGCCTCCCAACGGCGGAGCCCTGCGTCTGCGGGTCGGGGAGGTCAGGAGGACGGCCATGCGCCTCTCCGATGGGCATCATGCCCTCTGGTGCGCACGCCGACGCCAGGCTCATCTGGTCCATCGCGCGCTGCAATGCCTCGCCCCGGAGCGACTCCAACGGCCCTCCTACATCCGTGGGGCCGAGGATCTGCTCGGGTGGATGGTCGGTAGGGGGTTCCGCAGCCCCATCTGGCGGCGGCGAGTCATGTGGTGGCGGGTCCAAATCCGCCCACGGTCTGGTTCCGGGATGGCCGGCATCCCTGCGTTGACAACCGGCGAGTGCTGCATCCTAGCAGCCTCGAAAGTGGTGGGTGATGATGATGATGATGATGATGATGATGATGATAGCGAGGTGAGGAACTCCACTTCCTCTGGTGTGGCAAGGCGGCTGACCCCAGGCTCTAGTAGCTCGACACGAGGATATCTGTCCTCTTCGACGCTTGCGTTCTCCCCGATGGTCCCCTCCTCCAGCAAGATTTCTGGCCCCGCGCCTTCAAGATGTGCGCGAGCGTCCGTGTTCGGATCAGTTTCTTCCCCAGGCGTCGAGTCCGGCTCCGTGTGAGCAACTCCTTCGGGGGTATACACGTTCGGGTTGGTGTCCTCCCCTGGCATCGAGTCCGGCTCAGCGTGAGCAACTCCTTTGGGGATATTCGCATTTGGGTCGCCAAGCTGCCCTTGTAGGTCCGGCTCCGCACGGTCGTGATATGCGCGAGTGACCTCTTTGGTGGCTCCTGGCCCGCCCGATATCGTCTCCAGTTCTGCGCCGACTGTTTGCGCATGAACCTTGGGGTCTGGGGCTTGTGTGTGTTGCCGGAACAGGTCTGCTCCACGCTGACGATTTGCGCGTGGGTATCCCTTTCCTCGGTCAACGAACATCCCTCCCCCTCAAGGTGGTGTGCACGGGGCTGCTCTCTGGCTGCTCTGCTGCACCTGACAGTTCCTGTGCGGCTGGCACTGTCGCCGGTTCCTCCTTTGGAGCACAACAATCACGGGCGCGGTGGCCCTCCTCTCTGCAGCTGTGGCGTTTGCCCCTGCGTCGCCTTCGGCCGCTCCCCCTTCCTGTGGCTGTAGGGGCTTCTTCGATGAGTTCCTCTTCTTTTCTGGTGTCTTCTGGTCCTGGCTGACCAAGCTTTTCAGTGAGTCGGTCCCAACATGCCTTCACCGTTTGGCAGTTGACCTCAATCAGGAAGGTTTCGATCGTCTCTGGGACCCTTGCAGTCAGGCGGCATTGAATGATGGCATCTTCGCAATCCCACTCTTTGATGGCTGCACTTTCTGCGTTTGTGGGGTGGGCAGGATCCTTTGGAACAGGATGCATGATGGTCCCATCAACATAGCCCCATTGACATATGGTCTGTATGGCCTCTCCGAAATGCGGGGTGAAGGTGGCCCAGTTGGAACCATCTTCTTCAAGGAAAGGGACAGTGGCAGGGAGTGCAGGGAGTATGAGACAGGCAAAGTCCTTAGCAGTGTAGTAGACGTGTTGCAGCAATAATAGGTGGTTTTCTTATTGGAACCGAGGGTACAAAAATCAACCAAACTACAGTATATAATGGGTAAATAAGGTTCTGGTTCTAGGCTAGTAAGGTACGTTACAGTACAGTACTCGGGCTGTCAATGTACATGGATATCTAATCAATCCGCTCGCGCACGCTATTTGCAACACTGATGGCACTGAGGTTCAGTTTCAAGTTTAGACAAGACAGGATAGTGACTGGTGCCAGTGACTCCAGCAGACGAGGGAGGACGATCAGTAGAGCTAAGCAAGCAGAAAGAATGTGATTAAGCAGGGTGGGTGAGAGTAACGGATATAATCACGCACCATTATGATCATCCTCCTCCCAGCTTCCACCTCGACTCTATGTCCCATCGGGCCACGGCTCTGATCCAGAGGGGTGGAGGGGGGACATCCAATGCCACAGATGGGATGATCCTAATCAAGTACGGACCTCACGTATGTGGAATGAATTCGAGTCGCGTAGTAGTATGTCGGTCTGACTTGCGTGGCTGGTGGATGTCTCGGAATGACTGGAAGGATATCTGCTCAAGGCGGTTGGGAATCGTAAACTGGGAATATGACCTGGACATGCATTTTGCTGGGGTCAATAACGAGTGATGACACCAATCTCAGAATGACTGTGACATACCACACATATACCGATAACGAAATGGTGACCGTTGACGCGGCATTGGTAGGATTGTTGTGTTGTGTTTGTTGACATGGTTGTACCAACGCGTCAAGAGGCGAGAGAAAGGACAAGCATGGCTAAGAGTGCTGACGCCGTCGCAGCCGGACATGCTGACATTGAGATGAGCTAACAAGAGGGGAGCGCTAGCGAACATAGACGATGAACTTGTCCCTACCGAGGGCAAAACCGACCATGAACTCGTTGACGCAACTGAGAGTTGCCACGGCAAAGATCGAGACGTTAGAGTCCCAGGCAGAGGGCAAGTCGGGTGCGGCCCTGTCTTATCGCTGCAAGAGGACCCCAGGACGTGAGCACAGAATCGGCTCACTTGAGGCACCGACGTGAAACGTGGAGGAGGGCAGGCATGATGATCTCAAGACACTGTTGAAGGTCGGTGAGCGTGGGATTGAGGCGCTGTTACAAGAGGGGGCACGAGACTGGGGCGCAGCCATGGGGGGATCCAAAAGAGGACGCCCGGAAGATT
>Ga0307510_10007958_pt1 | contig 12613 bp, 6 predicted proteins | sample 12_EM_MG_FD_207224 | JGI IMG/M metagenome (GOLD analysis project Ga0307510, IMG submission 207224) | Populus trichocarpa ectomycorrhiza microbial communities from riparian zone in the Pacific Northwest, United States - 12_EM | ecosystem: Host-associated > Plants > Roots > Unclassified | place... | reverse complement strand
TAGTTCCCAGAGGCTGTTTTCTTTATGTTAGCAATGGAACCGCTACAAGGTTAAGAGTAGGTCTTGTCGTGCCAGACCAGCATAACGACTTAAAACCGCCTGAACTTTTGATCCATATGTTGAATGACCCCCGAATTTTTACAGGAGTTTCTAGAGGATGTTTTCCATGGTGAGGGTATGGATTCACTACTAGGTGAAGTGGAGGTCCGGTCCCGCCAGAGTAGAGTAATGGTTCAAAAGGGCTCGAACTTTTGATCCGAACATTGGATCGTCCTTAAATGTTTACAGTAGTTTCCGGAGGCTGTTTTCCTTGTGGTAGCAATCGAATCGCTACTCGGTGAATAGCAAGTCTCGTCGTGCCAGACCAGCGTATCAGCTCAAAAGCACTTAGCTTTTGATTTGACCATTGGATCACGCTCAATTTTTACAGGAGTTTCTGGAGGATGTTTTCCTTGGTGTAGGTATGGAATCGCAATCGGTGAAGCGGAGCACCGGTTGCTCCATACCAGAGAAACGGCTAAAAAGGGCTCTAACTTTTCATCATACCATTGGATCATGATCAAATTTTTACAGTAGTTTCTGGAGGTTGTTTTCCTTACAGTAGCTAAGGAATCACTACTTGGTTAAGAGCAGCATAACGGCTCAAAAGCGCCTAAACTTTTGATCCCATCGTTGGATGAGTCCCAAATTTTTACTGGATTTTCTGGAGGATGTTTTCGTTGGAGTAGGTATGGAATCGCTACTCTGTGAAAAGGAGGTCTGGTCGCACCAGACCAGAGTAACGGCTCAAAAGGGCTTGAACTTTTGATCAGACAGTTGGATCGCCTTCAACTTTTCACAGTAGTTTCCGGACGCTGTTTTCCTTGTGGTAGCAATGGAATCCCTACTAGGTTAAGAGCAGGTCTCGTCGTGCCAGACCTCCATAACGGCTAACAAACGCCTTAACTTTTGATCCCACCGTTGGATCACTCTTAATTTTTACAGGAGTTTCTGGAGGATTTTCCCTTGGAGTAGGTATGGAGTCGCTACTCGTTGAAGCGGAGGTCCTGTTGCGCCAAACCAGAGTAACAGCTGAATAGGGCTCGAACTTTTGATCCAACCTTTGGATCGTCTTCAAATTTATATAGTAGTTTTCGGAGGCTGTTTTCCTTGTTGTAGCGATGGAATCGCTACTCGGTTAAGAGCAGGTCTCGTCGTGCCAAACCAGCTTAACGGCTCAAAAGCGCCTTAACTTTTTATCTGACAGTTGGATCAGTCCCAAGTTTTTACACGAGTTTCTGAAGGATGTTTGCCTTGGAGTACGTATGGAATCACTACTCGGTGAAGCGGAGCTCCGGTCGCGCCAGACTAGAGTAACGACTCAAAAGGGCTCGAACTTTTGATCCGAACGTTGGATCATCCTTAAATGTTTACAGTAGTTTTCGGAGGCTGTTTTCCTTGTGGTAGCCATGGAATCGCTACTCGGTGAGTAGCAGGTCTCGTCATGCCAGACCAGCGTATCAGCTCAACAGCACCTTAACTTTTGATTTGACCGTTGGATCACACTCAATTTTTACAGGAGTTTTTGGAGGATGTTTTCCTTGGAGTAGGTATGGAATCGTTACTCGGTAAAGCGGAGCACCGGTTGCGCCATACCAGAAAAATGGCTAGAAAGGGCTCTAACTTTTCATCATACCATTGGATCATGATCAAATTTTTACAGTTGTTTCCGTAGGTTGTTTTCCTTACGTTTGCTAAGGAATCACTCATAGGTTAAGAGCAGCATTACGGCTCAAAAACGCCTTAACTTTTGATCCCATCGTTGGATCACTCCTCAATTTTTACAGGATTTTCAGGAGGATGTTTTCCTTGGAGTAGTAGGTATGGAATCGCAACTCGATGAAGCGGAGGTCGGGTCACTCCAGACCAGACTAACTGCTCAAAAGGGCTTAAACTTTTGATCTGACAGTTGGATCGTCTTCAAATTTTTACTGTAGTTTTCAGAGGCTATTTTCCTTGTGGTAGCAATGCTATCCCTACTAGGTTAAGAGCAAGTCTCGTCGTGCCAGACCAGCATAACGACTCAAAAGCGCCTTAACTTTTTATCCGACTAGTTGAATCACTCCCCAACTTTTACAAGAGTTTCTGGAGGATATTTTCCTTTGAGTAGGTATGGAATCGCTACTCGTTGAAGCGGAGATCTGGTCGCGCCAAACCAGAGTAACGACTCAATAGGGCTCGAACTTTTGATCCGACCTTTGGATCGTCTTCAAATTTATACAGTAGTTTTCGGAGGTTGTTTTCCTTATTGTAGCGATGGAATCACTACTTGGTTAAGAGCAGGTCTCGTCGTGCCAGACTAGCGTAACGACTCAAAAGCACCTTAATTTTTTATCCGACCGCGCCAGACTATTGTAACAATTCAAAAGGGCTATAACTTTTTATCCGACCATTGGATCATGCTCAAATTTTTACAGTTGTTTCCGGAGGATGATTCCAATGTGGTTGCAATTGAATCAAGACTTTGTGAGGCGCAGGTCTCGTTGTGGCAGACCTCTATAACGGCTAACAAGCGCCTTAACTTTTGATCCCATCGTTTGATCACTCTCAATTTTTACAGGAGGAGGATGTTTCCCTTGGAGTAGGTATGGAATCGCTACTCGGTGAAGCCGAGGTCCGGTCGCGCCAGACCAGAGTAACGATTCAAAACGGCTCTAACTTTTGATCCGACCGTTGGATCGTGCTCAAATTTTTACAGTAGTTTCCGGAGGTTGTTTTCTTTGTGCTACCAATGGAAATGCTACTAGGTTTACAGCAGGTCTCGTCGTGCCAGACCAGCAAACGGCTTAAAATTGCCTTAACTTTTGATTCATCCGTTGGATGACCCCTAAATTTTTACAGGAGTTTCTTGAGGATATTTTTCTTGGTGTGGGTATGGATTCGCTACTAAGTGAAGCGGAGGTCCGGTCACGCCAGACTAGAGTAACGGCTCAAAAGGGCTCAAATTTTTATAGTAGTTTCTAGAGGTTGTTTTCCTTGCGGTAGCCATAGAATCGCTACGCGGTGAAGAGCAGGTCTCATGGTGCAAGACCACCATAACGGCTCAAAAGCGCCTTAACTTTTGATCTGACCGTTGGATCACTCTTGAATTTTTACAGTACTTTCTGGAGGATGTTTTCCTTGGTGTAGGTATGGAATCGCTACTAGGTGAAGCGGAGGTCCGGTGGCGCTTGACCAAAGTAACGGCTCAAAACGGCTATGATTTTTCATCCGAGCATTGGATCGTGTTCAAATTTTTACAGTAGTTTTCGGAGGCTGTTTTCCTTATGGTACCATGGAATCGCTACTAAGTTAAGAGCAGGTCTCATCGTGCCAGACCATCATAACGGCTCAAAAACGCCTTAACTTTTGATCCCACCGTTATATCACTCCTGAATTTTTAGAGGAGTTTCTGTAGTCAATTTTCCTTGTTTTTGCTATGGAATCTCTACTCTGTTAACTCGAGGTCCTGTCGTGCTGGACTAGAGAAACGACTTAATTCAGCTCTAACTTTTGATCCGAGTATTGGATCGTGCTCAAATTTTTACATTAGTTTCCAGAGGCTGTTTTCCTTGCGGTAGCAATGGAATCACTACTAGGTTAAGAGCAGGTCTCGTCGGGCCAGACCAGCATAACGGCTCAAAAGCGCCTTAACTTTTGATCCCACCGTTGGATAACTCTTGAATTTTTACAGGAGTTTCTATAGGATGTTTTCCTTGGAGTAGGTATGGAATCGCTACTCGGTGAAGCGAAGGTCCGGTCGCGCCAAACTAAAGAAACGACTTAAAAGGGCTCTAACTTTTGATCCGATCGTTGGATGGTGCTCAAATTTTTACATTAGTTTCCGGAGGCAGTTTTCCTTGTGGTATCAATGGAATCACTAGTAGGTTAAGAGGAGGTCTTGTCGTGCCAGACCAGCATAACGACTCAAAAGCGCCTTAACTTTTGATCCGACCGTTGGATAACTCTCGAATTTTTACAGGAGTTTCTAGAGGATATTTTCCTTGTAGTATGTATGGAATCGCTACTCGGTGAAGCGGATGTCAGGTTGCGCTAGACCAGAGTAATGGCTCAAAAGGGCTCTAACTTTTCATCCTACCATTGTATCGTGCTTAAATTTTTACAGTAGTTTTCGAAGGCTGTTTTCCTTGTGGTAGCAATAGAATCGCTATTGTATGAAGAATACGTCTCGTCGTGTCAAACCAGCATAATGGCTCAAAAGCGCCTTAACTTTGATCCCACCGTTGGATCACTCCTGAATTTTTACAGGAGTTTCTGGAGGATGTTTTCCTTGGAGTAGGTATGGAATAACAACTCGGTGAAGCGGAGGTCCGGTCGTGCCTGACCGGAGTAACGGCTTAAAAGGGCTCTTACTTTTAATCCGACCGTTTGATCTTGCTCAAATTTCTATAGTAGTTTCCGGAGGCTGTTTTCCTAATTGTAGCAATGATATCAATACTAGGTCAAGAGGAGGTCTCGTCGTGCCAGACCATCATAACGACTTAAAAACGCCTTAACTTTTGATCCAACCGTTGGATAACACCTAAATATTTATAGGACTTTCTGGAGGCCATTTTCCTTGTTTTAGATATGGAATCTCTACTCTGTGAAGCGCAGGTCTGGTCGCGCCAGACAAGAGTAACGCCTCAAAAGGGCTCTAACTTTTGATTCGATAGTTGGATCATCCTTAAAATTTTATAGTAGTTTCCGGAGGCTATTTTCCCTATGGTAGGAATGGAATCTCTACAAGGTTAAGAGCAGGTCTGGTCGAGTTAGACCAGCATAACGGCTCAAAACCACCTTAACTTTTGATCCGATCGTTGGATCACTCCTAAATTTTTACAGGAGTTTCTGGAGGATGTTTTTCTTGGAGTAGGTATGGAATCGCTACTCGGTGAAGCGGAGGTGCGGTCGCGCCAGACTAGAGATACGACTCAAAAGGGCTCTAACTTTTGATCCGACCGTTGGATCGTGCTCAAATTTTTACATTATTTTCCGTAGGTTGTTTTCCATGTGCTAGCAATGAAATCGCTCCTTGTGAAGAGCAGGTCTCGTCGAGCTAGACCATCGTAACGGCTCAAAAGCGCCTTAACTTTTGATCCCATCGTTGGATCACTCCTGAATTTTTACAGGAATTTGTTGAGGATGTTTTACTTGGAGTGGGAATGGAATCGCTATTCGGTGAAGAGGAGGTCCAGTCGCATCAGACCACAGTAACGGCTCAAAAGGCCTCGAACTTTTGATACGACCGTTGTTTCATGCTCAAATTTTTACATTAGTTTCCGGAGGCTGTTTTCCATGTGGTAGCTATGGAATCACTACTCTTGAGGAGCAGGTCTGGTCGTGCCAGACCAGCATAACGGCTCAAAAGTGCCTTAACTTTTGATGCGACCGTTAGAGCACTCCCGAATTTTTAGAGGAGTTTCTGGAGGACATTTTCTTAGTTTTACCTATGCAATCTCTACTAGGTGAAGCGGAGGTCCGGTCGCGCCAGACCAGACTAAGGGCTCAAAAGTGCTCTAACTTTTGATCCGACCGTTGGATTTTGCTCCAGTTCCTACAGTAGTTTCCGGAGGCTGTTTTCCTTGTTGGAGGAAAGGGATCGCTACAATGTCAAGAGCAGGTCTCGTCGTGCCAGACCAACATAACGACTCAAAACCACCTTGACTTTTGATCCGACCGTTGGATCACTCCCAAATTTTTACAGGAGTTTCTAGAGAATGTTTTCCCTGGAGTAGGTACGAAATCGCTAATCGGTGAAGCTGAGGTCGATCACGCCAGACCAGAGTAACGGCTCAAAAGGCCTCAAACTTTTGATTCGACCGTTGGATCGTCTTCAAATTTTTACAGTAGTTTCCGAAGGCTGTTTTCCTTGTGGTAGCCATGGAATCACTACTAGGTTAAGAGCAGGTCTGGTCGTGCTAGACTAGCGTTACGGCTCAAGCGCCATAACTTTTGATCCGACCGTTGTAGCACTCCCGAATTTTTATAGGAGTTTATGTAGGCCATTTCCTTAGTTTTAGCTATGCAATCTCTACTCTGTGAATCGGAGGTCCAGTCGCGCCAGACCAGAGTAACGGCTCAAAACGTCTATTACTTTTGATCAGAATCGTCCTCAAGTTTTTGCAGTAGTTTCTGGTGGCTGTGTTCATTGTGGTATCAATGGAATCACTAGTAGGTTAAGAGGAGGTCTTGTCGTGCCAGACCAGCATAACGACTCAAAAGCGCCTTAACTTTTGATCCGACCGTTAAGAACAGGTCTCGTTGTGCCAGACTAGCATAACGACTCAATAGCGCCTTAACTTTTGATCCGACTGTTGGATCACTCCTGAATATTTGTAGGAGTTTCTGGAGGCCATTTTCCTTGTTTGAGCTATGGAATCTCTACTCTGTGAAGCGGAGGTCCAGTCGCGCCAAACCAGAGTAAAGAATCAAAAGGGCTCTAACTGTTGATTCGACCGTTGGATCGTCCTTAAATTTTTAATGTATTTTCCGGAGGCTGTTTTCCTTGTGGTAGGAATGGAATCGCTAATAGGTTAAGAGCAGGTCTAGTCGTGCCAGACCAGCATAACGACTCAAAATCGCCTTAACTTTTGATCCGATCGTTGGATCACTCCCAAATTTTTACAGGAGTTTCTGTAGGACATTTTCCTTGTTTTTGAATGGAATCTCTACTCTGTGAAGCGGAGGTCCGGTCGTGCCAGACAAGAGTAACGGCTTAAAAGGGCACTATCTTTTGATCTGACCATTGGATCGACCTCAATTTTTTACTATAGTTTTCGGAGGCTGTTTTCCTCGTGGATGCCATGGAATAGCTACTAGGTTAAGAGCAGGTCTCGTCGTGCCAGACCAGCGTAATGACTCAAAAGTGCCTTAACATTTGATCTGACCATTGGATCACTCTCGAATTTTTACAAGAGTTTCTGGAGGATGTTTTCTTAGTTTTAGCTATGCAATCTCTACTCTGTGAAGCGGAGGTCCGGTCGCGCTGGACCAGAGTAACGACTCAAAAGAGCTCTAACTTTTGATCCGATCGTTGGATTGTCCTCAAATTTTTACAGTAGTTTCCGAAGGCTGTTTTCCTTATCGTACGCATAGAATCCCTACTATGTTAATAGCAGGTCTCGCCGTGCCAGACCAGCATAACAACTCAAAACCACTTTAACTTTTTATCCCACCGTTGGATCAGTCCCAAATTTTTACAGGAGTTTTTAGAGGATGTTTTCCTTCGAGTATGTATGGAATCACTACTCGGTGAAGCGGAGGTCCGGTCATGCCACATTAGAGAAACGACTCAAAAGGGTTGTAACTTTTGATCCGACCGTTGGATCGTGCTCAAATTTTTACATTAGTTTCCGAAGGCTTTTTTCCAGTAGCCATGGAATCGCTACTCGTGAAGAGGAGGTCTCATCGGGCTAAACCAACATAATGGCTCAAAAGCGCCTTAACTTTTAATCCCAGCGTTGGATCACTCCTAAATTTTTACAGGAGTTTCTCGAGGATGTTTTCCTTTGAGTAGGTAAGGAATCGCAACTCGTTGAAATGGAGGTCAATTCGCGCCAGACCAGAATAACGGCTCAAAAGGGTTTTAACGTTTGATCCGACCGTTGGGTCTTGCTTAAATTTCTACTGTAGTTTCCGGAGGCTGTTTTCCTTGTTATAGCCATGGAATCGCTACTAGGTTAAGAGCAGGTCTCGTCGTGCCAGACTAGTATAACGGCTCAAAAACACCTTAACTTTTGATCCGACAGTTGGATCACTCCTGAATTTTTAGAGGGGTTTCTGGAGGCCATTTTCCTTCCTTTAGCCATGGAATCTCTACTCTGTGAAACTGAGGTCTAGTCACACCGGACCAGAGTAACGGCTCAAAAGGGCACTAACTTTTGATCCGACCGTTGGATCGTCCTTAAATTTTTACAGTGGTATGCAGAGGTAGTTTTCCATGAGGTAACAATGGAATCACTACTCGGTGAAGAGGAGGTCTCGTCGGGCCAGACCAGTATAACGGCTAAAAAGCGCGTTAACATTTGATCCCACCGTTGGATGACTCTGAAATTTTTACAAGAGTTTCTGGAGGATGTTTTCCTTGTTTTAGCCATGGAATATCTACTCTGTGAACCGGAGATCCGGTCGCGACGGACAAGAGTAACGGCTTAAAAGGGCTCTAACTTTTTATCCGACCGTTGGATCTTGCTCAAATTTCTATAGTAGTTACCGGAGGTTGTTTTCCTTGTTGTAGCAATGTAATTGGTACTCGGTGAAGAGGACGTCTCGTCATGCCAGACCAGCATAACGACTAAAAAAAAGCATTAACTTTTGATCCCACCTTTGGATCCCTCCTCAATTTTTAAAGGAGTTTCTAAAGGATGTTTTTGCTTGGAGTAGGTATGGAATTGCTACTCGGTGAAGCGGCGGTTCAGTCGCGCCACACTAGAATAACGGCTCAAAAGGGCTCTAACTTTTCATCAGATCGTTGGATCGTTCTCAAATTTTTACAGTAGTTTCCGGAAGCTGTTTTCCATGAGGTAACCATGGAATCGCTACTCGATGAAGAGGAGGTCTCGTTGGGCAAGACCAGCATAACGGCTCAAAAGTGCCTTAACTTTTGATCCCACCGTTGGATCACTTATAAATTTTTACAGGAGTTTCTGGAGGATGTTTTCCTTGTTTTAGCCATGGAATCTCTACTGTGTGAACAGAAGGTCCGGTTGCGACGGACAAGAGTAATAACTCAAAAGGGCTCTAACTTTTTATCCGACCGTTGGATCTTGCTCAAATTTCTATAGTAGTTTCTGGAGGTTGTTTTCCTTGTTGTAAACATGAATTGCTACTCGGTGAAGAGGTGGTCTTGTCGTTCCAAACCAGCATAACGACTAAAAAAAAGCCTTAACTTTTGATCCCACCGTTGGATCACTCCTCAATTTTTAAAGGAGTTTCTGGAGGATGTTTTTGCTTTCAGTAGGTATGGAATCTCTACTCCGTAAAGTGGAGGTCCGGTCGCGCCAGACTAGAATAACGGCTCAAAAGGGCTCTAACTTTTTATCCGACCGTTGGATCTTTCTCAAATTTCTCCAGTAGTTTCCGGAGGCTATTTTTCTTGTTGTAGCATTGGAATCGTTACTAGGTTAAGAGTAGGTCTCGTTGTGCCAGAACAGCATAACAGCTCAAAACCGCCTTAACTTTTGATCCGACCGTTGGATCACTCTCAAATTTTTACAGAAGTTTCTGGAAGATGTTTTTGTTATTGTGGGTATGGAATCGCTACTTGATGAAGCGGAAGTCCCGTCGCGCCAGACCAGAGAAACAGCTCAAAAGGGCTCTAACTTTTAATTCGATCGTTGGATCGTGCTTAAATCTCTACAGTAGTTTCCAGAGGTTGTTTTCCTTGTTGTAGCAATGGAATCGCTACTAGGTTAAGAGGATGTCTCGTCGTGCCACACCAGCATAACTGCTCAAAAGCGCTTGAACTTTTGATTCGACAATTGGATCGTGCTCAAATTTTTACCGTAGTTTTCGGAGGCAGTTTTCCTTGCGTTAGCGATGGAATCGCTACTAGTTTAAGAGCAGATCTCGTCGTGCCAAACCAGCATAACGGCTCAAAACTGCCTTAACTTCTCATCAGACAGTTGGATCACTCCCTAATTTTTACAGGAGTTTCTGGAGGCCATTTTCCTTGTTTTAGGTATGGAATCGCTATTCAATAAAGCGGAGGTCCGGTCGCAGCGGACCAAAGTAACGGCTCAAAAGGGCTTTAACTTTTGATCCCACTGATGTATCGTCCTCAAATTACAGTAGTTTCTAGACGTTGTTTTCCTTGCGGTAACTATGGAATCGCTACAAGGTTAAAAACAGGTCTCGTCGTGCCACACCATCATAACGCTTCAAAACCGCCATAACTTTTGATCCGATCGTTGGATCACTCCCTAATTTTTACAGGAGTTTCTGGAGGATGTTTTCCTTTGAGTAGGTATGGAATCGCTACTCGGTGAAGCGTAGGTCCGGTCGCGCCAGACCAGAATAACGACTCAAAAGGGCTCTAACTTTTTATCTGACCGTTGGATCTTGCTCAAATTTCTGCAGTAGTTTCGAAAGGTTTTTTTCCTTGTTGTTGCAATGGAATGGCTACTAGGTTAAAAGTAGGTCTCGTCGTGCCAGACCAGCATAACGGCTCAAAAGCGCTTGAACTTCTGATCCGACTGTTGGATCAATCCCGAATTTTTAGAGGAGTTTCTGCAGGCCATTTTCCATGTTTTAGATATGGAATCTCTACTCCGTTAAGTGGAGGTCCGGTCGCGCCAGACTAGAATAACGACTCAAAAGGGCTCTAACTTTTTATCCGACCGTTGGATCTTGCTCAAATTTCTACAGTAGTTTCCGGAGGCTTTTTTTCTTTTGTAGCAATGGAATCGCTACTAGGTTAAGAGCAGGTCTCGTCGTGCCAGACCAGCATAACGGCTCAAAAGCGCTTGAACTTTTGATCCAACAGTTGGATCACTTCTGAATTTTTAGAGTTTCTGGAGGCCATTTTCCTTGTTTTAGCTATGGAATCTCTACTCTGTGAATTGGAGGTCTGGTCGTGCCGTACCACAGTAACGAATCATAAGGGCTCTAACTTTTGATCCGACCGTTGGATCGTGCTCAAATATTTACCATTGTTTCCGGAGGCTGTTTTCCTTGCGGTAACAATGGAAGCACTAGTAGTTTAAGAGCAGGTCTCGTCGTGTCACACCAGCATAACGGCTCAAAACGGCCTTAACTTTTGATATGACAGTTTGATTACTCCTTAATTTTACAGGAGTTTCTGGAGGCCATTTTCCTAGTTTTAGGTATGGATTCGCTACTAGGTTAAGAGCAGGTCTCGTCGTGCTAGACCAGCATAACGACTCAAAACCGTCTTAACTCTAGATCCGATTGTTGGATCACTTCCAAATTTTACAGGAGTTTCTGGAGGATGTTTTCCTTCAAATAGGTATGGAATCGCTTCTCGATCAAGTAGAGGTTTGGTCACGCTAGACTATAATAACGGCTTAAAAGGGCTATAACTTTTGATCCGACCGTTGGATCGTGCTCAAATTTTTACAAGAGTTTCCGGAGGTTGTTTTCCTTGCGGTAGCTATAGATTCGCTACAAAGTTAAGAGCAGGTCTCGTCGTGCCACACCATCATAACGCTTCAAAAACGCCTTAACTTTTGATACGACCGTTGGATCACTCCCAAATTTTTACAGGAGTTTCTAGAGGATGTTTTCCTTCGAGTAGGTATGGAATCGCTACTCGGTGAAGCATAGGTCCGGTCGCGCCAGACCAGAGAAACGACTCAAAAGGGCTCTAAATTTTCATTCGACCGTTGGATCGTGCTCAAATTTTTACATTAGTTTTTAGAGGCTGTTTTCAATGGGGTAGTAATGGAATTGTTACTAGGTTAAGAGCAAGTCTCGTCGTGCCAGACCAGTATAACGGCTCATAAGCGCTTTAACTTTTGATCCAACTGTTGGATCACTCTAGAATTTTTATAGGAGTTTTTTGAGGCCATTATCTTTGTTTTACCTATGGAATCTCTACTCTGTGAACCGGACATCCGGTCGCGCCAGACTAGAGTAACGACTCAAAAGGGCTCTAACTTTTGATTCGACCGTTGGATCGTGCTCAAATTTTTACAGTAGTTTTCAGAGGCTGTTTTCCTTGTGATAGCAATGGAATCGCTACTAGGTTAAGAGTAGGTCTCGTCGTGCCAGACCAGCATAACGGCTCAAAATCGTCTCAACTTTTGATCTGACCGTTGTATCACTCCCAAATTTTTACAGGAGTTACTGGAGGATGTTTTCCTTCGAGTAGGAATGGAATCGCTTTTGAGTCAGGAATCCAACCAAATTAAGTTTGCATCAATTGGACTTCTGTAGCTCCAGATATTCAAGTCGGAATGACCAAAGGTCAACATTGGCAGATTGCAAGATTTGACTTTGAAAGTTGTGATTTCCATGCTCTTCCTTATTTTATTTTCTTGCCTTAGATTTCTAGAAAGGTATAGATGTTAGCTTTTTAATGCCACTAGAATCACTTCATTTTGACCTCTAGAGCTCACGTTGTGCACAAAACATCGACTGAAGGTCAAATCTGTTAATTACCTCCAATTTACTCCTTTTTGCATCTTTCATCCAAAAGTGCCTTCAAAACATAAAAAAAAGTATATCAAGGCATTTTATATATAAAACATAGGCAAAACATTAGTTAAATGTAATTGAAACTATCGAATAATATGGTTGCATCAAATATCCCCACACTTAGCTCTTGCTGGTCCTCGAGAAAGGATAGGTAAAATCAAATTGAAGTTAAATCAAATCAAATCACTATGACTAATCTTCTAATATCCCATGAATATCCAAGAATATATGCATTATAAACAAGAACACAATCAAGAAGGATAAAGAGTATAAATTTTCATGAATTTATTTACATGCAAACTTCAAAACTCAATTAATCGTCGGGATTTAAATGAAATCTATGTCATGCCAAAGTGATAGGTCCTCTCATTGATATACACTCCAACACTCACGTGTTTAGGGCTTATGTGTTTAAATCTCTCAAATTCAATCAATG
>Ga0307510_10007957_pt1 | contig 12614 bp, 15 predicted proteins | sample 12_EM_MG_FD_207224 | JGI IMG/M metagenome (GOLD analysis project Ga0307510, IMG submission 207224) | Populus trichocarpa ectomycorrhiza microbial communities from riparian zone in the Pacific Northwest, United States - 12_EM | ecosystem: Host-associated > Plants > Roots > Unclassified | place... | reverse complement strand
TATTACCTACTAATTTACTCAGCACCATTATCAGGCCTCCCATCTTGCTCCATCCAGAACGCCTTGCCCCCAACGCATGACAAATCTTCCCTGCCGACGCTACCACACTGCCATGTCTCACAGCATCACACCCGCTGAGATACAACTTGACAAACAAGAACTTTACGAATTCGTCGACAAGTCCTCAAAATGGCGCATGAAAACCAAAGGCGACGTCAAGGAATATGCCACGATCTTCTGGTACTGTTGCGATCCCCTCATCGCCTCCCATTACATTTCCCTAGGAGAGTGCGAAGAACTTTTCTGGCAAGGCTTTCACCCTGACACCCGTGCCCAGTTTCCCCCAGACGCAAAACAGCAAATCTGGGACATCCTGCAGAGGACTCCCACCAACAACCTTGTTGCTAGCACGCCGGCTGTGCCTGCCAATCCCTCACCTTCACTGCCACCAGCGTTGGATCTCGTTGCCCATATGCCCCCTCTCCCTGATGCCCGTTTTTCCTTGACATCGCCTTCATCGCCGCCATCGCTCAGCTGACCCAAAGGTCCTTGGCCTGCACTTGCCACCACAACACCTCTCACATCAGCCGCCCCTGTTGTAACGATGGGATACGTGCTGGGCTTGCAAATGCCCAAATCCGGACACCCCCAACCATCGCCCGACTCGACCAACGCCACAGGACAGCGCGCGCTGCTGTCATTCCGTTTTTCTTGTCACCCTCCTTTCCGTAGTCATGGACAGTTAGCTAGACTGTAAGTAGATAGTTCCGATATATATATAAACCCGTGCGCAGCACTGTGAGCAGCAGGCGAGTAGTGCCTCTGCTGTGCTTTTGCATCGCGCTTTCCCCCCTTCTGTTCCCGTTTTGCTATCATTGAAGCAGCTCATGCAGAGCCATCACACACACACACACACACACACACACACTCTCTCTCTCTCTCTCTTTCCCTTCCTTTCCTTTCCTTTCCCTCTTCTGCAGCGGTAGAGCGACTAACAATTGCGGCCCGCTTTATCTTTTGCTCCATTGCACAATCTCGGATCGATGTGCATTGGTTCTAACTGCGTTCTCGCCTTCCCATTCCCCAAACTCATGCGTGGACCATTCGTCCATCGTACACTGTGCTCCGCTGTCTGATTTCAGTCTTGCCGCCATCGCCAGTTCGCAACGTCTCGCCGCCGCCGCCCACTCTAAAACAACCATCTTTGGTATCGCCACCATCTCCAATTTGCCGAATCTTGCCACCACTGTCCGCTCAAATTCGCTCAAGTTCAGTATTGCTGCTTTCGCCAGTTAGCAGAGTCCCGCTGCCACCGTCCGCCCAAAGTCACGCAAGTTCAGTCTCTTCGCCGCTCTCACCAATGCTGTCTTCACCACCGCTGCCATCACCACTACCACCTTCGCCTCCATTGTCTTCTCCACTGCCCATGCCTCCAGTCTATGAACTCCTGCCACCTCCACCTTCGCCAACCGCCGCCGCATTGCCCGATCTATCCGAAGCCACCAAAGTCAAACAGAATAGCAACAGCTGCCAAATAAAAGAACAAGCCGAAATCTCCAGAGTAAGAGACGGTGATGCGACCCCGATCACGAAGTCAGGACAAGCGCAAGTCCCCAGCAACAACCACAACCACCCCGATGACAACAGCGAAGACAAGCCAGCGCACAACGACAGCACCGGCAACACCGTCCACATTAGCAGTGACCGCAGCCACCCGCGCGATCCCAGCAACTTCAGCACCAGCGACAACGGCAACCTTGTGTACGACCCAGGTGGGAACAGTTTCAATACTGAGGACGGTGCACAGCGCAACGATGACGACAGCAGCATCCTCAACAACGCCGTCAGCCACATCATCGACACCTGCGCCCTCCCCACCAATTCCGACAGCGGCGACAGAACCAGCAGCATCATCAGCAACGAGCCCCGCACTGCCGACGCCCAGTGCAGCGACGACCGCGACCGCGACAAGACCATCCCCTCCGGGTCACCCTTCGACGCCAACGCCGATCCCCCCGTCCCATTCGTGCAAGACACCAGCCCTGTCCTCGACGTCACCACATCGTGTTCAACTGACGCCTTTCCCACTAATGCGCACCGCACAGACACACCCGTCCTATCGTTCAAGGCCATCAACGATGATGAAGACTTCGCTCAGCACGCCTGCCCTCGCTGCGACCGCCGCTTCCCCGCTCGTCTCTGCACTGGCGACTTCATATCTACCAGCTCCTCGCGCCCTTCCGCCCACACTTGCCTCCTTGGCCCCGACTTCACGCCCACTTACCCAACTTTGTACCTCAGCGATGAAGATCACACCGCTGACAACAACAGCAACAGCAACGCAGACATCATCGACAATGCCAGCACCATCAGTACTGCACACGCCAGCAATGTCAATGGCAACAGCAGCAACACCTCCGACAACAACGCCGCCTGCACCCTCGACACCAACAATGCTGACAGCAAGAGCAACACTGGCAGCCGCAGCAATGCCACCTTTGCTACCGGCATCACCAATGCCCTCACTCTCAGCACCACCGTCCACAGCAGCGGCAGCAACAACAACTCCGTCATCACCAACAGCCTTAGCGACGCCGACAGCATCGTCACCATCGCACGCACCCCCTCCACCGGTGCACATTTCGACACATTCAACAGCAGCAGCGCCGATCCCACCTTGCCCATTCGCAATCACACCGTCACTGCACACGACGACGAACCAAAGCACGAGTGCCTCTGCACGCCACCCCTCAACGCCAGTACTCTCCGCCCTCCATTCGCCGCGCCGCAGCTGGACAAGCCAGAAGGACCGCCCCCGGTCCCTCTGAAGAACACTACACCCACCGCCCCGACTCGCAGGTCGTGCGAGACACTCGCACCATCAGCCTCGACTCGGTGCGTGCCCCTCATATGCCCGATGACGTGCGCACTCGTTTCAGCGGCACAGCACCCCGTTTCGCATCGCCAGCGGACGATTCCAGCCACAGAAAGCACCATCAACGGGTTGACCCAGGAGGGTCAATTTTTAAAGCACCCGGGAGGTGTAGCGACAGGATACGTGCTGGGCTTGCAAATGCCCAAATCTGGATGCCCCTCCCAATCTGACCAACGCCACAGGACCGCTGCCCTCCTCTCTCCCTTGTTATCGCGCGCTTGTTCTCAGGACGGACCCTTTTTATTAGTGCTAAGGACAATTAGTATAGATTGTAAATAGCTAGTAGTTGAACTATAAAAGCCAGCGCACAGCAACATGAGCAGGAGGTTAGCAACACCTCAGCCATGCTGCTTAGCATCGCGTTTCCCCTCTTTTGATTTCCTGCATTTGTGTTTAGTCTGTTGCATTTATCATTCACACACACACACTCTCTCTCTTTCTCTCTGTCTCCCTCTTTCCCCTTTCGCAGCGGTTAGGGATTAACGACCCCACTCTGCTTTAGCTTCGCTCCATCGCCCGCTCTCGGATCGAGCGCGCGTGGTTCTAACCGCTCCTGCACCTTCCCTTTAGAACTCTCGCGTGGACGTTGAGTCCATCGTACACTGATTCAGTGTTGGTTTAGATAAGCTGTTGTAACTTGGCGGTATGTCACGTGGATAGCTTGATGCCAAGTTGTAGTCGATATACAAGAAGTGGTTCCCACACTAGAGTAACATCCTAGTGCCCACTTATAGGAGAATGTAAGAGATGAGAAGGGGAGTTGAATTGACAGGAGATTCAACTTGCCGTCTTAGAGACAGCAGTGAGCCTCTTTTATACTAAAGATACAAGTATGACTAATCACGACGTAGTAAGCCAGATACATACTATGACTAAGTACTACTAGGATCAATAAGCGACTCCAGCTAGATCAATAAGCATGCTACACTGCATCAGTCATCCGATCACCAATTATCAGGGCCGGTTCCCACAACTTACAAAGGCTATACCATATGAGTAAACACGATCACCTAAGGCTGGTTTCATCACCTCCTGCTCTAGCTAGCACGACCATGCACAGATTTCTTCCATCCCCTGCGAGTGGCAAGTTGCTCGTTCCTCTGCCGAATGAACAGCATCGCCAAGCACTCCATGTGTGCCAGCTGCTTGGGGGCGCGAGCCAGCTCCAGTCGACCTTTGCAAATCGTTTTTGCGATCCTAATGGCCCCTGCTTCTGCTTCGAGCTGCTTGAGTTCTGCATTGATACAGGACAAGTTGTTGTCCAGTTTGCAGTAGTGCGTGATATCCGCAGCGACACCCCAGTCATCAAGTTGGTGGGCTGCTTTGGCGAAGTTAGCATGAACGGCTGGGGTACTGATGAGAAGCTGGTGGAACCAGGCGGGGAGGGGATCGATGGGCTCAGATGAGTAGACTGCGCGGGCATAGATGGGGAGGGAGTAAGGGGTATCCAACGGCCCTTGTTCTTGCCCATACGCTTGGACGTAGCCATCGTGTGCAGGGGTGACCCAGTATGCTTCGGTGTAGGCTCCTTTTCCCAGAGGGATCTTGAGGTCAGGGTACATGGTGTTGCGGACGTACCCATCGGGAGCCCGCTTGTAGGTTTCAGCATACCCCTCAATGGTGGATTCAAGCCTTGATTCTGTCCTTGAAGGCAAGGACTGCAAAACGATGGATCTCTTCACGGTTCTTGATGGTCTGGACCAGACCAGTTGCGATCTCTTGGAGGGTGACTGGGTCGATATTGGCATTGGCAGCGAATATGTTTTCCACTCCACAAGGGGAGTAGCAGGATGGGGGTGAGGCAGGGCAACTTCCTGCAGGGGACTCGGCAGAAGCGTTGATGGAGTAATCTGACATAGCAGGAGTGGAGTTAGTACCGATGTGGACAAGGGAATAATGTTCGCCATTAATGGTGATAGGTGCAAAGGGGTTCGCGGCAAAAGTATGGGTGCTCAAGAGCATGGACGTGAGTGGCGTGGATGTGTTGTCCAGGACAGAAGATGTGGAACTTGTGAGTGGTGAACGGGAATGGGCAGAGTAGAGAGGCTAGAAATGGTTGGCAAGGTGGAATTGGAGGTGGTATCCAGGGAGTTTCTTCCCAACCAAGAGGTTCTTGGTCGATAGCCAGGATGAAAAGGGATGGGGTTTTGTAATGATAAACGGCCAGCCTTTATACTTTCCAACGGTGTTCCCTTGTGATAGGCTTTGACTAAATCCGGTGCATGTATGTCAGCTGCGGGTTCCCATGTGTCATCACTTATCACTATCGGGATATCCCTTCCAGTGGATCAGATATTGCAGGGTCTTGTTGCGCCCAAAGTATTGATGGTTATGGATCTGCTCCACCTTGTATTGTTCTTCATCATTAATCAGGTCCGGTGGTGGTTGGGAAAAGTTTGGTCTGTATGCCATTGTTTCATGATAGGGTGATAAGAGAGACGCATGGAACGTGTCGTGGATTTTCCATGTTAAGGGTAGGGCAAGTTGATATGCCACAGGGGATATCTCTTTGATGATCTTGAAGGGTCCATATCTTTTTGGTGCTAGCTTTGTTGCTTGATAGGGAAGATGGAGATTATTTCCTTCTAGCCAAACTTGGTCTCCAGTGTTGTATTGTGCTGATGGGGTTCCTGATTTCTCAGCAACCTGGTTCAGGGCTGCAGTTGCCTGGGCGCGTCTTTCTTCTATCAGGCGGATTCTTTCTTCTGTTGTTTCATTGACGGATGGGGTAGTGATCGCCGGGTTCAGCCTGAGGTCGTACCCTAGAATTATCTGATTGGGCGATAGCCCAGTGGTTGAGTTCTTTCGGTTATTGTGTACGGCCGTGGCTAGGGCTAGCCATTGGGTCCAGTCTTTTGGGGCTGCGGATGTTACTAGATGGAGGTATTGTTCTACCCATTGATTTTTTCTCTCTGATAATCCATCAGTTTGGGGGTGAAACACCATTGACAAATTCTGTTGGATGTCTAGCCTTTTTGTTAAGGCCTTTCTGAAGTGTAATGTGAATCGGGGGTCTCGATCGCTGATAACCTTTGTAGGTAATCCAAACCATCAGAACATGTGGTCCATGTAGAGTTGAGCGATGCCTGGTCCCGTGATGGTTGTGTCACATGCTAGGAATATGGCGGTGCGTGAGCATCCTTGGTCTACAATGGTAAGGATGGCATCTTTTCCTTTTATGGGCGGTAGTCCCATGATTAAATCCATTGCTACTTGCTGGAATGGTCGGGCATTGGCTTCAGTAGGGATGCGATATGGTGGTACCTTAGTGCGGTGGGTAATGATTTTGTTTTGTTGACAGATTGCACATCCTTTCACATAGTTAGCGATCCATTCCTTCATTCCTGGCCATTGATAACATTCTTGAGTTTTGCGAAGGGTTTCATCTTGGCCTGGGTGTCCAGCTGATGGGTGGTTATGCATGAGATTCATGATCCCTTGTTTGATGATGTCAATAGGAGGTACGTTGATTTTTATGTCTGAAGTTGTAGTGGCGATTTTGAATTTTTGTGCTGGCAGAACCATAACTTGTTGATTGTCTTCTTTCCCCTGGTCTACTCCCGGTAGTTGTGAAAGGGCATCAGGCAGAATATTGGTTTTTCCAGGGATATAGAGGATGTCAAAGTCGTATTCTTGTAGGTCCGCATGCCAGCGTGCTGTTCTTCAGTTGAGGTTCTTGGGAGACTTCCAATATTGGAGGTTTGCATGGTCTGTCATAATGGTAAATGGTTCTTTGGTCCATCCTAAGTATGGTTGCCAGTGTGAGAGCGCTTTCATCACGGCTAGTAGTTCCCTCTTGTAGATGTCATAGTTTTGTTCAGCTGGGATAAATGTGGCTGAGTAGTAGGCGATAGGGTGAAGTATGGGTTTCTGACATTTTGAAAGTGTGGAAGTTGTAGGAATGTCTCCCTCCTGTGAGAGTACGGCTCCCACGCCATACGCCGATGCATCAGTTTGTAGGTAGAATTTTTTCTCAAAATTGGGTTGCTTCAAGACTGGTGCTGCACACATTTGTGTTTTGAGGGTTTCGAAGGCTTTGAACTGTGGTTCGTCCCAATGCCATTTCTCAGATTTCTTAGTGAGGTCAAGCAGTGGTTGGGCGATTTCAGAGAACTGTGGGATGAAATAGCGGTAGTAACCGCATAGCCCCAGGAATGCTCGAACATCGGTAGGGTTTTGTGGGACAGGGTAGTCTGCAACTCCTTTAAGTTTCTTTGGATCCATGCGGAGTTGTCCTTTTCCCACAATGACTCCAAGGTATTCAATTTCATCTTGTTCGAAGGCACATTTTTTGGGTTTCAGGTAAAGATTGTTGGCTTCCAACTTGTCTAGTATTTCATGGACGTGTCGTCGATGTCGTGCTAGGTGTTGTTGATGTGATTCATTGAGGTATTTCTTTGTGTGAATGGCGATGTCATCCATGAATACTGATGTATCCCCTTTTGCCACGTCTGGGTGGAATATTGTGTTCATCATCATTTGAAAGGTGGCAGGGGAATTAGTGAGGCCAAAGAACATAACCATAGGTTCAAATAATCCTTCTGGCATGAGGAAGGCAGCTTTCCATTCGTCTCCTGGTTTGATCCGAATATTGTTATACCCCCATCGAACATCGAATTTGGTGAACAGAGTACAACTGGCTAGTCGGTCGATAACAGAAGGAATTAGGGGGGATATGTTGCAGTTTTGTTTGGTCCATTTGTTGAGGGGTCGGTAATCTTGGACTGGCTGCAGTTTTCTGTCCTTCTTTTTGACAAAGAAGAAGTTGGCTGCATATGGACTCCATGAGGGTCTGATTGTGTTTCTTGCTAAATGTTCTTGGACGAATTTGCTTGCTTCTTCGATTTCTGATTGTGTCAGCGGTAGTAGTCTCCCCGGGAGGGTGGTAGGGGCTCCAGGTAAGAGTTCTATGGTGTGATCCCAAATCGTGTGTTGAGGGAGGCAATGTGATTCATGTTCACTGAACACCTTTCTGTGTCGCATGTATTCAGCTGGTATTTTGGGATCTTCTTCCCTTGTTGTGGAGTTTATCATTACTCTTCCAATGAAGTATTGATCATGATGCATGGAGCGTGGTGCATTTATTGTGTGGGGTAGGAATTGCGCTCTTTTTGCATTCAGAGCTCTGAGGATAATGGGGAGTTGTGATGAATTGATCCACCCTTGTTTCCAGTCGATCTTTGGTTGTATGGCAGCGAACCAAGAGTATCCTAGGATGGCTTTGTGTTCCCCTAAATCCAACAGGAAGAAGCGTAGTTGATTTCTGGATGTCCCTGTCTGAACTTCGATATCTGTATAGTGCTTCAGCATTCCTGCTTTGTTCTCAGTTCCATCTACATTGAACAGTTGATGCGGTTTCTCCAGATTTTTGATGGGGAGTTTCAGCCATCTAGCGTAGCTCAAGTTCATGAAGTTTTCTGTTGCCCCAGAGTCAACCAGGGCTATCGCTTCAGCTCTTTTTGCAATCGAGTGTGTGTAGATTCGAACAGTCATAGATTTTCGAGCCGATATGTACACATTGTCATTGCTACTTTGCTTGATTAATGCTGACCTAATCAAGCAATGGGAAAATCCTCTGAGACTCCCATTTTGTTGGCGAGTTTTGCTTTCTCATCAAGAGACATAGCATTAAGCTGTTGTTTGATGTCATTGACACAGCTCGGGGTTTCAAATCCTTCATAGTTATCGTATTCCTCATTGAAATCGATGAGATTCGCCTTGGTTTGTCCCTGGCAGCGATGGTGAGGGCAGTTTCTAGCGTAATGACCTGTTTGTCCGCATTCAAAACAGTTGTTGTTGGTGTTCCCTGGGGGTGGTCCTGTAGCATTGTTGCGGGGAGCTGGTCTGAAACCAGTGGTGTTTCCTTGTGTTCGTCCCCTGTTGCCTTGACGCCAGTTTGGAGCTCTGGTGCATCCTAAATCCATTGGCACTGCCACATCATTCATCCAGCAAGGTGCGTTGGTAGAATTGTATTGTGTTTGAGGGGGTCCTTGATGGAACCCTGGTCCGCATTGTTGGAGAAACCCTCCCTGATTTCCCTGACCTCCTTGGTTTCCTTGGCTAAAGAATGTTTGAGGTCTTGGGAAGTTATTAGGTTGCAGGAATGCATTGAAAACTCCTTGATTGAATCCTCCAACTCCTCTGTTTGGGTTATGGGCGTGAAGTATGTTGTTGATCAAGACCTTGGACCTTGTAGCCAAGATTGCTTTCTCTTTGAGGTTGATGTATGTGGTCGGAGTTGGAGAAGTTAAAACTTCTTTGAGGATGTCATCTGGTAATCCTTTGGTGAAGAGCTGGAATACTGCGCCACTGTTGGTGTCATAACCAGCAATACGGCTTAAGTCTTCAAACCTAGCAATGTAGTCGTCGATTTCTGGGAATTTCATGGTGCAGCATTCTATTTTGCCTCTGGCCCTGTTTTCCCTCTGGCTGTCTTGATACTGTTGTGAGAACTCATAGAGGAATTGATCCCATACATCAGGGATGTTATCAAGGACAGGATCGAGGGTGTCCAACCAGGTTCCCATATCCCTAGTCCATCCTGCAACTTGTGGCCCTTTTATAAGAGTGAGAGTCAGGGCGACTTTCTTGATTGGAGAGTTATAGCCAGCTACATCTTGATTGAGTCGAAGGTATCCTTTTACTTCTTCAATGAAGTCATCAGCAAGGAGGCGGTCTCCTGAGAAGACCTGCGGCAGTCCTCCCATAGATTTGACATCAGCAGCTCTTGCAACGGGTTGTTGGCCGCCTTGGGCAGGGGGTACTGGTGCGGGAGGTCCTGGTGCTCCAGGTGGATTGCCGCCCGGACCTCCAGATCCTCCTGAAGGTGGCCCTCTGCTTGGGGGTCCTCCGCTGGGTGGTCCTGATCATCCTCCACTGGGAGTGGAGTATCGGCTAAGGCTGGCCTTGAGTTTGGAATTAACACTTGCTGCAGTTCCAGTAGCAGTTGTAGTTGTCGTACTTCCTGTTCCAATAGGCCCACTTGCAGACCCTTTTCCTTTAGAGCTTGAGCCATCTCCTCCTCCTTGAGTGAGTGGTTGAGTATCTGTGGGCTGCTGGATCGTGATAGAGGAAGTAGCCATGGTTGATAGTTTGGGTGAAATGGGCGAAAGCTTTATATGCTTTGGAAGGGAGACGGTATTTCTCCATGGGGTAAGTTCTCTAGGGATCTCTGTTTCCCTGATTTGGTCGTCGATGTGGAGTCTTCCAGCTTTCTTTGCTAATTCATCGTCAGAGTCTTCGTTTTCTTCTGCTGGTTCACTATCAGAGCTACTGCTCTCTTTCTTGGATTCTGGCTCAGGTTTGGTTTCTCCGATGTTGAAGATGTGGATGCTGGTCAGTGGCTGTCGTAGTCAGGGTAGCCCTGAGTTGGAGTCATGTGCAATTTGATGCCAAACTCCATTGTATAGGCAAACTGGTATAGCGTGTTTGTTTATGATCTTGTCATCATTATCGCAGAACAGTTGAATAGGATAGGTTCTGGTTCCGGTAGAATTGGGTGCTTTGTATGCGATTCGAGAGTTTAGTTTTGTTTCGAGTATCTGCTCTTTGGTTAAGAGCTCATCGTATATGCTACTAGCCATCTTGAATGTAGAAAGTTGAATCTAATGTCACCGCCACAAAGTGAGGGCAACACTGATTCAGTGTTGGTTTAGATAAGCTGTCATAACTTGGCAGTATGTCGCATGGATAGCTTGATGCCAAGTTGTAGTTGATATACAAGAAGTGGTTCCCAAACTAGAGTAATGTCCTAGTGCCCACTTATAGGAGAATGTAAGAGATAAGAAGGGGAGTTGAATTGACAGGAGATTCAACTTGCCGTCTTAGAGACAGCAGTAAGCCTCTTTTATACTAAAGATACAAGTATGACTAATCACAATGTAGTAAGCCAGATACATACTATGACTAAGTACTACTAGGATCAATAAGCGACTCCAGCTAGATCAATAAGCACGCTACACTGCATCAGTCATCCGATCACCAATCATCAGGGCCAGTTCCCACAACTTACAAAGGCTATACCATATGAGTAAACACAATCACCTAAGGCTGGTTTCACCCTGATAAACATCAAGGTAGGAATTGGCTGAAAATTCTGTTGGGTGATGCCTTCCCAAATGCCACTTGTGAATGGTGGCATAGAGCTGTTGGGGCTAGTCAAGATTGGGTTACAAAGACATGACAGCACTCACCGCTATGGCCACTAGGGCCACCATTGGTATTGGGACCTCCCGCCTTGATACCCCATTATCACCAATAGATGTCAGAAAGTGACTATATGACAATTCAGTACAAGGGCCTGTCCCATGAAAGAAAAGAAAGTAACCGACTTACTCTTCAAACCGATAGGCATATGATGCAGTTCCAGGACAAAAATACAATTCCTTGATGACTGAAACGATCTGGGGATTGTGATAGGGATGCGTGCGATATGGAAGTGCTTTGAGCACATCACCCTAACAGAGCATGAGTTAGACTACATTGAGAAGTGAAAAAAAAAAACAAAAAAACATGTGTCGTCAGAAAGGTGTAACGGTAGTCAGCCAACTGCCTCTCAACCACTTGCACGATGTCGGTTGCTGATCCAAACGAAGAGAAGCTGAGGTAGATCATCCTGGCACATTGCTCTTTCACCTCCCCTTGGAAAAGGGGAATCCGTCCGCACAGCTAAGAGTATTAGTGAACAGATATTCAAAGTGAGTAATGAGAGGGATGCACCAAACGACACATTCTGGACAGGTACTCCCCATCCAACTCCAGCCAGTTCCTGATAGTTCCTGCCCATGGCAAGTGAGACTGAGTTGCAACACCAAGCGCCTCTGAGATCATCAAACAAGTCAAAGCAGGGTCTGGAAAAGCATGAATGAAAAGCAGAGATGCTCGAAGATGCTTGAAGGCATCATGAAATATCAACAGCATCAAGGGGGACTGGATGGTAAGTAAAATTTTGTTAGTCCCTGGAAAAATGATGAGGTCAGTATCAGATGGCCATTCATAATTGGCCTGGTGACTTGAAGTAGCGTTGTGTGCAGAGGTGCCAGAATTGTGTGATGTGGCATCATTGCTGGCCTGGGTCGTACTAGGGATACTTACACTCAACCCCGTAGCACTCAGAGGTTCGTGCCATGATGGTATCTAAAAAAAATTTGTAAGTGTAGAGTTGCTGAAAAAGAAGAAGAACATACCTTGAGGGCCATTGTGTTTGACATTCTGGAGGGGTTCCTAGGAGCGTCATTAGATGGCTTGTCAAACCATTCAGCCTTGGTCTCTATGTTGCTATCATTGCCGTCATATCCACAAACCTGGCCAGCTTCTCTGGCAACATCAAAGCAGGTATGGGCACAGTTGTTGAGAAAAGTTGCAGAGGGGAGGCTGTCGTGGCCAGGGTAAAAAGACGACGCAGAAAATTTTCACAAACACAAGTCAGGTGACAGTACACAAACATGATTACTAAGGTGGCAACTCAACTCCGAACCAACGATGAGTCAGTATCTTTGTCCTGCAGGCCAATATTCTTGATGACAGTAAGTTGCCCTTGCTCAGCTGGTGATCCCTGACCCATTAAATCTGGCTGAACAGGGGGACCATTTACAGGACCTTCAAGTATTGGTCAGCTCAATTCCCCACATCTGCAATACATACACCACTGTTCCGCATTCTCTTTGCTGGGGGTGGCCCA
>Ga0307510_10007954_pt1 | contig 12616 bp, 14 predicted proteins | sample 12_EM_MG_FD_207224 | JGI IMG/M metagenome (GOLD analysis project Ga0307510, IMG submission 207224) | Populus trichocarpa ectomycorrhiza microbial communities from riparian zone in the Pacific Northwest, United States - 12_EM | ecosystem: Host-associated > Plants > Roots > Unclassified | place... | reverse complement strand
CACTTTGCACCCCTATCAAAATAGAAATCACAATGTCCCTCTTCAGAAAACATAAGACCACTCAACGCGAATACATCGACTTAATCAAAGGCGCGTCCGAAAAATGGGTCAATTGGCTGGCGCCCAAAAACATTCATGTGAGTCCGGGTCACCCCTTTCAATTGTCTCTTACACTAGTCCGTTTGACCAACCCCCCAAAAACCAGGCTGGTGACTTTGGCACCATCGATAAAATAACGGGAGAGTTATTCGTCGAAGGAAACATATATACCCACGAAGATATCGCAAATATAGCGATGAAGTTTCCCGTATCTGATTGTGCCGACGATGATCTAGTTGAGATTCATTCGAATGAGGTACTGCCTTTGGATGTGAAGACCGAGGTAGGAATGTGAGTCCCAATCTCGAGCCCTCGCTTTGATGCAATCTCATCGCAGCCGCCAAAATGGACTCAGCGCCGAAGGCATTCTCATCGAGAGCCAGTGGCAATTCAACTCCAAGCGGGGTGCGGTATTGCTGATGTACAAGCCACGAACCACGCGGGTCCCTGATGGGTTTTTCGCCGAGACCATCCACATTCCTATTCTCAGGAACAAGTGCGTAGTGTATCAAGTCTGGGATTGTCCTGGATACTTTATGTATCTTTCCGGAAAAGGTGAGCATTTACGCCCTCCTATTTTTTGTCCCGACGAGATCGATTGGATCCATGCCGTTCCTATTAGTGAGCGAGAAAGTGTCAATGAGCTTGCATCGGAAAGACAAGCAAGCATCTGCAGGCGTCGACGATAGCACGTCCCAGACCATTCGCTGGTTTGCAAAGGGTTGTGCTGGGAACCGTCAGCACGCATATCAACCTGACGGCGTCTACACCCCACTATATTCTATGAAGTAGATACGAAAGTCTCTGTTGATTCAGTGTTGAAGCGGCCATGCGACGTATTTTAGAAATGAATCATGGACCACACTTTGCACCGCTCATTGCATGAGCACCCGGGAAATTTTGGTGGCATAGTGTTATTGAAGGCATGTTCGCTGCACGCAGCACGCAACACTGCTTTTCGGATCTCGGTTCCACGGGCCGAGGACTGAAGATGACTTCTGATAAGTTATGTTGGTTTACTTTACTTTTTCGTGCTATGGAGTTTATCTCATTACTCGTAGACTCGTGGCAGGATGTCGGTTAGAATGGCCAATCACACTGAAAGTATTTTGTTTGTCGTAAAACTTCAAGTTGTAATTGTAATCACGCACGTATGGCGCGTATGCCCGCGCATACACACACTACTAAGACCGGGCCCCTGACTGGTCTGACCCCTGGGACGGCTTATTATAAAGTTGGTTTCATTACACACACTCTCAGTTCACTCACCGTTCACCACAGTTATTCTTTCCCGCCGAAACTACAGACATCGCATCACCTACCCAATATGTATCTCTTCAGCGAGAAGCAGAATGGTCGACAACGCTACACCGAACTGATTAGGAATGCCACTGGAAAGTGGCCTAATTGGGTCCCGGCAAAAAACATAAACGTTGGCATCGCGTCACCTGGTCTTCTGTTAGTGCATCTGACTCCCCCCTATAACCAGGCTGGCGATTTTGGTAGCTTCAATGAAAGGACGGGAGTGTTCATTGCCCACGGAAACATATACACCCACGACGATATCTCGCAGATCGCCGAGAAGTATCTGAGAGTTCAGGGAGATAAGACAGACGTTTATCAGATTGAGTCGGATGGTGTAGAGGGGTTGGCTATGGACGCCAGCGACGAATCGTAAGTCTCTTGCTCCGTCACCAAGCCCAGCTTCTATTAGACACTCAGAGACGGTACTAGCGGTCAAGATATTATCTATCAGGCCCAGTGGGAATCGAAAAGCGACCATACCGCAATCCTAGTAATGCACCGGCCCCGAATGACCTGGGTGCCAGACAAGTTCTTCATGAGCGCGCTCCATCTTCCCATTCTCAAGGATATGTGGGTGGTAAATCAAGTGTGGAATTGTCGTGGGTTTGACATGCGCCTTTCTCACGCGCGTGAGTGCCCACGACCTTTCTTTTATTCTGATGAATGACCGCACCTTCTGCCAGGTGGCAAAATGACAGTCCGCTTATGCGAGAACGCAGCCTCGCCGAGTGTTGGTATCCAGCCCTACTGGTTATCCGAAGCAGCCTCTGGCGTCCATCAACAAGCTTACCAACCCGAGTGGTGCTTTACGCCACTATATGACCTGAGGTTGATGAAGGGCGTTTAGTTGCGGTGACAAGGCCTTGATAATGGAGGGGCTGTGGTGCCGAAGAAGAGCAGAAAGGTTACAGGGTGTGTGGTCACGGCAACAGAGCTAGGTATGGCATGTGAGGACAAGAGCAAAGTCTATTGTATACTTTTATTGCACCAGATTTTAAATAGGTAGAAATAGAAACTTGAAAGCCAGAGAAGAAAACCGTAAAAATTGCCATGCCAAACAGCAAAGGTGCAATTGGACAGATTTATTGAAGAGCTCCGTCAGCGAGGGTACAAAGACATCAGAATGGAGAAGGGACTCACCAGAGAAGTACCCGCGCGAACAGTTGGCGCGGAGATGAAGGCAATATCGGGCGAGCCAGACGCCACCGAAGAGGTTGCTCATGCGCATGACGACCGCACGGCGCCGGACCTGCAAACGGGGCAGCCAGGCAACCGGAACTCGAAAACCCCCAAAGGGGTTGCTCACGCTGAGCCGGACCCGACACCAGGGGAAGAAGCTGACTCGAACGCGCCCGCACACCTTGAAGTTGCGGGGCCAGAAGTCTTAATGGAGGAGGAAAACGATCGCTCACTCGGGGTGGAGAGGATGGGACCGCCGGGAAAACCGTCAGTGTCTGGCTCCTCGCGTCGGACTGCGAGGGCCTGAGGTCAACTGCCTTGCCGCGTATGAGGACGCCGGGTCACTCACCTCATCACCGCCACCACCCGTCACCCCTGGAGGCTGCTGTACGCAGCGCTTGCCGGCTGTCCACACAGGGACATCGGTAATCCCATCCTAGAGGACCTAGACCATGGCGCGGTTTTGGAATCGCCGCCGGATGAGGGTGAGAAATCCCCTGATCGCCATCTGCCCGAACAGAGCCAGACGGATTGTCACGCGCGAGGGTGTCAAATGGTGGTGGAAAGGGTGGAAATGAAGATGTGGAAATTTGAGGGGCTGATGGGGCAGCGTGCATCTCGCTCCCCACACGTGGTACATGAAAGTTGTGCTCCCCCTCGAGCTGTAATGCTAGATGTCCGGATCGATGGTGATGATGCCCAGGCTGGGCCATCGGTCAGGGCATGTACGAGCACCCTCGTCAACACTAGGCCTCCGCGCCTGATGTGCGCAGACATGGGCCTTCTGGTCGACGACAACTTGGTCCGACGAGATGGAGCGTCTCGTATATGGGTCGGGGAGGTCAGGAGGGCGGCCGTGCGCCTCTCCGATTGGCATCTTGCCCTCATGTGTGCGCGCTGATGTCAGGCCAATCTGGCCCATCAAGCGCTGCGATTCCTTGCCCGGGGGCGACTCCGACTGCCCTCCAGCTTCGGTGGGAGCTGCGTGGAGAAGGTGCTGCCACTGAGCGGCGTGCCACCGGAACCCGTCGCCCTGAACCTTCGAAACCGCCTGACGTGCAGGAAGCAAGAGTGCCATCAGTACCGGCTACTCACCTGGCTTCCCTGAAAATGTTGACCCTTTCGGACTTGCTTGCACGGCCAAGAATGCGGACGCTGGGGAAGTTGAACCCTCGGGGGTCAACACGCACGAAGGAGGGGGAGCGCTACCGGTCGTGGGCGCTGCATCAGCTCTGGCCGAGGGAACTGCCGGCGTCGGATCCACTGGCGAGGCTGGGACAGCCTGCGCCGCTAAGCCCGAGGCGTTGGCACCCTGGGCACAAGGTGTGGCAGAACGTGAAATCAAGACGCCGTCGAGAGGCGAGAGCGAACGCGCCGAGGAGCTGTCGCAGGGAAAGCGCATGGCTGACACACCATCACAAAAGGATGAACATGAGCCCAGTTGGCCGCTGCGAGAGCCGTCGTGCGAAGACGTCCCATCCACTTGGGAGGGACCAGACCCTTGGGATCCAGGAGGGCGATCGGGGAGCAAATATTCGATTCGAAAAGGCCTGCTGAGGCCATGGACATCGCACCGGGCATCGACGCCCACAACAAAGGGACCTGGCCACATCAAAAACCAGTCAGAAGGCGGTAAAATCTGTGAGGGATCAACTACGCACCTGTTCCGCATCCATCGTCCTGGGCTCTTGTCGTCAAGGAGCCCATTCGTTTACGTTTTGAGGCCCATGCAGAGGGCACGACATCGCCTTGGGGAGATGCAGCGCAAGGCATCGCAAGTGAGTCTCTAGTGATTTGCAGGGCCGGGCTGGGTCCAAATGCCCCAGCTTGGGCTCGGCTTGGTAGGGCTCGGGCTCACGAAAACTTGGCACCAGGCCCTGGTCGACGGCACGAGCTTAAGCCCGGGCTTCGGAGTGAGAATGTATCCTACACGTTAGCCTGAAACGAGAACATCGTACTGGTACAATGCACACAGCACAACATGTCATCAGCCCAAGAAGGGGAGCCCGCCAGAGCCGGCTTGGCTTAGGCTTTAGGGCCGGGCTACCCGGGCTTCAGGGCTTTGCAATTGAGCCGGGCCGTGCAAATCACTACCGGCGCCGAACAGAGCTGGGAATCATCGAGGACGACAATGGATTTCAAAAAAAAAAAAAAGCTTGTCGCTGATTCAGAATTGAACTGACGCCTCCAGATTGACTTAGATCCGATACAGGAGCCAGTGACGAATAGTACTTGGTATACGGACCATCAGGAAAACCCCTAATTTACTTTTTGTGCTTTTTTGTACTTTTATTGCTTTTTTCAAGTAAAAAAAGTAAAAAATCCAGAAAGTACTGACTACTTGGGAAAAGCCCAGTCCTCTACTTTTCATGTACTTTTTCATACTTTTGGGGTGCTTTTTCAAAATTTCACAAATTCATACCCTATTTTTATGTGCAATATTAGTGAAGCTGAATCAACTATTCTTGAAATGAACTGTCTGTGGAGAATACTCTTCAAATCAGTCAATGTTTCCTTAATAACATGTACTTTTTGAGTTGAGGTAATTTTTGAAGAGTGGTCTACTTTTTTGACCACCCTGAAAAAGTCTAAAAAAAGTAGAGGACTGGGCTTTTTTGTACTTTTTCATGCTTTTTTCAAAAAAGCATGAAAAAGTACAAAAAAGTAATGAAAAGTAAATCAGGGGTTTTCCTGATGCACGGACAATATCCCTATCACAGAGCATGCATTATACAAGCAATTTTATCATTTAATCCATAAAAAAAAAGGAAAGAACACGATCCCCAGGCGCGTCAATGCCGCGCTCGCCAAACGCTTAGTAGAACACGTTACGCAACGATAGCCTCAGTGCTATGGTAGAAAGCCGAATTGTTAGGATCCCATAGTCGTAGTATTACACCAGCAGTACATGTTCTATTCATAGAAGTGGTACATGAGGGCCCGCTCCCCGAGGCGCACGGTAATGGATTCCAAACAAAAACAAAAAAAAGAAAAGAAAATGTGCCACATGCCCTGGTGTCACAAATCTACGGCGGTTGAATTCCTACTGTTCTCCAGCTTTGATTCGTACCACCGCCGCCGCTGCTACTGCCCCCATACATTTCTACCACCAAGACCTGCATATCCCTTGATCACTGGCATGAGCTACTTCAGAAGACGCAAGAACGCTCGGCAGCGATATATCGACCTCATCAACGCCTCGAGCTCGAAATGGGCTAATTGGGAACCAGCTAAACTTATCAAAGTGAGTGTCACGTCACCTACTGGTCTTAGCTGTTACTGCATTTTACAATCTCCCATTTAGGTGTCTTTAACACCACTGGACAGTTTCTGATAGAGGGAAACATATATGAACACAACGCTATCTCAGCGATTGCCCTCAATTATCCAGTAATTCACTCACCGGGAGTTGTAGTGGCTCAGACTGGGTCGGAACGAGTGCAGGCACTCGGTGTAGATCCCGCAGTGTAAGTCACTTAAGGGTTCATCAAGCCTGCCACGAGGCACAGTTCTCTAGGGGTTCAAATTCAAAGCGGTGTGGGTAGAGGACGGAAGTATGGAAATAGAAAGTTTGGGGGTCACATATTAAATTATTACTAGGGTCTCTGACAGTGCATTGTAACCTTGATTGTAACGTGACCGAATTTAAGAACGTCATACATAACTCAGTTCATCTCGCACTTTGCACCCCTATCGAAATCGAAACAGAACTCGCAATGTTCCTCTTCAGCAAAAATAAGACGACTCAACGCGAGTACATTGATTTAATCAAAGGCGCGTCCGAAAAGTGGGTCAACTGGCTGGCGCCCAAAAACATTCATGTGAGTCCGGGTCACCCCTTTCAATTGTCTCTTACACTAGTCCGTTTGACTAACCCCCCAAAAACCAGGCTGGTGACTTTGGCACCATCGATAAAATAACGGGAGAGTTATTCGTCGAAGGAAACATATATACCCACGAAGATATCGCAAATACAGCAATGAAGTATCCCGCATCTGGGTGCGCCGAGGATGATCTAGTTGAGATTCATTCGAAAGGGGTATTGCCTTTGGATGTGAAGACCGAGGGAAGCGCGTGAGTCCCAATCTCGAGCCCTACTTGGATGCGATCTCATCGCAGCCGCCAAAATGTGCTCAGCGCTGAAGGTGTTCTCATCGAGAGCCAGTGGCAATTCAACTCAGAGCGGGGTGCGGTATTGCTGATGTACAAGCCGCAAACAACGCGGGTCCCTGATGAATTTTTCGCCGAGACCATCCACATTCCTATTCTCAGGAACAAGTGCGTAGTGTATCAGGTCTGGGATTGTCCTGGGTACTTCATGTACCTTTCCGGAAAAGGTGAGTATTTACGCCCTCCTATTTTGTCCCGACGAGGTCGATTGGATCAATGCCGTTCCTATTAGTGAGCGAGAAAGTGTCAATGAGCTTGCGTCGTAAAGACAAGCAAGTATGTGCAGGCGTCGACGATAGCACGTCCCAGACCATCCGCTGGTTTGCAAAGGGTTGTGCTGGGAACCGTCAGCACGCATACCAACCTGACGGCGTCTACACCCCACTGTATTCTATGAAGCAGATACGAAAGTCTCTGTTGAAGCAGTCATGCGATGTATATTAGAAATGAATCATGGACACACTTTGCACTTGCATGTGTACCCGGGAATTTTAGGTGGCGTGGTGTTGTTGGAGGCGTAGTCGCACACTTGCACGCAACGCAATGCAATCAACAGAGCGTTCAGTCTCAGTTCTCAGGCTGCTTCGGATCTCGGACCGCGAGCCCGAGATAAGGACGAAACAACGTGACTTCTGATATGTTGGTTTACTTTTTTCGTATGGACTCGTTTATCTCATTACTTGTAGACTCGTGGCACTCGCACATATGCGCATATACCTAACAATCGTGCTTAAGGACTGCGCTTGGTAGTCAGTAGTCAGCACCTCAATTTCCCTTTTCTAGGACTGACTTAAGTGTGCGTTCGGGAACCAAAGTCACGCGTGAGGCATCAGCCAAATTTCGTAGTTGTTACTGTAGTGGCGTTGGCGCTGGACTCTGGTATACCCACACCACACAGATGGTCAGTCCGTATCCGTATTCACATTTCCAAGTTAGACCTGGGCGTACCTCGAATTAGACACGTTGCTGGCCAGACCCAGCATGTAGGCACATAATCGATGAGAACCCATGGCTCAGACCTAGGCAGTATTAATAGTCCAAAAAATGGGCGAGCATACACTAATATTACAATTTTTCCTTTCCATGCGATGCGGTGATAGCGAAACAAGGATTACAGTACGCTGGATGAACGAACAAATGTCCAGCATTGGGAGTTGTCCAGACCCTTTGCGTGCAGACTGAGTGACAGATAGAGGTCATATCTCGGGTAAACCTGAGTAACGCTTTGAGTAAGGGCCTGGGTGTTGACCTGAGTGTTCTGTTGCGCTGTGGTCTGGGGAGTCCGGCGTCCAAGGTGTGATCACGTATCTGCCGTTCTCTTGTTCCGCAGTGTCCTGCTGACGTCGCCGTTGACGACGGCGCAGAAGGAACCACGCGCCCGTCCCGATAGTTACGAGGACCACAACCGCGCATCCTACTGACACGCCAACAATCACGCCGACACGGACGAAATGCCCCTCATCGAACTTCGGTGCGAATGGCGGGCGGGAAGTACCAGTAGACTCGGGGTTGTCGCCTACCGTACAGGCAGTGACGTTGTCCCATGGAATAGTTTCCTATTGATCAAAACTGAGAATGAGAAGAATGTATGGCCTTAAGAAAGATGAATGGGATATACGGAAACGTTCACGAACGCCCAAGCGGGGACGCTGGTATCGTTTTCTATGCTCTGGGGGAACCTGCTCACCAAACCTGTTCAGTAGTGCATGTGCTGGGTATACGGTAGAGCACAGACGTTGACATGGGGGAGACGTTGGTACAATTTGCGTGCCACTGCTCATAGCTGGGGATCGGTGTCATCGGGAATCAAAGCACGATATACCTGAGGCCAAAACGTACGATATCCAGACTCCCTTCTGGCAACCAACGCACGCGCTGATCAATGAATAATACACTGAATTGCATCTGCAAATGTCGCCAGCGTCGGATTTTGTTGGGCCGTCACAGTGGCCTTTTTCAGGAATTTGTTGGATCGTGAATTCTGGCGAAGCGTTAATGAGGTTCCCACGAGGCAGGTAAGGTTGGACGAACGTACGTCCATTATGGCATGGGGCTGCGAGATAGGCAGCTGTCTGGCAAGGGGATTGATCGAGGCTGTTGTATGTCTGCCAATATATGGTCTGGTTATCGGGGACTCGTCACAGAAGATGATGGTCAAACCCAATTCCAATTAGCCATCGCAGCGGGAAGGCAGTGAGGAGCCTGAATTTGAGCCTGAGCTTGAGCCTCGACGGGAACGACAGCGTGTTGCACAAATAGCAACGTCAAGGAGAGGAAGAAGAGGGTGGGTAGGGGCCCGGGCATGGCGGAGATGGAGGTTCTGATGGGGGAAGAGATCTAACAAGGGACATGTCGTCGTTGTCGGTTTGGATTGAATATAACAGGTGGAGGATACCGAAAGCAGGACTAGGTTTAAGTTCGTCCATCATCGATGCACTGGCTAACTGCCGTGGATGCAGGGCGCACAACCCTTGTACCTGGCACGTACGAGAGAGTTCTGCGCCCTGCGTCCGAAACGTTTCCTCTAATCGCTTTTGATGCCCATTGTACAACCACAGCCAGCCCAGCGACTCACTCAGCCGGAGGGATGTTCCACCAGTGTAACAGTTGAGGAATAACGTACGGGGTGTTCAGGATGAAAAATGAACAGATGTGCGTCGCGTCTGGCGCCACGCCACAGCGCCACTTTCGTGGCTGGCACGTATAAGCGGAATGCCAAGCTTGGATCGGTGGCTTGATGCGTAAGCAGATTAGGCGCGCTCGGACTCCAAACCTCGCGTCACGCGGCTCACGCCAAGACATGAGGTGAGCAGTATTACCAAGGCCAAGGCCAAACGAAACCAACCATCGGACTCTGCATGAATGCATATAAAATAAAAAGACCACGTCAAGGCCCAAGCTGCCAAGCAGCAGATCTAAACCCCACTGTGGACAAGGGGGAAATGGCAAATGTGCACACACTTGCTGTCTCTAAGACCCGGGACTGGTCTGACCCCTAAGGCCTAAGGGCCCATTGCATCATTCTGTTGGTTGGTTCATTCCACTAGTTATCCTTTCCCGTTGAAACTACAGACATCGCAGTCCCAACATGTATCTCTTCAGCAAAAAGCAGAATGGTCAGCAACGATATACCGAACTGATTAGGAACGTGACCGGAAAATGGCCTAATTGGGACCCAGCAACCCCTATGAATGCCACCTCAACGTCTGTAACAACTAACAACGCCATCTCCTTTCGTGATCAATGGTGTCAACTACGCCTGGATCCCGGTACCGTCTAACAACCCCGTCGCTCCTGCCAGTGACACAGCAGAAGCATTGCCAGCACTCACGGCTGAGGACGTGTTACCGATCGACAGCGAGTTCGACTTTCATTGCGGCATTGTGGAAAGTGAAGAGTTACATGTGGACCTATATACCTGCGCCAGGTTTTGCATGTCCCTTCAAAGTTCAAATATGAAACTTCCTTCTGTTTATCCCGACAAATAATCGTGCTTCTACTAGGGGGCAACAAACTCACATTGCGCTCACATGAAGAGGTATCCTCCGGAGTCGGAGGTGCTGCCGCTGCCGCCTCCACTCCACTCATTCTGTCGGACATCTATCTGTTAGAGTCACGTGGATATATATGCTTGTACTTATTTATATTGTGGCTTAGAACTGACAAACTCTGATTTTCACCACACCAATCCAACAACACAATGTCCGATCGACTGCACCATCAAGAGCACGTAACCGACACTCAAGATGGCCTCTCACTTAACGTCCGCTCAACATCAGGCGGTAATTTGTTCATTTTTGATGTACCTTACTCCCAACTCACCCATTATTTAGAGTTCTCCTCGTCTCGCCCATTCCCTGCAGTTTTGACCGCCCCAATTCGTCTTGATGTCGTGCAGCAGGTTCACAGTGCGTCCAATCCTTAAACCAACTTTGTCGCACGCTAAAGGGATGGTTAGAGAGTATTGCTAAGGACAAGCGTCAGGCTTGGGCTGTCAGCGAAAAGGCCGGCCATCAGACCTCTGCCGAGTCGTGGGATACTGGTCGTGCCATTGCTCATATTCCCCGCGTCGGCGGTGGGGGCACCCATTGCTCGGGTCAGGCCACGTTCGGTAACATGTGCCGTGGTGGTTGAATGTTTGCACCCACGAAGACCTGGCGTAGATGGCACGTCAAAGTGAACGAGAATCAGCGCCGCTTTGCTACCGTTTCTGCCCTCGCTGCGTCTGCACTTCCCTCCTCGTCCCGACCCGCGGTCACCGCATAGAGGAGATTGAAGAAGTTCCCCTTGTTGTTTGTGATGCCATCGAGTCCATCCCCAAGACAAAAGAAGCCGTTGCACTCCTCAAGTCCCTCCGCGCGTACTGTGACGTTGTCAAGGTCTCCAACTTGCGCAAGCTTCGAGCGAGTAAGGGCAAGATGCGCAACCGCCGTCACCGCCAGCGTCGCGGTCCCCTCCTCGTCGTAGACGAGGACGGTGGCATCGTCAAAGTATTTCGTAACTTACCTGGTGTCGGAGTGGTCAACGTCCGTCGCCTCAACCTTCTTCAGCTTGCCCTTGGTGGCCACATCGGCCGCTTTGTCATTTGGGCTGAGGGCGTGTTTGCTCTTCTTGATGTGGTCTTCGGTACCTTTGACAAAGCCGCAGTACACAAGAAGTACCATATGTTCGTTCCTAATCATTTCACTCGGATCATACCCACTAATACTTGTCGTGCAGCCTGCCCACCGCAAAGATTTCGAACCCAGATGTCATCCGCTTGATCAACAGCTCGGAGATTCAGTCTGTTGTTCGTCCCGCCAATGCCAAAACACAAAAGCGCCTGTGGATGCAGCACAAGAACCCTCTACGCAACAATGCAGTACTCTTCCGCCTAAGCCCTTGTGCCAAGATCCTCCGCCGACAGGAACTCCGTGCGTGGCCTACCTGACCTATGTCGCATTTCCGCAGTGCTAATGGGTTATTGTCTGTAGCGCGTCAGGAGCGCATCAAAAAGAACAAGGAGAAAAAGCCGAAGAAGAAATGACACGCTGCATCGAAAGCCTTCCTGTCAACACTCTTCGCTCCCTGATTTCGTTGTTTGATAAAGCCGTAATTATCATTCGATGGGAATATGTGCTTACCAATCCATAGTACTGATGTTTACACATATCCGTACATGCTTATGCCTGACCATGTCCGTCGTTATGCTGCCACGCCGAAAACATGATGTTGGACTTCGTGATAAGCATGTTCGTATGCTTCCATGCATACCGCCCCTCTTATAGGCGCAAATCAGAAAGGCCTCCGGTTCGATTCTTGCCCGATGTGATAGTGGCGGCATGTATGGCGCCTCTTTGCCGTACGCGACACACCACTTTGTGGAGCTCACGGAGACTTGTTCACACCTGAGTAGGAGAGATCGGCCGGGATGTATATTCCGTGAGACATATACAAACAGGGAGTCAGCTCGTTCAACATTTAACCTTTTATGTAATTATACAATGCAGCGACAAAATGGCAGTACGCAGCAAGGCAGGGCTATGGGGGAGTACGGCGTGGATGTGATAACTAGGGAAATGCGAAAGATAGCGATATTGGTAGGGATTATAAATAGTGCTATACGAGCGGACGTGCGTATCGTGAAAGTTAAAGCGATGGCTTTTGACTCACAGCCGGCCATTTGCAAATCAGAAAGCATCAGACTAAGTCTCGTTAATTATTCTCGCGCGAGGATGTGGAGCATCGGTGTTTTGAGGGGGGGGGGGGTGGACAGTGAGCAAAAGTGAGGGAGGGTCAATAATAGCTATTATCATCCTTCCCGGTCCGTTTGTAGTGTTTTGGTGGTTGTTGGAGCGACTGAGGTTTCTCTTGCTGTTGTTTT
>Ga0307510_10007953_pt1 | contig 12617 bp, 5 predicted proteins | sample 12_EM_MG_FD_207224 | JGI IMG/M metagenome (GOLD analysis project Ga0307510, IMG submission 207224) | Populus trichocarpa ectomycorrhiza microbial communities from riparian zone in the Pacific Northwest, United States - 12_EM | ecosystem: Host-associated > Plants > Roots > Unclassified | place... | reverse complement strand
ATTTATTAGTGCAAACATTATAATTATTTTATAACACTAAAAACAAGCAAGAGAGATTTGCCACTGTTCACAATAATAAAATAACCAAGTCACTGTTCATGGTATTTTTTGTCCTTCATTTTTTTTTGTCATTATTCTTTTCTCTATTTTGTTGTCCTCGTACTTTAAAAATGTTTTAATGTATGGTTTTTAGTTTTTAATAAAATAACCAACTTATATATATGAATATTTATTTTAAGTTTTTATTCAAATAACCATATTTTTAATATAAAAAATTATGATTTCATCATGATAAAAAAAATGTATGAACAAAAAGAATTGACCGGTTTTTGCTCGAGAACTTAAACCATTTAAATTCTTATAATTAGTATTTATTTTTATTAATATAAAATAAAATAAAATATAGGTTTTGAAAAAACCAGTATTTTTTAAAAACATTTTCACTATATATTGATAGTAAAAAAACCTGCACTCTAAGAAATAAATTGGGATGTGGCGTGTTGATGACTTTTGCTTCTTGTTGATCGGTGGTTTCTGCTTGTTTGGTTCTGCGCTTGTCTCAGAACATCTAGCATGAAAACACGCACACAAACATGAGAACAGCTACTGTTTCCAGGCAAACTATCTAATTAATACTGGCATGCATTTCCAATTTCTAGCTAGACAAAGACACCTCCTGGTAGACTTGACGAAGAAGATTTTTACATTAGATTGTTGCTTAATCACTATCTACATCCTAAAATAAGTTAGCCAGTCACATATACTGACTAATCCATTCCATTCCGGGAATGTAATTGTTTTCTGGTGGCATGTAGAAAGCATCTCCATATCCTTCCAGTACTGCAAATTCTCCCAGAAATGGGGGCTCAATGGCCATTGACAGGGATGAACTTGGACTGTTGGTGGAAACCCTATCAGCACGGTCTGATAGCCTTTGGATCTCCTTCTCTGTTCTAGAGAGTTGTTCCTTGAGCTTTAAAACCTGCAATTAATGAACCCGTATATCATTAATTATGTAAAAAACACTGAAAATTGGAATATTTTGACATGTTTTGATGAAGGTATATTTGTTCCATCGGTCTAGCTTGGACATTGGCGTGCCACGTGCTGCTCGTGGAGCAGTGGATTTGAAGGGCCCGACCCAATACTATTTAGCTTTAAACAACGTTGTACGAACTCAGGAACCACATTGTAGAATTCTGTTGTAAAAAAATGGCAGTATTCTGTTCATTCTCAAAGTTTTGGTTCACTTTTATGATGATTTCCCCTCTGAATCCTAATCCATTAGGCTGACTTTCTTCGAGCCTAGTGCCCATGTACGTTCGAGAATGGACGGTGTGCTTGGCAGTGTTACCACACTACAGTTTCATTAATTTTTTTTTCCTATTTTAAATTAATTTTTTTAAATGTTTTCTGATCTCCTTTTCTATTTTAAATTAATATTATTTCTGTTTTTCTTGAAAGTCAGTAATGAAAGTCATAAATCTTGGAATTAAGAAACACTGTCTTATTGTTAAAGAGAAAAAAATAATTAGTTGTTACATGTTGAGTAAGGAAGTAAAAGTTATTTTCTTTGTATCATATTATATATAATATCATATCATTAATTAAACCAAAGAAAGTAGAGGTACGTGGCAACAAGAGAATGGCATTCAGTGTTATTATATTATTATTATTGTTTGCTTTCTGTTAATTAGATACTCGAAATAGAAAAAAAATAAAATAAATCCCATAAAAATGATGCCCTCCTTTTATCCCAGAAACGAACCAAACCAGAAGGAAAACAAAACAACAACAAAAAGTATGCCAAAGAGAAGAAGACATGCAAGAAACCAGTGAATTCCTAGACTAGTAGAATCTTGCGTCTGCAGGGGGGCGGAAGCATGTAAGAGAACTCAAATTGGAGTCCTGATTTTATCATTTTGCATGAAAAAAACCAACGAGGCCGTACATGAGTCTACTTTTATTTTATTTGGTATTAAATAAGACATATAAGCATATTTGACCTTAAACAACTCAATTTCATCAAGTAATTAATTAAATAGTTTCACTAAGTTGATCAGTGCTTCTTCAGTGCTAATAATATACTTAATAAAACAGTAAAATATAGCACTTGATCAAGCAATTAGCTATACTAAATTTCTTCCTTTGGTGTAATAAAAGAAAAGGAATGATCCAAACCACTGAGCCTTGATAGACTAATAAAGTACTTAGAGACATGTTCTTAAACATACAGAGAGAGACTAGAGAGAGATTGACCTCGGATTCAAGCTGGCATTTCTGGACAACTATGCTCTCATGGGCTGTCTTCAACTTTGTGTATTCCTCCTCTAGCTTCTTGTTCTTCCACCTTGCCCTTCGGTTTTGAAACCAAACCGCAACTTGACGAGGATCAAGTCCCAAATCTGAAGCAAGCTTGTCCTTCCTCTCGGTTTCCAACTTATGTTCATCACCAAAATTCATTTCTAGGAAATTAACTTGCTCAGCACTAAGTTTCCTCTTCCTTGCGCCACTAACACCTTCTCCTGTGTTCTTCTTTCGCCTTCGTCGTGGTTTAGATTCACCTAAACATGTCCAAGAGCACATGTTAAGGAAACACCATCAACTTATTTACAAGCTCATGATCAAAACACAAGAAATTATGATGGCTGCTTGGTTTTCATGTATCAGTACTAACCTTGTTTTGGAACCATTTGAGTGTATAAACCGGGGTACAATTGAGATATGAGTGCTATGTGATCTTCAACCTTGTGATTCATGGTGGTTGTCCTCCTATTGGTTGTCTTCCTCTCTTTTCCTCTTACCTCACTCAAGATAATTATGATGGTGTTCTAGGTGTTGAAGGAGTGGAGCCTAGAGAAACATGAAGGTTCATTTTATAAGGTTGGAGTAGGACTTGAGTGGGTGTTTGTCAAAACGGGCTTTTTTGAAACTTAGGTTGCAAGGACTTTAATTTTCGTGGTAATTTCAACAATGCCATTCATGCACCTGACCAGAATATAGAAACTTTTTAAAAAGATTTAAATTTTTTTTATTTTTTTATTTGCTTTAAATTAATATTTTTTTAGTATTTTTAGATTATTTTGATGCATTGATGTAAAAAATAATTTTTTAAAAATAAAAAAAATATTATTTATATTTCTAAGTAAAAAAACATTTTAAAAAGCAACCATAATCACACTCACGTGTGGTTGAAGAAAAGTATCAGCATCCCTCTAAAAGCCCTCCCTCTCTTTTACCATTTTTGTTTTTGCTAGTAAAAATAATTGAATATGGAAGTGAATAAAGAATCTATATACATCGAGGAAAACATGATATATATTTGAATGAGCATCTACATGAAATTAACTACTCTAGCAAGATGGAAATCAAAAAATAAAAAATAAAAAAAATACAATCACTTTATGTTCTCACAAATTTTACCAATTTTGTAAACATATCTAAATTGGATCAAAATTTCACAATTATTCATTGACGGGCATGATCAGCCTTTAATTATTAAATGGGCATTTACCCACTCCCTAGCTATGGCATGCATGTAATAATAGGTTTGTTCTAGGCTTTCCTAATTAGGTAATTAGTGAAGGATGAACAAAGAGCTCACACTACCTTGTAATTTCATACGGGTTAATAAACAATGTGGTACGATTGTCCTCTGCATTTGGAGATGATGCAAGTTACTTTTGTTGTCCAATTAGGTGGAATTCTCCTCTCCCCACGTCCAACCTCACTAGCCAAGCCGCACTCCTTTAGCTTGGCTACTAGAAATTTATTTGTGTTATGTTATCAATTAATTTTTTTTATAAATATATAAAACAATTTAGGTATTGTAAATGTATTTTTAGTAGAAAAATTTAAAACTATATAGGGATTGATTTAATGTGACATAGTCAACTTGACAAATCCAAAAACAACCCGGATAATCGAGAAAAATATAATTTAACCAGAAAAAATCAAGACACCATTTTTTTTAAGTATTGGAGCGATAACATATTAAATTGACTCGGATCAAATTGGGTTAACCTGTCAAATCTGCTAGCTAGGTCATGAAACCTTGATAACTATATAGAAAGCAAATTAAAAAAAAAATTAAACTCAATTTTTAATCAATCTAATGTTGTAGAATGAAATTGAAAACTAAATCCAATTAAAAAAAGTGTCAAGTCAACTCATGTTAACTTTTCCAACCTGAATTATGAGATCGAGATAACCCCATAAAAAAGTATATCGAAACAAAAAATGAAAAAAAAAGACACAAAAACCCACCCAAGTCAATAAAACAAACTCGTGACCCGGGTTATGAGACTAAAAAAACCTCATAGAACACATACTTAAACAAATTATAAAGTCTAATTCTCAATCAATCTAATAATGAAGGATGAGATTGAAAAAAAATTAACTAAAAAAGAAGAAAAAACCCTAGTCAATCGGCTTAACTTGTAACCCGAGTTATAAGGCTGTGATAACCCTTAGAAAGCAAATAACGAAACTCAGTTCCCAATCAATCCAATATTGTAGGATTAAATTGAAAATAAAATCAAATAAAAAAAAGGATAAAAATAATAACTTGAGTTAACCTGTTAAACTCGGGTGAGGAAACCGAGATAACTCTATAGAAAAAAATTGAAACAATGAACCTCTTTCTCTTTTCTTCATCATTTCCAATGACTCTTTCATCTCTCAAACTCAATGAATAAAATGTGAGTGAAATAAAGGTTTGTACCAAATCGTATACTTTTCAAACTCAAGAGATCAAAATAGACATGGGTCAAATTCTTAAGGTGAGGCAATGATACTATTTTTTTAAAAGGCTTTTATTTTACCAAGCTTTAGTTTTGATCCCCACATTTTTATTTCCTTTGAAAACAAAAAAATTCTTTTTTCAAAATTGAGAACTAACCTAATGTCATATTGTTTTTTGATAATGCAATAACCCATGAGAAAGCAATATAAATCAAATCATCAAGCTAAATCACCAATCAACACAAAATGAAATAATGAAATTAAAAAAAAAAGCTTGATGGTTGGGCTAAACAAAGAAAATAAAGGACAAAAGAAGAATGTTTGTTTTTTCTTTTTAAAGAAAAGGATGCCACTCCACCTCACTTTTAATTTTGGTCCCCTCATTTTTTATTATTCACAAACTAATTTGAAATCATCTTTGAAAAATGTAGAATCAACTTAATGACATGATTTGTTTTTAGATCATGACAAACTAAAAGAAAGGAGAATGAAATAAATCATGAACTCCAATTAGCAATCAATATAATGTGAAATGCTATGATTAAAAAAAATCAATAACTAAAGTTAAAAAAAATTATGCAAATCTACAATAAATCTTTTCATAAGCCATAGTATTTTACTTATGGCTATTTTGTTTAAAGCATCTAGCTTAATCTCAATTGTTGCTATACCACATACGAGACACATGCAACTATGAAATTCATAGGCTGAAACAGACATTTTTATCACTAGAGAATATTTTTTTAATCCAGCATGGTCGATTCAACAAAAACCCGATGTTATTGAGTTTTTTTAGATTAATTTACTAGTTATCAAGTTAACTCGGGTCCGAAACTAACATACTTTTCTGTTAGAGAATATGTTTTTTATTCCAGCTTGGGTGATTAAAATAAAAACCTGTGTTATTGAATTTTTGGATTAATTTGTTAGTTATCAAGTTAACTTGTGTAAATTAAATAACAGTCAAGAGTAATATTGGAGATGGCTGAAGCCAAGTCTAGGATGATGGGCTCGACAAGCTGATCGATTAAAAAAAAACTAAGTGGTAGCCTCTCTCTTCCTAGTTCGTAGAAAATTGGGTGTGCGTGTGAGAGAGAGAGATAAAGACAAGCTGGCCGAGGAAAAGGCACATGGGCTGCCACTACTCACTTTTACGCGTCTCAACCCCAAGAAAACTCACGGGGGGACCACATAACTAAAATCCACGTGTAACTTTTCAATAGCTGTAGACATTTTACTATAGCACATGCCCACCAATAGTACTCCTCTTCTGTTCACATTTACCACTACAAGTCGCCATAAATTAACCCCCCTTGATTAGTTACCACCGTATCCATTTATATGTTCTTAATAAGGATATTAGTAGTTAATTTTTCCAATTGTAGCAGTTAACTAGGTAGTAGTGACAATTAATTTCTAGAGTACTAAAGTAAGGTTAACATGAGGTTAATAATAGATTTAATTAAAAAGAGTGTTTTTTTTATTTGAACCTGCTTCTGAAAAAAATATTGTATTGATATTTTTTATGTGTTTTTTTTTAAGGTTTTGATGTTAATTTTTTTAAAAAAATATTATTTTAATATAGTTTTAATAAAAAAAAATAATTTTGAAAAGTATCCTATGTATCATTACTTTATACATTTATGGAGGTTTTGCTTCATATATACATAGGCAATTTGAGTCTTTGATTTTTAGACATAAAAATAGGGATTTATACCATGCAATTGATTTTCAAAAACATGTGAAAATATAGATTAGATTAAGGGGAAATAAATGTTACTAATTTTATTTGTCAGGTTAGATTAATTAACCTTGTAACATAAATTAGATTTCATTAAATCAATTTTTTTTTTTAAAACCTTACTTAAGTCATGTTCCTGAGTCATGAACTTTTTGAATCAATCCACTCTAGTCTAGCATAGATTTAACATCTATGATTATGATTTATAGATGTCATCCTTCAGTTTGGGCAATTGGCAAGGCATGCATTGGAAGCAAGAAAGGAGGAGGGCCTTAGTTCTCTGGTTAAGTATGGTATTATAAACTAACTAGTCCACTGAAATCGTGCAATATCTAAAGCTAATAGGAAGCTTCCTTCATCTTCTAAAAGGAGGGATCGATTCTCTAGAAGGATAGGTCATTTCCAATTCAAGTTGGATGATATATATATTTAATCAATAAAGATAAGCCTGTGGGGATTCTTGGTTTACTAGGGCTAACTTGGGTTAAAGCAATGGCGAAAGGTGGTAAGAAAGGATAAGGATGGAGCTTGCAAGAGTCGAGAGAGAGGGAGATTCTCATAGGCTGGCAACTTAAGTGAATTGTGTCGTTCTCCTTGAATTTGTTAAAGAGGAAGATGCGCATGGTGTGGTAGGGATTCCCTTTGTATGCTTTTGAGTTGTTTATGGATTTCAATGAACATTTTATTTTATTAAATAATCAAACTAAGATACTTAAACTAATGGGTGTCATGTTGATCCCGACACTTGCGACCCTTGTTTCCCATCTTCCAACTTCCTCCTAACCACCTACATCCCTTTTCCCTCCATTCTCCTCTCCTTTTTTTCTTCTTTTATTCTGCAAATCAAAACAGTAGCCCCTCCCTTCTTTTTTGACATGAATCTAAATCTCATCATTACAAATTTTTTCACCCAATACTCCGTAGTGTCAACATCATTATCTTAATACGATTTTCTCCAAATATTCCCTATACTAAATAAACAAACCTACTTATTTATGTTTTAGATTAATGTATTGTTGTTGTTTTTTTTAGTATTTGTAGTGTAGTTAATTTGCTTGTATATTGTAGTGTTTACAACCTTTTCATAGAGAATTAAAGTTTGATTTCTATTTCAATGTTTGTTTTTTTACAATCTTTCATAGATAATTAAAGTTTGATCTCTATTTTAGAGTTTGTTTGTGATTTGGGCAAATTTGAAGCTTATTTGTAATTTGTTGTAATTGATTTTGATTTTATAAATTAAGTGTGTTATAATAAAAGAAATTATGAGTTATTTAATAGGTAACAATCGTATTTTATCAATTTTATTGTTAAGTTGAGAATCTTGGAGTAATTGATTTTTTGTGGAATTGATAACAATTAAATGATATTAATTTAGATTGAATAAGTTTGAATTTAACAAATGATAGATTATTAGTTGAGTTATCAATTACTTGCCATTAATTAGATTTATTTAGTTGATATTTTTATGCATCATTACTTTTTTTTTGTCTAAAACTAATAATTGGTTATTAGATTGTGAATTAATTTTTAATCACCAAACTTAAATTTTGAACTGATTGTTACATTATTAATAAATGTTCTCATCATTAATCCATATAGGTTTTCTATGTAATGGATGATCATTCGTGGATGTATCTAGATTCACCTTAAGGGTTGTATAGAAAAGATTATTGTATAGGGGTTAAGGCTTTTATTAATTATACACTTTCAAATCCAAAGAATATTAGTGGAGGCAGAATTAGATGTCAATGTGTGAAGTGTAAAAAAAAAATTCATCTAACTAGATGTTGAGACGATGCCTCTCATAAAACAATGGTTGATTGAGAAATACTTATGCTGGTTTGCACACAAAGAACCCTATGTTCTTTATAAGACCATGTCAAAAAGGATTGTTGGCTCAACATCTAGTTCTAGCAATATATATGAAGATATCCATGGTAATAGTAATCGTTATAGGAGTATGGTAATGGATACAATGAGAGTAAATCATGGTTATTCAGGTGAATGTTCACGTGTAGATGAAGAACCAAATGTAGATATAAGTAGGTTTTTTTTATTTTTTAAAAGATTATAGTGAACCATTATGGGATAGGTGCACAAATCACAATAAATTATAGATCATTGCACGAGTGTTTGCTATAAAGTCTGACTATAGTATAATTGAAGTTGGTTATGATAGCATAATTAAATTGGCAAAAAATATTTTACCTGAAGGTAATGAGTTGGAAGAGAATTTGTATGTTGTAAAATCCATGATGAAACCCCTTGGTTTAGGATACCAAAACATTGATACGTGCCTAAAGTTTTGCATGTTGTACTACGGTGAAGATGTAAATTTAATTGAGTATAAAACATGTGGGCATGCTAGGTATAGACCCAATAGAGGTAAGGGAATGACACTTATGGCATACAAAAAGTAAGAACTTTTCAATCACTCCTAGACTGCAAAAGATTATTTATGTTTTCAAACACATCCAAGCACATGACATGACATGACATTATTCTTTTGGCGCGGAGGATGGAATAAAGATACATCCCATGATGGTGAAGCTTATAGGCATATGATAGGGCATATCCTTAATTTTCAATGGAACCACGCAACATGTGTCTTGGTCTGTGTACAAATGAGTTCAATCCATTTGGCTCATTTGATACATCTTATTCTTGTTGGCCGGTCATTTAAACAATTTACAACTTGCCCTTAGGAATGTGTATAAGACTGAAATTCATGTTCTCATTTACAATAATACTTGGTCTTTATAGTTCAAGTAAAAATATAGATTTTTATCTTCAACCGTTAATTGATGAGTTGAAACAATTATGGTCATTCGAGGCTTTGGCTATAATGTCTCAAAGAAACATAATTTTCAAATGAAGACAAATTTGATGTGGATTATAAATGATTTTTTTTAAAATATAGGATAGTTTTGGGATGGAGCATACATTAAAAATTAGTATGTCTATATTGCATGGAAAACAATAAGGCCTTTACTTTAACGAATGATGGTAAAAATTCTTTTTTTTTAATTGCTACCGGAGGTTCTTGGCAAGTAATCATTGATAAAAAAAAAAAAAGGCTTATTGTTAATCATTTGAAGATTAAAGCCCTTTAATTGTGCTCAACTTAAAGGGTTGTCACTACTTTGATTTTGAGAAATATTTTTCATGCTGACTGCTAGTCTTGGAGCAAATTAGTGTAGCATTCCTTGCATTTTTTGGATTCTTTGATAATGTCCTTAAGCTTTAAAATTAATCAATTGTATCTTTATATTTTTCACACACATACACACACACACACACACACACACATATAGTTTCCAATAACTCCTAATTTCTCACATATTCTTAAGAGTCAAACCACCAGAAAGATAATTTTACAAAACCCAAACAATAAAGGATTAATTTTCAAAATCACACCAATAGGGATGTTGCACAACTAGTACTATCAGGTGAAGAATTGTATGACGTAGTATTGCAATATAAGAACATTATATTTGGTTTTCATTCCATCAAGCAAAAGTTTTATGGTTTTGGTGTGACCCATAAATGAGTAAAACAAAGTAATTTTTTAGAGCTTTTTTATTAGAAGACTAATATCCTTTTCTATAATTTGAATGTCATGCATATCCATAAGAATGTGTTTGAAAACATTTTATAGTGTTTGGTAAGGATGAAGTAAGTAGGGAGAAGATGTGTTTTAAATAGATGAGCTAGTTGATCCATATTGAGTTTCTCCATTTACGAAGTTAAAAGAGAATTAGTCACTAAGAATAATTATGTTCATGTTGATGTTAACTAGTTAATTGATATATTGAATACCAGTGGACATACTGATATTGATGAAGATGAAGGGATCAAATAGTTTTAGTTCAACAAAGAAAATGAAGATTGACATGAAGATGATGAGGATTCAGAATAAACATTGAATTGAACTCATTTTAGATGTTTCACAATGTTGTACAATTAAGATATTTATTGTCGTTCAATAATACATTGTGTTTTGTACATTTATCAAGTGTTGTTGAATGAGTTGTTGTTTTTTCAGGTTATGAATATAGGTGTTGCTACTTAATTAGGTTGGATAGGAAACAAATAAAATGAGAGTTTTTTTAATTCGCAGATGAAATTAGTAATGGAACTAATAAATTATAATTTATTACATACATTTGTTGGTGATTTTATCGATGAGTGTAACAACACCAATGAACTTACCAACAAATTTAATTTCATCAGAGAGTTTGGAAAGATTTTAATGGTGTTGTAATAACATTAATGAACTCACCGACAAACTTAATTCTATTAAAGAGTTCCAAAAGGTTAAAAAAAATTTGATGGTGTTGTGACACTACCTATAAACTTACAGATGGATTTAATTCCATCGAAGAGTTTTAAAGAGTTTGGGAAAATTTTGATAGTGTTGTAGCAACACTGATGAACTTGCCAACAAACTTAATTCTATTGGAGAGTTTTAGAGCGTTTAGGAAGATTTTGATGACGCTGTATAAAATTGATGAACTCACTAACAAACTTAATTACGTGAGAGTTCCAGAGAGTTTTGGAAAATTTTTGATGGTGTTGTATAACACTAATAAACTCACCAATGGACTTAATTCTGTCAAAGAGTTTTAGAGACTTTAGGAAAACTTTGGTTTCATTCACTTACGAACAGACTAACAAACAAAAAATCATCGGTGAATTTAGGGGTTTTTCTTGAGGTTTCTGAAAATTTTAAATAATAGACAAATTCATCGATGGTTTAGCAATAGTTTTTTTTTTTTTTTACATTTTATAAGTAAACCCGTCAGTTAATGTGTTGATATGGATATACACGACAATTATATCAATGGAAATATCATTGGTGAATTTAAACTAGAAATACCAAGATAATCCCTAGCTTTCTCCTGCATTTCCCCTAATTTTTAACACTTTATCCCAGTCTCTCTCCCAGTCTCTCCTCTCTCTCTTTATTCAAATTTAGTGGACAATGATCCCTCTCATCTTCTTTGGTAGTTGGTGCTCTCTAACATTCTTTGATGGCGATGTTTTATCTCTACTAACTATTTTCCAAAATATGTCTTTGTCTCTGCTTGTTTTTTGCTCCGAGATTAGGGGAATTAAGGTTTTGAATTATTATTTTTCCATGAAATACATATAGATGGAGTAAATGTTTTGGAAAGAATTTATAAAAATCAATGGGTGGCCATTAATCATAGAACCAATCATGAAGGAACTTTAAGAGAATGGAAACTTTGGGTGAAGTCTTATGTAATGATATGTTATTTTGATGTGTTTGTGTAAGAAATAGGATGTGGGGGTAATTGTTTGTATTTGTGGGATTCAAATAGGCATTTTATTTGTTAATAATTGAATTATGTGGTTATTAGTATGTTGTATTAGGTGTTCCAATTTTAGTTTTGAAATGTAAAAGGAACAACAATAATAATAAAAAAGGGTTTAAATGGTATAAATAGATAAAATATAACTTAAAGATTAAACAAGAGCATTTGATTTTACAATTAGTCAATTGATGGTTGAATTTATCAATAGTGAAAGGATGTTCTAAATCTTATTCAAACGCCAAATGGGATTGTATATATGTGGTTGCTTATGGTAATGTTATGCTTGGGCATGGGTTGATGAAGTTGAAAAAATTTAGTGTTGTTTCAAATTGACTAAATGATTAGGTTGTAAGTCTTTGAAATTTTTTAGAAATAGATATAAAAGTTTAGTTGATTTATGATCATTTTTATGTTGTTGGGTATGTTGACAAACACTATTTGGGATTATGTCAAATTATATGTGCATGGAAAAGTTTTGTTTAAATTGTTATGAGATGTTATGTTTATGTTGAAGGGTGAGCATAAAAGATTGGGATAAGTTCTTAGTTGAAAACAAAAAAGAAGAAGTAATTTTCATGTTGTTTTAAAATTAGGGTGAATGGTTTGCTATTTGATAATTTGTACAAGTTAAAAAATGATTATGATTATGTGTTGGGTTGGGTTCTGTATAGAGAAGGTGCTGCTGGAATTTTGTTATAAATGGATAGATGCACTAAAATAAATAAAAAAACATAAAATGTTGATTAAGATTTTAATTGAATATTCTTATTTATTTATTTATATTGTTTATG
>Ga0307510_10007952_pt1 | contig 12618 bp, 10 predicted proteins | sample 12_EM_MG_FD_207224 | JGI IMG/M metagenome (GOLD analysis project Ga0307510, IMG submission 207224) | Populus trichocarpa ectomycorrhiza microbial communities from riparian zone in the Pacific Northwest, United States - 12_EM | ecosystem: Host-associated > Plants > Roots > Unclassified | place... | reverse complement strand
TGTCACCGGTCGCACTGTTGTGAAAATCTCGAAGTGAAAATTTTGTGAAAATTTCGACGTGAAAAAAACTACTCGCGGGTAGAAACGCCAACCGCGAGTTAGAATGGGTGACTTCAAACGAGGTCCGAAGCCATGTCCGAAGCGCCCGCCCCTAAAGCAAAAAAGTCCGTTGCGTTGTCCGGAATCGCTGCCGGCAATACTGCATTGTGTACGGTCGGCGTTACAGGCAATGACCTGCATTACCGTGGCTACGACATCCTCGAGATCGCTAACACCTGCGAGTTCGAGGAAATCGCGTTCCTGCTGGTTTACGGCAAACTGCCCACCCGTTCGGAGCTCGACAGCTACAAGCTGAAGCTCAAGTCCCTGCGCGGTCTGTCGGCTGCCGTGCGCGCGGCGCTCGAGACGCTGCCCGCCGCCGCGCATCCGATGGATGTATTGCGCACAGGGTGCTCCGTGTTGGGCTGCGTATTGCCGGAGAAGGATGATCACAACGTCCCTGGTGCACGCGAGATCGCCGATCAGCTCATCGCCTCCTTCGGATCCATGCTCTGCTACTGGTATCACTACAGCCACAACGGCCAGCGCATTCATGTGGAGACCGAGGACGACTCGGTCGGTGGGCACTTCCTGCATCTGCTACATCGGCGGTCGCCCGGTCCTTCCTGGGTGCGAGCCATGCACACCTCGTTGATCCTGTACGCCGAGCACGAGTTCAATGCCTCCACCTTCGCCGCACGCGTCACTGCCGGCACCGGTTCGGACATGCACTCCTGCATCACCGGTGCGATCGGGGCGCTGCGTGGCCCGAAGCACGGTGGCGCCAACGAGGTCGCCTTCGAGATTCAAAAGCGCTACGACACGCCTGATCAGGCGGAGAGTGATATCCGCGCGCGCGTGGAAAAGAAGGAAGTGATCATCGGGTTCGGACATCCGGTGTACACGGTCTCTGATCCGCGGCACGAAGTAATCAAGGAAGTGGCGCGGCGCCTGTCACGGGAGGCCGGAGATATGAAGATGTTCAACATCGCCGAGCGGATCGAGGCGGTGATGAAGGACACGAAGAAGATGTTTCCGAACCTGGATTGGTTTTCGGCCGTGTCGTATCACCTGATGGGGGTACCGACGGCGATGTTCACGCCGTTGTTTGTGATTGCGCGCACCACCGGGTGGTCGGCGCATATCATGGAGCAGCGGGCGGACGGGAAGATCATTCGGCCTGCGGCGAACTACGTTGGACCGGAGAATCTGAAGTTTGTGCCAATCGACGAACGAAAGTGACCGTACGTTCGAACGTACCATCTGACATCTGAACCCAAGTGAGTGTTTGAAACATGTCTTCCCACGATATCAAGTCAGCAGAACGTCCCGCACCAGACTCCGCATTGGTGGCCATCGCTGACTATGCGCAGAGCTTCAAGATCACAAGTGCCCAGGCGTACGAGACCGCACGGTACTGCTTGATGGATACCCTCGCCTGCGGCTTTCAGGCCCTGAAGTATCCCGCGTGCACCAAGCTCATGGGACCCGTGGTCCCCGGTGCTGTGATGGCAGGTGGCGCGCGCGTGCCAGGCACCTCGTACGAGTTGGACCCCGTCCAAGCAGCCTTCAACATCGGCGCAATGATCCGTTGGCTGGACTTCAATGACACTTGGCTGGCAGCCGAATGGGGTCACCCGTCCGACAATCTCGGCGGTATTCTCGCGGTAGCTGACTACCTCGCCCGCAAGGCTGTGATGGAAGGCAAGGCGCCGCCCACTGTGCGCGACGTGCTCACTGGGATGATCAAGGCTCACGAGATTCAGGGTGTGCTCGCCCTTGAGAACAGCTTCAACCGTGTGGGTCTCGATCACGTCATCCTCGTACGCGTCGCCTCCACGGCCGTTGTGACGGCAATGCTGGGTGGCACGCGGGAGCAGGTAATCAACGCTGTCTCCAACGCTTGGATCGATGGTGGTGCGCTGCGTACGTATCGGCACGCGCCGAACACCGGCTCGCGCAAGAGTTGGGCTGCGGGTGATGCCACCAGTCGTGCAGTTCGACATGCTTTTATATCGCTCACAGGTGAGATGGGATATCCGTCCGCACTGTCGGCGAAGACCTGGGGCTTCTACGACGTGCTCTTCAAGGGCAAGCAGTTCTCGCTTCCGCAGCCGTTTGGCAGCTACGTGATGGAGAACGTGCTATTTAAGATTTCCTTCCCGGCAGAATTCCACGCGCAGACAGCCGTTGAAGCCGCGATGACGCTGCATCCACAAGTGAAGGATAGAATCGACCAGATCGACAAGATCGTGATCGAGACGCAGGAGCCTGGCGTCCGCATCATCGACAAGACCGGTCCCCTCGCAAATCCCGCTGATCGCGACCATTGCATTCAGTACATGGTTGCTGTGCCGTTGATCTTCGGCCGCCTCACCGCGGCAGACTACGAGGACGCCATCGCTCGCGACCCGCGCATCGACGCGCTCCGTGGGAAGATGCAGGTGCGCGAGAACGCCACCTTCACGCAGGAATATTACGCGTCAGACAAGCGTTACATCGGCAACGCCATCCAGGTGTTCTTCAAAGACGGCTCATCCACCGAGCGTGTAGCCGTGGACTTCCCCATCGGACACCGCAAGCGTCGTGCTGAAGGTATGCCGGTGTTGGTGAAGAAATTTGAGTCGTCCGTCGACGCCTGGTTCTCACCGAAGCAGGCTGAGCGCGTGAAAGCCGTCTTTGCCGATCCCAAGCTGGATCAGATGCCGGTGAATGAGTTGGTGGCGGCTATGGTGACCAACGGGGCGGGCTGATTCACACCATTTGTTTCTGTTGAAACGCGCAACCAACTCGACGGTTTCGATGTTGACGTAATCTATAGGCCATACTAGGCTTCGCACACTGCAACGTCTGCGGGACGTTGCATAGCCGGCCTGGGTGCGTCCCGGGCCAAAAGGCGCCGGCGAGGAGCAGACGCTCCTCGCCATCTTTTCCCAGGGACTGGAAGATGGACTGCAAAGCCTGCGTGTTCGTGGATGGAGAGAATCTACGTCACTCGCTCATTGATGTGTTTCGGGACGATTCGCTGCTCCATCCCGATCAGTACCTGCCTCACGACGCTCGTTGGACCGATTTTTTCGACTGGATTGTCAGTGCCGCGGCAACCGACAATTGTCGTAGACTTCGCACCTACTGGTTCGTAACAGAGGCCATCGACTGTCATCCATACGGATTGACTCAGTTGAGTGACGCAGCCAACGTTGCACGAGTGACGGCTGCCTTGCGGCGTCGCGATCACGTTCAGCACCAACTCAAGGGCCTGAATGACATTGAGCGTGCCGACCGCATCCAGAGAATAACTGCGGATCTGCAGAAATCACAACTGCAGATAGAGTCGAAATTTCACCAGTGGATTTCCATACAGAACGGAATCGCAATCAAGGAACGCGCGATCGAATTCAGGCGCGCCGGCGCAATCTCATTCGACCTGATCGACAGGCGCTTCGGTCGCGATAAAGCAGTCGATGTCAGGCTCGCCTGCGACATGCTCATGCTGCGCGAAAGCTACGACACTGCGATCATCATCTCCGGCGACCAGGACTACGTTCCTGCAGCGCAGATTCTGAAGGACTCCGGGAAAACCGTAATCAATGTTGCATTCCAGAGGCGAAGCGGGAAAATGCTTCCGGGCGGAGCCCGCAGATTGAATATTGTCACCGATTCATCCCTGATCGTCCCGTACAACACGCTTCGCGCATACATGGGTTTCGCGCCCTCCAAATTCGAACCTGATCAGAAAGCAGCCTGACGTGCCAGCGTTTATCCGCCTTGGGGCGGCCAGCGGTAACGACAGCGCGACCTGACCACCCCAAAAAGTGGCTCCCCCGTTTTGGCAGCAAATGGTCCCTCCCCGCCACCTCGTCCCGCCGCACCATGTGCGCAAGCTGCACGGGAGGCGCCATGGTTCCGGTTGGAATTCGCTTGTATGGACTGGGGGCGATCGCACTGGGAGCGGTGGGAATCGTGTGGGGCGACTTCGCGCTCCAGTGGCAACCTGTTGCGCCCTGGTTCCCCGCACGCACCGTGCTGGCTTACATCTTTGCGGCCGCTTTAGTGATTGCCGGCGCCTGTGCCAACGACGCCAGGGGACGTCGCGAGACCGTGTTTGGGGTAACCGCGTTGGCGCTGCTGTACACCGTCGTTGTGATATTCATGCACGCCCCGCTGATAATCCAACACCCGGCTTCGATCGCCGCCTGGAACGGCGCGGCTGAGCAAGCCACTCTCGTCGCAGGCGGACTGGCGTCCTATGCCTGGCTCACTCAGAAATCGCAGCCCGGAAAGGCCGCAGTCAACCTGATGGGAATGTGCCTGGTGATGTTTGGGATAGCCCACTTCATCTACCTGGACTTCACGGCCTCCATGGTTCCGGGGTGGCTACCGGGCGGGCAGAAATTCTGGGCGGCGGCGACCGGTATCGGGCATCTCGCCGCCGGTGTTGCGTTTCTGACCGGTATCAAGTCTCGCCTGGCCGCGGTCTGTGTGACCGCCATGTTTGGATCGTTCAGTATCCTGGTGCATCTGCCGTTGATACTGACCGACGCCAAAGCGCACATGGGTTGGGTCATGAACGCCATCAACCTCGCGCTCACTGGCGCGGCATGGGCTGTTGCCACTTACATCGCGAGCGTGCAAAAAGCACCCGCTGCGGCAACGCCTGCAGCGGGTGTTACGATGGCCCGATAGCCCGCTAGTCGCGGCGTGCCTCGGGTTGCTTCTCACAAGTGACCCGGTTGTTCCAATCGGAGAAATTGCCGTTCGGGTTATCTTCCCACGCCCACACGTGCAGCTCGTAGAAGGCCGGCAAACCATAGCGGTTCGGGAAACCGACCAGGTTCATGAGATTGCCATCGACTGACGGCACTCCCCCGTTTGGATAGCGTGCCGCCCAGTCGTCCGCGAGTTGGATGAACTCAACGCCCACGAGCCGGAAGTAGCCGTTCGGCAGCGGCTCATAAATCAATGCTTCCGGTGCTGTCGGATCCAGGTATCCATCAGCGACGCGCGAGCCCTTCACGACATGGATGCCCATCGCTCCATGATCCGGTCCGCTGACACACGGTGTCGCAACAGCCCAGCCCTTTTCCTTGTACAACGCAACATTGATGTTCTTGTACTTCTCCGTGGCATCGTGAACCTTCTTGATGAGCGGCGAGAAGTCACCGTGGGATCGGTGATCGCCGTGGTCCATGTAGAGATCCGCCGACAGGTCATTCTGATCGGCCGCCAGAGCCGCCGCCGGCGACAGTCCCAACGGCAGCGCCGCCAGTGCCAGTGCGCCCAGGAAATGGGCCGGTTTTCGTAATGAAACACTCAACATAGTCCCTCCACCAGTATCGTTATTTGTAAAAGTAGGGGTCGAGAATGCGCACTTCGGTGATGCGCTCGACCGGCAATTTGTTGCGGCTCGCGGTGCGGCGGATCGCCTCGGGCGAAGGCCCGTCGTAGATGCAAAACGACTTCTTCTTGTCGAGGCTCACGTAGGAATGCACCCAGGTCACCTCGTCGGCCGCATTGCTTTCGACCACCGCCAGGCACGCGCGGGCCCCGTTCTCGTCCATCGGGACCTGCAGACCGTCTGGAAAGTCTCGTTCAACTACATAACGTGGCATCGCGATGTCCTGTCGTGATTCGGCTGGACAACACGATAGGGTCAGATGGATACCCGCAAATCGGGAGAACTACCTAATTTGTCCGTAATTAACCCCCAGTTTGGCCTGCCCATGCTCTCGAGGGCCCACATACTGGATACTCGGTGCCTCCATGAACCTGCTCGAACGCCACTCCCAGCTCGAAGAACTCTCGCGTCACCTGCAGGACGCGGGAACGCGCACGGGCAAAATTGCATTTGTTGGTGGCGAGGCGGGAGCTGGAAAAAGCGCGCTCGTAGAACACTTTGCGCAACAATCAGGTCGGGCCGCACGCGTGCTGTGGGGACATTCGGACGCCCTCCAGACCTCCCGCGTGCTGGGGCCGGTCCTTGAGCTTGCCGCCGGACTACCGTCGGGAAGTACACAGGCCGGATCGTCGCGCGAGCAACTGTTTTCGCACTTGTTTGAAAAGCTGTCGGCGCCGAACCCCCTCACCCTGATCGTGCTCGAGGACCTGCATTGGGCTGATGAGGCAACCCTCGACTTCGTACGCTTCATCGGCCGTCGGATCCAGCGCACGCGGTGCCTGGTGCTGGCCACCTACCGCGATGATGAAATTTCAACCTCCCATTTGCTCCGGGGCGCTCTTGGGGAATTGACGGGCCGGCACGCAGCGCGAATCCGGGTGCCACTGCTGTCTCTGGCCGCCGTCGAACAACTCGCTCAGGGGACGAACCGCGATCCACAAACCGTCTATGACGTTACGAACGGCAATCCGTTCTTTGTGCGCGAATTGCTCGCGGCTCCCGCTGACACGGTACCCGAGACTGTGCGCGATGCGGTGTTGGCAAGGCTGATGCAATGTTCCTCCACGGCGCGCGACGTCGCGGAGTTGGTATCCCTGCTCCCTGGCCGTACGGATCTTTGGCTCGCACGAGCATTGCTCGGTGATATCGGAGCGGCGGCGGATGAGGCTGCTGAACGTGGACTATTGAGATATCACGACTCCGCTCTCGCGTTCCGCCACGAGCTGGGACGGCTGGCTGTTGAAAGCACCATCGCCCGCGGGCGAGCTCGCGAGCTGCATCAGGCAATTCTGCGGCAGCTCATTGAACGTCATTCCGACCTCTCGCAGATCGTACATCACGCCGTCAACGCCGAAGACGAACAGGCGATCCGGGAATACGCACCCCGCGCGGCGGAGGAAGCGGCCCAGGCTGGCGCCCACCGGGAGGCCGCCGCCCATCTCGCCACGGCACTCAACTACAGTCATGCGCTGAATCCAACAGAACGCGCGCACCTGCTGGAATTGCATGCCACCGAATGTGACCTCACCAATCAGGTGGCTGCTTCGCTGGAGTCAGCCACGCAGGCACTGGCAATCTGGCGCGAGCAAGGCGACATTCCGGCGCAGGCACGCATGCTGTTGCTCATCGGAATGCAACAGTGGAAAGCAGGACAGAAGACCCAGGCCGATCAACCTGTCGCCGAGGCGATTGGCCTGCTGGAAATGCTGCCACCCTCGCCCGCGCTCGCGATGGCCTACAGCGCCCGGTCGCAGCGGGCGATGACCAGTCACCTGACACAGGATGCGCTGGAATTCGGGTGGCGCGCATTGGCGCTCGCCGAACAATTTGACGACAACAATGTGCGCGCGCATGCGCTGAACAACATCGGGAGCGCGCTGCTCGTCAGTGACCCGGTCGCGGGCATCGCCAGGTTGAAAGAGAGCCTCGCAGTCGCGCTCAAACACGATCTGCATATGCATGCCGGGCGGTCGTATGCCAACCTGGTGAGCATGGCCGTGGACCAGCACATCGCCGGAATCGCCGATCGGTATATTCCGGAGGGGATGGAATACTGCGAGGTACATGAAGTCCAGGATTGCCTGTCGTACATCCGCGCGTACGCCGCGCACTTCGAGCTGAACGCGGGTCGCTGGAACAAAGCCTCTGAAGTGGCTGGCGGCCTGGTCGAGCGACACTGTCTCGCGATTGCGCAACGTCTGCCCGCCCTCGTCGTACTGGGTCTCGTACGCGCCCGGCGCGGCGATCCCGGGGTCGAGGAATTGCTGGATGAAGCCATGCGCCTGGCTCAGCCGACCGGTGAGTTGCAACGCATCGGCCGTGTTGCCGCGGCATGTGCAGAGGTCGCGTGGTATCGAGATGACACCGCGAGCGCCGCGGAGCACGCGCGCATCGGACTGCGGGCCGCCGTTGGCAAACGCGACACCTGGATGGTCGGCGAGCTGGCCTTCTGGGGCCGGCGTGCCGATCCGACTTTAGAGTTACCCACCGACATTGCCGAGCCGTATGCCCTGATGATTGCGGGTCAATGGGAAGCGGCCGCCGAAGCGTGGCAGGCGCTCGGCATGCCCTATGAACGAGCACTTGCGCTGGCGGATGGCTCGGAGGACGCGCTTCGTGAGTCGTTGGGAATCATTGAGCAACTCGGGGCGGGCCCGCTCGGTGTGATTGTCCGCCGGCGCCTGCGAGAGCGCGGAGTTCGTGGTGTCCCGCGCGGACCTCGTTCTTCCACGCGGGTAAACCCTGCAGGACTGACCTCTCGCGAGGTACAAGTGCTGACGCTGCTCGTGAGAGGTCATACAAACACCGAGCTTGCCGGCCGCCTGCATGTGTCGACACGCACCGTGGACCATCACGTCTCATCGATTCTGGAGAAGCTGGACGTGCGGTCGAGAACCGAAGCGGTAGCGGCCGCGTTCGGCTTGGGTATCGTCAAGCCCGGCGCATAGCCCGCAATTTCTCACGGAACGCTTCCAACTCCTGGCGCCGTGCGGTCAGCCCATCCTCGCGCAATAGATCCACCGCTACCCGCGCAGTAACGGCGTCAATCAACCTGTCAAACTCGGTCGGTTCGAATGACTGGTTGGCGAAGACAATGGGGTTGCCAACCAGGGCGCGACGCAGCGCCAGCTTCCTCACCAGGTTGATGGCAAATGGGGCGCAGGCCAGGGAGTCAAAGCACAACGTGGCGAACCGCCGACCGGTGAGTCGCAGCTCCCGGCGCCGTGTAAAGATGTAACCGAGAGTGACGAGAATCACGCCGTAAAAAGCCGCCATGAGAGCCAGGAGCTCCACGTCCGTGCCGTATATCAGGAGCACGGCCGGGAGTGCGAACAGCAGAACCAACAGCGTACTGACCAGGTATTTCACGGGCCGGAGCGCCCGGAAGAACCGGTCCAACTCCGCACTATCCTGCTGCTGCTGGCGTGGATCCGATTCCGACCACCGCACTTTGAACAGCGGCCTGCCGGGAGTCAGTGGATTGGGCAGATAAACCCGGTTCCCGGCCACGACCACAGGCGAGCTGCGCGCGAAGCTCCACCTGTGGCCGCCTCTCACAAATATCAACTCGTTCGAGTACAGCCACAGGATCGAATCAAACAGGTACAGCGCGAATGCCCCCACAGGCAGCCATACCTCGAATGAGCTCATCCGCTGCGCTTGCGGGCGAACAGATTGCGCACCCAGGTCGCAGCCGCTACCACGCCAATCATGATGAACTTCCAGGACGCGGCCAGGAAGCCGGCCAGCACGGAGAACAAGCCCTTCTTGGCGGCGACGGCGGCAACACCACCCACTATCAGTGCGGCGAGCCCGTATTGGGCCACCTTGTCGCCACTGCGCCAGTCTGCATAGGTCTCGCCTGGATTGAATGAATAGCCGGTCAGCACGTGATCCAGGCTGTTCTCGGCAGCGCTGAGATTGGCGGGATCGGTGACCATGATCACCGTCGTGTAGCCTCTTCTGCCGAGGATCTTGGTGGAGAAGTTGACCGCTCGGCCGTCCGTCGACTCGAGGATGGTGGCCCATTCCAGGCGCTTGGTGGCTGTGTTGTAAACGGGTGGCGTCGCCCAGTCGACCAGGCGCAATTCGGTCCAGCCACGTTTGCGGCGCTCGGCATTACCCGCCTGGGTGTTGGCCTGCAATGTTTTCAACAACGCCGGGGCATCGATCTTCTCGTTGTCCTTGACGTAGCCTTCATCGGAGAACTCGAGGTACGCCGCCCACTCCATGTTCTGTGGCGCAACCATGACCTCCCGGCCATCCCCGAGATTGTGCTGCAGCTCCAGGAACTTGCGGGTATTGCCCGCATCCAGATACACATATTGATCCGGAATCACCAGCTTCGAGCCGCCTTCCACAGTGACTGTGGCCGGTCCCTTGACCCAGTTGAGAGCGCGAAGCTGCTCGGCAAACGCCTGCCGGTCGGCTTCCGGGTCCGCGGCCCGAATCGGGACACTGCAGACGAGCAGCAGCGCCACGGCGATCCAGGGCTGGGGCGCCCACGTTGATCTGAACATGCTCGCTCTGCCGCGATCAGGCCAATGCATACAGATATTCAACAAACGAGGCAACGGCGCCATCGAGCCCCTGGACTTTGGGATTGGTGGACTCGATCAGATAGTATTCATCGGGCGCATGCGCGCCGGTGCCATGTCCCAACCCGTAGTGGCCGGCCGCCAGGCTGACCGGCGCTTCGGTGAACACGCAGCCCGGCCAGGAGCCGGCGGATCGCGGCCACAGCTGGGGCTCGATGCCGAGCTTTTTGTACGTGGCCAGTTGCACCTTGATCAGCTTGCTGTTGGGGTCGGTTTCCGTCGGGTTGTAACCGCCGCTCATGTTGACTTCAATATCCGGGAAGCCTTGCGCGGCGAGGTGCGCTTTGAGCTTGGCGAGCGTATCGACCGCCGTCATGTCGGGCACCAGGCGCATGTCGATTTTGGCGACGGCGCGGTGCGGCAGGACAGTCTTGCCACCCGGGCCCGTGTAACCCGCCACCAGTCCCTCGATGTTGATGGTGGGTTTGGATGCGAGCAGCTCGAGCGAGTCCTGCCAGTTGGCATCGTGAACCCAATGCTGCACGCCGAGCACCTGCTTGATCGTACTCTCGGAGGTCTTGGCGGCATGCTCCTGGATCATCTGCTTCTGCGCCGCCGTCAGCGGCTTTGCTTTGTCGAAGAATCCCGCCACCGCGGGTGTGTGGCCATCCTTCGCGACGAGGGTGTTGAGCGCCTGCACCAGGTGCCACGTGGGCGAGTCGACCTGGGCCTCGAGGCTCGAGTGCACGTCCTTCGCAGGGCCCCGACCCCACTTCTCCCCGCTGGAAACCAACTCGAGCTCCACAACGCCCTTGGCGCCGAGCGTGACCTCGACCCCGCCATCGCGATCCTGGCCGGCCTCGGGAATGAAGATCCCTGCACATTTCTTCAGCTCGGGCAGCACCTCGGGATGCATGACAATTTCGCGAAAATGGGGGGAAGCGATTTCTTCCTCGCCTTCACACACCAACACGAGATTGACCGGCAGCTTCTTGCCCGCGGCCTTGAACGCCATCAACGCACTCAGGAACGAGTTCTCGGGGCCTTTCTGGTTGACCGCACCGCGGCCCATGCAGACCGTACCCAGGCCCGGTTTTTCCACGAGGCGCGCCTCGAGGGGCGGCGAGCTCCATTCCTCCGGCAGAAAGTGCTTCACGTCGTACATGAAGTAGACACCCATGGTAGTGCGTGCACCGGCGTCGATCTTGCCGAACACGCCGGGCTTGCCGGAGGTGGGAATGATTTTCACCCCGGTGAAGCCGGCCGCCTCGGCCAGCTTGACCATGTACTCGGGACCCTGGGGGTAATTGAGGTTCTGCGCCGCTATGGAAGGCAGCGCAATCCAATCCTGCAGCCGCTTGATGTTCTCGGCGTGCATTTTCGGAATCTGCGCCAGAACGGCCGCCTTGTCGGCGGCGCCATGGGCAGCTGCCAGCACCACCCCAGGCGCCGCCGCGGCCAGCGCGACCCCCGATACGGCACCCTGTACAAACTCGCGTCTTCCGAGAGTGGGATCCACTGAGTCAGCCATCGGCTTGTCCTTATTTGGAGCGACCAGATGGCGCAGATACTAGCATCCGGCGCCGATCAGGTCTCCCAGCCGCCGCCCAGTGCCCGGTAGATGGCAACCAGGTCTGTTGATATGGCAGTGGTGTTTGTCGCCAGCGCCAGCTCGTTCTGTTGCAGGGAGCGCTCGGCATCGAGCACGTCAATAAAGTTGGCCACCCCACTGGAGTAGCGGGCCCGCGCAAGACCGAGCGCATCGCGGCTTTGCGCTACAGCGGCCGCCAGCGAGACACCGCGGTCGCGATCCGACTTGTAGGCCGCCAACGCGTTTTCAACTTCATGCAAAGCTGCCAACACGGTACGTTCGTAGTCCAGGGCGGCCTCCTGCGCCCGAACATTCTGCAAGCGCACCGTCGCCCACCGACTACCGTCGAATATCGGCAGCTCGAACGTCGGCCCGATGCTCCCGAAGCGGCTCGCCCACTTCAGCAGATCGGAGGCGCTTTGCGATTGGGTCCCGCCACTCGCCGTCAGGGTGAGGCGTGGAAACAGATCGCCGACCGCCACACCAATCCGGGCAGTCGCTGCATGCAACTTTGCCTCAGACTGGCGGATGTCCGGGCGGCGCCGGGCGAGATCGGACGGCAGGCCCAGCGGCAACACCGGGGGCACTTGCGGTACCGGCCGGGCGGATTCCAACTCGGCGCGCAGCGAGTCCGGCGCCTGTCCCATCAACAGACTCAACTGGTTGATGTCCTGAGTGACTTCCCGCTCGAGCTGCGGCACCAGCGCCTGGGTGCTGTCGAGCTGCGCACCGGCGTTGGCCACATCGAGGTCCGTGGTGAGACCGACTGCCTGCCGCTGTCGCGTGAGGTCGTAGAGATCCTTCTGCGTCGCGAGGCTGCGGTCGGTCACTTCTTTGCGCAGTTGTGCCCCACGCAATTCGACGTAGTTCCGTGCCACGTCGGCGCACAGAGATACCAGCACCGCGTGCTGATCTTCCACGGACGATTGCAGATCGGCGTTGGCGGCCTCTACCGAGCGGCGCACGCGGCCAAACAGATCCGGCTCCCACGAAGCACTGCCGCCCAACTGGAACTGGTTGTACGGATTAGGAAAATTGACAGCCGGCAGGCC
>Ga0307510_10007951_pt1 | contig 12621 bp, 8 predicted proteins | sample 12_EM_MG_FD_207224 | JGI IMG/M metagenome (GOLD analysis project Ga0307510, IMG submission 207224) | Populus trichocarpa ectomycorrhiza microbial communities from riparian zone in the Pacific Northwest, United States - 12_EM | ecosystem: Host-associated > Plants > Roots > Unclassified | place... | reverse complement strand
CGTAAGCGAGAGCTGCCGAGATATAGGCCGGGCCAACATTGTGCCGCATGAACGCTCCGGCCTGGAACAGGTCGGAGCGGCCGCTTCCCATGCCGTTGACGGCAAAACTGGTGCCGCCGCCGGCCAGCGCAAAGCCGGCGATGGTGAACGGCGAGAAGCGATAGTCGGCGCCGACTGCCGCGCCGGCAATGCGCGAGGTCGCGGCGTTGGAGCCGAGCGCGGCATTGCCATCCGTCGTCTGCGAACCGCCATAGCCCGCCGCCCACACGCTCCAGCGCTGCTCAAACGACACGGCGGGCTGCGCCTTGGTGAACATCGCATAGGCGTCGCGGGCGCCAGGTTTTTGCGTCGAAGCATAACCGGGAGCGGTACTGGTGCCGCCCGCGCCTGGGCCATCGCCGCGGCCATCGATAAAGGGATCGGTCATCACGCCCATGAACTGGTTCATGGCATTGAACGTGGTCGCTTGCGAAGAGGTCGCGGACTCGCCCGACACCTGCGTCAGGCCGCTGGCATTCAGTGAGGAGAACGCCACCGGAATGCCGCCGGTGGTGTTGAAGGAATTGATCAGCGCGTTGGCGACGTTGTTCTGGTTGCCGTTGAGGGTGCCGGACGCCGGCGTCGTGAAATTCAGGATCAGGTTGAGGTAGGCGTGGGTGGCATCGTAGCTCAGCGTATCATGGAAGTTCGCCGGCAGATTGGTGTTGACCAGCGCGCCGAAGCTGCCGCTTACGCTGCCGGCGGTCAGGATGGTGTATTGTTTCTGGATATAGCTGCCGGCCGCGAAGCTGGCGTTGATCGTCGCGCCGCCGAGCGTCGCTATGCCGCTGACGTTGGCGAACGACGACGTGGCGGGGTTGAGGTTGACCGCATAAGTCGACGCCGCGTTGAGGCCGAGCGTGCCGTTGACCGTCATCGACGAGGCGGCGGTGCCATCGCCGGCCATGAACGTGCCGCCTGTGATCAAGGTGTTGCCGACAGTACCGGTGCCCATCAGAGTTGCGCCGGCGTTCACGGTGGTCAGCGACGATGACGCAATCGAGCCGTTCACCGCCAGCGTGCCGCCGTTCACGTCGGTCGCGCCGGTATAGGTGTTGGCGCCCGACAGCGTCAGCGAGCCGGTGCCGGTCTTGATCAGCGAATTCCCGGTGATGATTCCGGTGCCGGTGAGCACGCCGGTGACGTTGGTCGACAGATTGTTGCCGCCAACCGTCAGTTCTGCGTCGTTGAGGTCGAAGCGGCCATTGCCGGCGATCGAGCCGGCGCTGATCTTGCCGTCGCTGGCCGGGCCGGGGGTGAAAAAGTTGATAACGGCGCCAGGCGCCGTGTTGATCAGCTGCGCGTTGCCGCCCGTCGAGTCTCCGTCGAACAGCACGTTGCCGCTGTTCATGATGGTAGCGTTGCCGGCCGTGGTGTTGCTGTCGAACGTCAACTGGTTGGTGTTGGCGATGGTCGCATTGCCCGCCGTGCTGTTGGCGGTGAAGCGTAGGTCGCTATTGTTGGTAATGGCGGCATTGCCCGCGGTGCTGTTTTCACGGAACTGTAACGAGTCGTTATTGGTGATGGTGGCGTTCTCGGCGGAACTGCTGTCGCGGAAAGCCACACCGCCGAGGTTGTTGGTGATTCTGGCGGAGCCGGCCTTGCTGCTGTCGAAGAAACCGGTGCCGCCGGCGTTGTTGACGATGCTGGCGCCGCCGGCCGTGCTGGAGTTGTTGAAAAACAAGGTATCGGTGTTGGTGATGCTGGCGCTGCCGGCCGAGCTGCTGTCGTTGAAATACACGTTGCCGCTGCTGGTGATGGTGGCAGCGCCGGCGGTGCTGGTGTTGTAGAAATTCAGGTTGTTGTTGCTGGTGATGGCGGCGCTGCCGGCATTGCTGCTGTCGACGAAATTCACGTTGCCATGGTTGGTGATGGCGGCGCTGCCTGCTGTGCTGGTGCCGAAGAAATTCACGCCGTTGTCGTTGGTGATGCTGGCGCTGCCAGCCGTGCTGTGATCCAAGAAGGCAACGCCGCCGCTGTTTGTAATGGTGGCGCGACCCGCCGTGCCGGTTGCGTGGAAAAACACGGCGGAGGTGTTGGTGATGTCGGCGCTACCGCCATTGATGACAATGCCTGCGCCATTGAAATGGAGAACATGGCTGTTGGTGAAGCTATAGGCGGAAGCCCCGGCGTTGAAGGTCCAGCCGTCGACCGTCGCATTGGCGGAGAACGATAGGGCGGTGACGCCGGACGTGCCAAAGAATGCGGTGCCGGTCGGCACCGCGGCCGGGGTCCAGTTGGCGGCGGTGTTGAAGTCGCCGCTGCCGGGTGTGGAGCTCCACGTCGCGTCCTGCGCCGCGGCCGGCAATGCCGAGGCCAGGCACAAAGCCGACGACGCCAGCAGAACGGTCCGCAACCGGCCGGAGACGCGGTTTCGCACTTTAGGATTGCTCAACGCCACGTCCCCCCAACGCCAACCGCGCGGCAACCAGCGCCGCGAGTTCCATTGCCGCGTTGAATCAAGGCGGCCTCAATTTTTCTCCCATGATGCGATGGCGGCGTCTTAAGGCGGAGACGCGAAGATTCTTATATTCTTCTCAAATGTTTGCGCCCCAGAACGATTACGAGTAAATTTCTAACGATTTCGAGGAAAATTTCTGCTATTTGCTGCCCCGTCGACGGTTCCAGGATGCGCATGCTCATTCGGTTTGCTGGTTTTGAACTAGATCAGCAGCGCGCGGAGCTGCGCGGACCTGGCGGCGAAGCCATCAAGCTTCGGCAAAAGACCCTCGACATGTTGGCGCTGTTTGTCGCCAATGCCGGCCGCGTGCTCGCCAAGCGAGAGCTGATGGAGACGTTCTGGCCGAACGTTCATGTCGGCGAGGGCAGTCTGTTCCAGTGCATCAACGAGCTTCGCACCGCGCTGAGCGACGAGGATCACCAGATCATCAAGCTGGTGTACGGCCGCGGCTATCTCTTCAACGCCGAAGTCTCGATTGAGCCGCTGAGCGCGGCAACCAGCCCGCAAACCCCATCGCCCGACGCTGTCGTCGCGGCGGCCGCCCCCCCTGTGAAAACCTGGCGGCGGCGCGGACCCGTGGCGTTGGCCGCTGTCGCAGCCCTCTGCGCCGTGATCGGGCTTGCCATTGCTGCGCCGATTTTCCGGCCGGACATTTTCACGCGAAGGCCGCCGGCCATCGCCGTGATGCCGATCGCCGGCGCTGGCGTAGACGTTGCCGAGACGGCGGCTGCCGTCACGACCCGCCTCGCCGACGGCTTGGCGAAAATCAATAAACTCCGCGTGGTCACCCCAGACCCGGCGGCGCGCACAACTCCAGCAGACTTCGTGCTGAGCGGCGAATTGCATAAGACCGAACGGTCGTGGGAATTGCGCGCCCGCCTGACCAGGACCGCGGACCGCGAAGTGATCTGGACGGAGCCGGTTTCAGTCGCGATCGGCGACACGGACTTGGGGCTGCAACAATCGCGTCTCGCGGCGGGCCTTGGCCATCCGCTGGCGCTTCGTATCAATGAACTGATGCATGCCGGCGCGCAGACGACGGCCGATGACACAGCAAAGGTCGTCGTCGAGCAGGCCACCGCTTCCATTATGCAAACAACGCGCGAGCGTTTCATGGCGGCGCAGGCGATGCTGGAAAAAGCGCTCGCCGACGAGCCCAACAACACCGATCTGCAACTCGCGCTCGCCGCACTTCAACTGCGCGGCATCCAGTTGGTCTGGTACAGCCCGGCCGACGCCGCCGCGGCGGAGAAGAATGCCAAGGCGTTGCTGGAGCGCGCGTTGCGGACCAAGCCCAATTCTATTCCGGTGCTCCAGGCCTATTGCCGCTTCCTCAACGCCACCAATGAATTTGTCGAAAGCCTGGTGGCTTGCGCCAGGACATTGGCGTTCGACCCCTGGGACGGAATGGCGTTGTACCACATAGGCCTCTCGCAACTTCCACTGGGCCGATTCGAGGACGCGCTGGCGACATTCAAGCAAGCCGACCGGCTGGATACGCCGCCGGTATCACGTTGGACCTGGCTGCTTGGCGCGGGAGTGAGCTACCTGATGATGGGCCGAGACGGAGAAGCATTGCCCTGGCTGGAGCGATCCATCGCCATCACGCCGGCCTCCGGTCGTTCGCTTATCCTGCTGGCCGCGGCCTATCAGAGATTGGGCCGCACGGACGAAGCACATGCGGCCTTGACGCAAGGCTTGAAACTGCGGCCCGGTTCGACAGTGAGCAACGTCGGGATCCCGACCAAGAATGTCAGCGCCGCATATATGGAAGCGCGCGGCCGGATCGAACAGGCGCTGATCGAGGCCGGCTTGCCGGAACGCTAGTTCGATAAAGCGCCACTTCGTGCCCGTACGCTTCTCACGCCTGCAACATTTCCTGCGCCGTATGGGACCGGTTCATGAATGCGCCGGCCGCCGATCATGAGCGGCGCGTGGCCCAATATTCCACTGGCAGCGTGCTATCGAGTCCGCACCCAAATCTCGTTGTGCAGCGCAGCGTAACGCGACGACATGCCACCTAATTGGTTGAAGCGGCGGGCTTTCCCGGCCGCAATCATCATTGCCGCCGCGCAACGAAATACTGTCCATCCGGCGGGGTTAGACATGGACGGGCTGTCCAAGTCCAAAAAAAGAAAATTTTCTTTCGAAACTCTGTAACCAAATCACCTGATGCCCCGTAGCTGTTACCGGGTGAGCATTCAGATCACAGGGCTTGGCGACCTGCGCTTTGCTGCTGCGATCCGATTGGCATCCGTCGTTCCCCTGCGTTGTGCGGGCCGGTGATCCCTGATCACCGGATGCTCACGGCGTTACATTTTGTCATTAAACAATCATCGAGGAGATCGTCATGAAGTTGAATTCCAAATCCGGTGCGACGCTTGCGGCTGCCGCTGCCACCCTGTTCCTCGCCGGCGCGGTCGTCTCGACCGGATCGACGCCTGCGAATGCCGCCATGGGCAAGTGCATGGTAGGTAACGCCTGCAAGGGCCAGAGCGCCTGCAAGGGCGGCGCGAATTCCTGCAAGGGCCTGAACGCCTGCAAGGGTCAGGGCTTCTCGCAGACTTCGGAAGCGCAGTGCAAGGCCACGGGCGGCTCGTTCGTCAAGGGTTGATCGTCTCGAATTGATGCGAAGGGGGCTCGGCATCGATGCCGGGCCCTCATCATTTCAAAGCGGTCGATGGTGGATCATTAAAATAAATTCAGGCCCCGCGTAACCAAACTGAACCTGCTGCGTAGTTGTTTGCGGGTGCAGTCTGTGAGGCCTGACGATCCCGGCCTGCGGTTGGTGCACCGTCACACTTATTCTCGAGGAGATGCCCATGAAGATGACTTCCAAGTCCGGCGCCGCCATTGCTGCCGCTGCGGCCACTTTGTTCCTGGCCGGCGCCACCATGTCGACCGTGACCTATGCCGCCGGCGAAGGCCACTGCGTCGGCGCCAACGCCTGCAAGGGCCAGAGCGCCTGCAAGGGCGGCAACCATTCCTGCAAGGGCCTGAACGCCTGCAAGGGTCAGGGGTTCTCCGCCATGACCAAGGAAAAGTGCGACGCCGCCAAGGGCAAGTTCGAGCCCGCCTAAATCCACGGCAATCCGGAACGGGGCCCGGTGTATGCCGGGCCTCCTTTCCGTGATAATTTGAAGCATTGCCCGTCACCATATTTGGCGGTGCGGTCGCAGCGGAGACGACATGAACGTCGCGAGCAGATTGCCAGATAATTCGACGGCGGCGCTTGCAGAGCGCCCGATGCAATCGACCAAGCCACCGTTCCTCGGCTTCGGTCTCGGCTTGCGCGCGCAACATTACGACGAAATTCTCAGCGGCAATCCGCCGATCGACTGGTTCGAGGTCATCAGCGAAAACTACATGCTGCCCGGCGGCCAGCCGCTGCGCACGCTGGACCGGATCTGCGAACGCTATTCCGTCGTGATGCATGGCGTGTCGCTGTCGATCGCATCGACCGCCCCGCCCAATTTCGAATATCTGCAAGGCCTGAAGGATCTCGCTGGGCGAGTCCAGCCTAAATGGATCTCCGACCATCTGTGCTGGACCGGCGTGCACGGCAAGAACCTGCACGATCTGCTGCCGATCCCCTACACAAATGAAGCGCTCGACCACGTCGTCAGCCGCGTCCAGCTGGTGCAGGATTTCCTCGGCCGCGCCATCGTGCTCGAAAACGTCTCGACCTATGTCCAGTTCAACAATTCCGAAATGACGGAATGGGAATTCCTCTCCGAACTGTCGCGCCGCTCCGGATGCTGGCTCTTGTTCGACATCAACAACGTCTATGTCTCGGCCTTCAACCACGGCTACGATCCCCTGACCTTCCTGAACGGGATTCCGGCCGACCGGGTCGTCCAGTTCCACATGGCCGGCCACAGCCATATGGGCACCCACATCATCGACACCCACGATCATCCGGTGTGCGAGGACGTCTGGGATCTCTATGTCGCCGCCATCAAGCGCTTCGGCCGGGTCTCGACCATGATCGAGCGCGACGACAACATCCCGCCGCTGGATGAGCTTGTTCTGGAAGTGAACCGCACCCGTGAAATCGCCGAAAGAGTCTTGCCGCAAGCGGGCAAGCCTGCGGGATGAGCGACTTCGCGCGGCAGCAGGCTGATTTCCAGCGCGGCATCCTGACCGGCGACGATACGGTGCTCACTGAGATCCTCGACAGCCCCAAGGAGAAGCGCGAGACGCTGTATGGCGTCTATCGTTACGCCTACGGCTCGCGGCTGGTCGAGGCCATGCGCAACGATCACGAACTGCTGCATCTTTATCTCGGCGACGAGACGTTCGAAGAGATGGGACATGCCTATGTCAAGGCGCGCCCGTCCGAACATCCGAACCTGCGCTGGTTCTCGCAAGGCCTGCCGGAGTTTCTTAGAACCGCCGAGCCCTATTGCAATCATCCGGTGCTTTCCGATCTCGCAGCCCTCGAGAAGGCGCTGAACGACGCCTTCGATGCCGCGGAAGGCGAGGTGCTCGAACTCGCCGCCATGGCCGCCTTTGCGCCGGAGGCCTGGCCCGACCTGAAATTTCGGCCCCACCCCAGTGCCGCGAGGCTCGATCTATCGACCAACGCCTCTGCGATCTGGCTGGCGCTCAAGAACGATGAAACGCCGCCGGATGCGACTGTGCTGGACGAGCCGTCGCGCCAGCTGATCTGGCGCCAGGACGTAACGCCGATGTTCCGCGAGCTTCCCACGGAGGAAGCGATGATGTGGGACGAAGCCGCAGGCGGAATTCCGTTCGGCGTGCTCTGCGAGATGCTCGCAACCTATGACGACCCCGACGGCGCGGCCGCGCGCGGCGCCGGCTATCTGCATGGCTGGATTACATCTGGAAATTTGACGGCTGTTTCTACAGAATAGCAAAGGCCCGGATATGGGCACGGACATAGATCGCCATTTTATCGAGTACATGACATGGGACGAAGTCGCGCGCCACATTGCCAATGGCGCGGCAGCGATATTGCCGATCGGCGCCGCCGCCAAGCAGCACGGCTTCCATCTGCCCCTCAACACCGACCGCATCCAGGCCGAATTCCTCGCCAGCCGGTTGGCGATGCGGATCGACGCGCTGATCTGGCCGACGCTGGCCTACGGATATTATCCGGCCTTCGTCGCCTATGCCGGCAGCAGCAGCCTGGAGGCCTCGACCTTCGAAGCCGTGGTGTACGAGATCGCCACCGAAATCCTGAACAGCGGTTGCCGAAAGCTGTTCGTGCTCGACACCGGCATCAGCACGCTCGCCCCGGTCGAACGCGTGCTGGCGCGGCTTGATGCCGACAAGGTCATGCATCTGCGGATTCACGAAGGCCCGCGCTATCGCCAGGCGGCCGAGCAACTCTCCGAGCAGAGCCATGGCAGCCACGCCGACGAACTCGAGACCTCGCTGATGCTGGCGCTGGCGCCGCAGTTCGTCGACATGCCGCGAGCCGAACCGAGCCCCGCCATCGGCCATCAGGCGCCCGGCCCGCTGACGCCGTCGGATCTCAATTCGCCGAACTACAGCCGCTCCGGCAGTTACGGCGATCCGACGCTGGCGACGTCAGCCAAAGGCGAAATCCTGCTCGCCGCCATGCTCGACGATGTCAGGGAACAGGCAGTGGTCTTCGTCGCGGACGGGGGCGCCGCGAAACAACGATCGGGCGCGATCCGAAGCGTGTCGCGATGAGGGACCTCAGGGCCGTCAGCCGGATCGTCGTCACCGCCGTCCTTGCCGCCATGCTGGCCAGCGTGATCGCGTTCCGCACCGATGCGCAATCGGAATTCATGCGTGGCGACCGGATGCCGTACGACGCGTTCGACCGGATGCCCAAGACCGATCTCGAAATTTCCGGCGGCACCATTCACATCGGCTTCGCACCCGGCGAGATGGTATTGCCGAGGGAGAAGCTATTGGACTGGATCCGGATGTCGGCAAAGGCGGTCGCGACCTATTACGGCCGCCTTCCCGTCGAGCAGCTGCGGCTGTTGCTGGTGCCGGTCGATGGCGCGCGGATTCGCGGCGGCACCACCTGGGGCTATCGGGGGGCCGCCATTCGCATCCCGATCGGCCGCGACTCCACCGAGGATGTGTTGCGGCACGACTGGGTGATGGTGCACGAGATGGTGCACACCGCCCTGCCCGACCTGGATAGCCGCTATGGCTGGTTGTCGGAAGGGCTCGCTGTCTATGTCGAGCCGGTCGCGCGGGTGCAGGCCGGCGATCTCACGGCGGCGGAAATCTGGCAAGCGATGATGCGCGACATGCCGAAGGGCCTGCCGCAGGCCGGCGACCAGGGGCTAGATAATACCGACACCTGGGGCCGCAAATATTGGGGCGGCGCGATGTTCTGCCTGCTCGCCGATATCGAAATCCGCAAGCAGACCAACAACCGTCTTGGCTTGCAGGACGCGATGCGCGGGGTGCTCGCCGCCGGCGGCAATCACGAAAAGGACTGGTCGCTCGATCTCGTGCTGTCCACCGCCGACAAGGCGGTCGGCGTCGACGTACTGACCAGGCTCCATAACGAGATGGGACCGAAACCCGTGTCGCCCGATCTCGCCGGCCTCTGGCGCGACCTCGGCGTGAAGCAACAAGGCGAAAGCATCGCCTTCGACGACACCGCGCCGCTAGCCGCCATCCGCAAGGCGATCACCGAACCGCGCGCGAAATAGCGGCGCGTACTCATAAATCTGAAACGCTCTGGAATTCGCGATGTCTGCGCTGCCCCCGGAAGCGGACATCGGCGTTGACCTTCAGCATGCTGCTATGTGCCATTAACCGACATTGCGTCGCAGCAACAACATGGATCGGTCAATCTTTTGAGCGGCTTTTCGCGACTCATTGCGTCAAGCTAACCCGCATCTGTGCTCTGCATGACCGCTAATGGGTGCGCGAAATAACTGAATATTCGTTTCTCGCGGAAAACACACCTACGTTAAAGACGTAAATCCTGGACGATATTCTCAGCGCTGACCGTTGCGTGCTCATTTCGCGCTCGGATCATTGTAATTGGTACGCATTTTGGTCCAATATTGACCATCATACCGCGCAGAACACGTGAACGAAACCGATGACCCCAGCTATCGTCGTAACAGGCGCTGCGTCAGGAATTGGACGTGAGCTGGCACGGCAGGCCGCTCGTGACGGCGCTTTCATGTTGCTGGTTGATCGATCACGCGACGCGCTTGAGAGTTTTGCGGCAGAACTCACGAGCAGCGGGAGGCAGGCCCATGCACTTACGGTCGATCTCGTGAATCCCCATGCAGGTGAAATCATCGAGAGCGCATTAAAGGAGCGCGGCCTTTATTGTGACGTCCTCGTGAATAATGCGGGTGTTGGTTTGGTCGGTCTGGCCATAGAGATCGTCAGGTCCGAACAGATGAGGCTTGTCGATATCAATCTTCGCGCGCTGACCGAACTGACCTTGCGCTTTCTTCCTGACATGGTGGCGAGAGGCCGTGGTGGGGTTATCAATGTCAGTTCGATCGCGAGCTACGCAGCCGGGCCGAACATGGCAGTTTATAATGCCACCAAGACTTATGTGAGATCGTTCTCATCGGCGCTCGCGTCCGAGGTTGCTGGTTCCGGCGTGAACATCACGTGTCTTTGCCCCGGCATGGTGCGAACGCCATTCTTTGATCGACTTTCAATTAAGCGCACGCGGCTTTTCAAGATCATGCCGCGATCAAATGCTTCTGAAACAGCCAAGGTGGCTTGGCGCGGCTTTCGCGCTGGGAAACGCCTCGTCATTCCACGGTTAATCAATCGAATCATCGCCGCAATTCTCGTCGTTCTGCCTGTCCGGGCAATCCTGCGATTGTCGGCCGGATCCATTCAGCAGCCGGCCCCCGGCACCCTGCCGCCGGTCGCACGGTTAGAAGCCAAGCTCAAGCCAGCGATCATCGTCACAGGCGCATCGTCAGGAATCGGCCGCGAACTTGCGCGGATTGCGGCGCCCGATTGCTCCTGCATGATGCTTGTCGCTCGTTCGCAGGACGCACTTGCGAAGCTCGCGGAGGAACTTACGAGTGGTGGAACATCGGCCCATACGTTGCCAATCGATCTCGCTAATTCCGATGCAGGGGACACGATCGAGAACGCATTAAAGGAGCGCGGCCTCTACTGTGATGTTATCGTAAACAATGCCGGTATCTGCCTGGCCGGGCCCGCTACCGAACTTGGCCGGTCCGAGCAGATGCAACTTGTCGATGTCAATATCCGCGCGCTGACCGAACTGACCTTGCGCTTTCTTCCCGACATGGTGGCGAGAGGCCGTGGCGGCGTCCTCAATCTCGGCTCGATCGGAAGCTACATGTCTGCGCCCAACATGGCCGTCTACCACGCCTCGAAAGCTTATGTGCAGTCGTTTTCGGCCGCGCTCGCGGCTGAAGTCAACGACACCGGCGTGACCGTAACCTGTCTCAGTCCTGGTGTGGTGCGAACGCCTCTCGTTGATCGGTTGCCACTTGCGCGAACACGCCTCGTCAAACTCGCGCCTCGGTCAAATGCGCGTGACACCGCCCGGGCGGGTTGGCGCGGTTTTCGCGCGGGCAAGAGCCTCGTCTTTCCACGAATGGTCGACCGCGTTCTCGCGACGATTTTTTTTCTCCTGCCACGCCGGATGATTCCGCGAATGCCGGTAAAAAGGTGAGCGAGAATCGGGCCGCCCATGGTTGGTATGGGCCAGTCGACGCAGCAGATATGCGTCGATGTTCGAGCTGGGTCATTCGCGGCCTACCTAATCCAGTCCGACGCGCTTGTTTGTCTTCTGTTTCTTCAACCCGTTGGCCGATCGCCGCTGTCCGCTCCGGGTCAAAATGCGAAATTCCGGTGTGACCAGCGCGAGTCTCCTTTAGCGCCGAAAGCGGACACCTCTCGTTTTATGAGTGCACGGCCTACGTAAGGACTTCGCTGCTGCACACGCCGCAACATCGCTGGCTTTTGGCAGCACGATAGCGGAATATTCCCGAAGACATTTGTTCGGAGGGATCGAAGCAGCGATGGCCACGGAAGCCGCCGACAAACCCCGCCGCGCTTGGCCGGCCTTCCGCTCGCTGGCATCGTACCGCGCAAGCGATTTGCCGGGCGACCTGATTGCAGGTCTGACATTGGCGGCGATCGCGATCCCCGAACAGATGGCGACCGCCCGGCTCGGCGGCTTCTCGCCGCAGATCGGTTTCTTCGCCTTCATCGCAGGATCGCTGGGCTTTGCCGCGCTCGGCAGCAACCGCTTCCTGTCCTGTGGCGCCGATTCCACGATCACGCCGATTTTCGCCGGCGGACTCGTCTTGATGGCGGCATCCGGCTCGCCCGATTATCAGGCGCTCGCAATGGCGCTGGCGCTGCTGGTCGGCGCGATCCTCGTCATTGGCAGCCTGTTTCGGTTGGGCTGGATCGCCAATTTGCTGTCGACGCCGGTGACGACAGGTTTTCTTGCCGGCATATCCGTGCACATCCTGGTCTCGCAGATGCCCGGTGTGCTCGGGCTGCCGACGCCGGGCGGACCGATGCTCGACCGCATCGCCACTTTGGCGCGCCATCTCGGCGGGGCCAACCTCTTCACGGTCTGCATCGGCTTCGGCGTGCTCGCCGTGGTCGCCGGATCGGAAAAAATCAGCGCCAAAATCCCAGGCGCGCTGATCGGACTGATCGCGGCAACCGCCGCCGTGGTCTGGGCTGGCCTCGAGCGCAAGGGCGTCAACGTGGTCGGCATCGTTCCGGCAACGCTGCCGACGCCGTCGTTTCCGGATCTCACCCCCGAACAATGGGCGCGGCTCGTCCCGCTGAGTTTCCTGATCGCGATTGTCGTGATGGTGCAGACGGCGGCGACCACGCGCTCATTTCCGTCCGATCCCCAGAAACCCGCCGACGTCGACCGCGACTTTCTCGGCGCCGGCGCCGGCAGCGTTCTCGCCGGCCTGTTCGGCGCGTTTCCGGTCAACGCCAGCCCGCCGCGGACCGGCATCGTGTGCGAGACCGGCGGGCGCTCGCAACTGTCGGGACTGTTCGCCGCCGCAATCATCCTAGCGCTGCTCGCGTTCGGCGCCACGCTGTTGCAGCACGTACCGAATGCGGCGCTCGGCGGCGTGCTGCTGTTCGTGGCGCTGCGGATCATTCGCGTGCAC
>Ga0307510_10007950_pt1 | contig 12623 bp, 12 predicted proteins | sample 12_EM_MG_FD_207224 | JGI IMG/M metagenome (GOLD analysis project Ga0307510, IMG submission 207224) | Populus trichocarpa ectomycorrhiza microbial communities from riparian zone in the Pacific Northwest, United States - 12_EM | ecosystem: Host-associated > Plants > Roots > Unclassified | place... | reverse complement strand
AGCCCCTTAGGTTTATTCTTCATGAGTACAAAAAACAAAACATGGTCCGGAACAATTCCACTTTCCAGCATTCTTTCACACCATTCATCAACTTCCAAACACCTATTCAGCTTATAAAGAGTGACCATTATAGGCGTATAACAATGCACACAAGGAGTCAAATTGCAGGGAGCCATGCTATTCAAAAGCGACATAGCGCAATCCAACTTCCCTTTCTTGCAATAATTATGAATCATTATACTATAAGTGACCTCATTAGGCTGAATCCCCAGGTCATTCATCAGGTTGTACAACACCCACGCTTTATCAAACAAACCCATCTTTGAAAATCCATAAATCAAAGTATTACAAGTACAAATATCCGGGTCATAACCATTCTTCAGCATTCTAAAATAAACCCTCAGTGCCATCTTCATCTTCTTATCCCTACCATAAGCATTCATCAGCGAAGTATACATCACCTTATCCACAAAGAAACCTTGTGCCTCCATCTCTTCAAAAATCCACTCTGCCTCGATGGACCACCCTCTCTTGCAAAGCCCATAAAACAATGTCTTGAGCATATGAAGAGTAGGCGGCAACCCAGTTATTCTGCACATTATATCTAACACTTCTATCGCTTCACCCACGTACCCTTGTTGACACAATCCATCAATCAAAACATTGTAAGCCCACATACCCAATTTCACATTAGCATCACTGATCCTAACAAAATAATCAAATGCCTCCACAAACTTATCTTGCTCGTAAAACCCTTTAAGAATCGTGCTACAAGCAGCATTACTAACCAAACAATCACCACTACCAATATGTCTATCAAAAAGCTTTACGGCATCATCTAATTTCCCTAACTTGGCCAAACAAATAACGAGAGAATTAACAATATTCGAGTCCGGCTCAATACCTCTAGCAACCACAAGATCATGATAAAACTCACGCGCCGATAAAGGATGGCCCAAGTCAACCAATTTCCTAATAAGTTCACCAGAAATTCCAGGGCCAAGGTCCATGCCACTCGCGGAGGCAAACTCAACGGCGGAGATTGCATCATGGACTGTTGGAGAGCTGGCAATGAATCTCTGAACAACTTGCTGTGCAGAGGACAAAAGACCGCGGCGAAGAAGGTCATGAACTAAGGATTGGCAAAGGGACGTGTGGTCATTTGGGATTGGTTGGGGGTCTAAAGAGACAGCACAGGTTGAAGTGATCGGTCCTTTTTTGGGTTTGAAGTAGAGAGCATGACAAAAAGGTCTCCTTTTTATCATGTTCTGATCAACTGGGGGACTGTATTTTCATGTCAAGATTGAAAATTTATGGGAGGGAATTGTGGGTTTTGCGCGAAATGAAGTGGGCATATGATGGTAGGGTTTTAGCCAGTTCAGATATGTATGTGCCTGCCTGGGTCTAGGGTTTTAGGAGCTGATGATGATGATGAACAACTGTTACACTTGTTTGAAGTGAATCGGGACCACATAGTAGTGAGTAAGTTATAACTTAGCCCCTGTATTCTATACGTTTTTTCAAATTAGTAGTTTTAAAATCGTATGTTAATAATCCCTTCATCTGAGTTATTTAGGGGTTTTATATTAAGTTTTTTAAACTAAAAAGATCAACTAATTATAGAATTAATACAATTTACTATTCCCAATATTCAAGGTAATAAAGTTATTGCTCTTAACACAATTACAAGTTAAAAGGATTAACTTAAATTAATTTAGGTTAATAAAATTAATTTTTACCTGGTTTAATTTAAAATGTGGGTGAGCGGGATTTAATAACTCTAGCAAGAACATGACTTGTTTTTTAAATTTAAACTATAAGAAAATTAGGAGCCATTGGATAATGATAACGATCCAGTGGTAGCAGTACCACGAGACCCATCAAGATTTTTTTTTTTTTCAAAATTAATTAATCAGACATCAGAAGTATGCTAGACCTACCAATGCACAAAGCATTCCCATTTACTGTAGTAATTCCAGGGAAACATTTCCTGCTAACCTTCGTCAACTCTGGTAGAGGCAAAACATCACAAGACAGACGTTTCCTGCCTAACCTTTTTCAAGTCTGTTTAGAAGCAAGATATCACAAGACACACATTTCCTGTTACCTTTGTCAACTCTGCTTCCTGACATTGGAAATGCACCAATATTTATACCAGGAAGCATAACTGATTATCTAAAGAGTTTCTTGTCCCTCTAGGGATTTCTGATATTACAAATTATCTTAAGTTCTTGCAACACATCTGCAGCAAAATGATGATGATGATGATTTGATAAACAGCCCACCTCTCATGTTCAACTTTCCAGCAAAGATTAGAAATTCCATTTCCCTAATTACACTTCTAGTAAGAGGATCACCACCTGCCTTGATTACATGATTATTTACTTGGAAACAAATGAGCCAGATCAGGATCATCCAAGTTCACATCCAACCAACCATGTGATCGCATGTATTCAACATAATGATCTGGTGGCGTCACTGCACGGCAATTTCTTGGAGTAAAGCCATGAATCCTCTCAAGATCACGAGCAAGCCACCGAACATAAGCATGGTCCATTGGTGGCACGATTTTTAAGAGAAACTCTGGCCTGTTTGGTGCCAATGGAGACACAGCTTCTCTTTCTTGCTTAACAGGTTTGTTTCCCATGCTTGACCAGCTTCAGAAAGGGGACAAGATAGTATGCAGCTGCAGTAAATCATAGAAGAAATGAAGACATAGAATTGAAGGAATAGATATCATAAATTTTATCTCGAGTTTGGGATGTGTAATTTTGTTGCATCCACAAAGTCTCACATAATTTTAACAATGCAGAAAGTCTTGGTTGATCAAGATTTAGCAATTTACTTAAAATTAATTTTATGAGAAAGTTCTTGGACAACTTGTGCCTGAGAAAGTTGGAGTTAGTACAGATATTGTGCAGAAAGATCCATCCCAATCAAAGATAAACATTGAAAGCACTGCCACTGCTGCATGCCATGCTAAAATCAAAAGAAATCCTAAACCAAATACAGAGACACTCAACATCTTGATGGCTGAGAGGAAGCCACAAATTTATGTTAATGTCAATCGCTATGCACTGGGAAATTTTTTGTAACCAATGATCACCAATTCAAAATTCCATGGAATAAAAGAGTTGAGGATAAGAATTAAACTTGAAATATAGTCCACAGACAGGAGGAGAAAGTAAACCGGAAGGGATTGGTGATACCCACTAGTAAAACATAACTAAGCATCTTTGGTGGTATTCAAAGCTACAAAAATGTTACTGACAATACCAGGAATAGCAAACCAGATTCACCAACAAGCTTGAAATATGAAAAAGAGTTTATCTTATTTGACATGGTTCATGCCACAATAGTGTCCCACAACAGTGTCACAAGGCTATGCAGCCTGCTTAAGAATGGATTCCATTCTCAGCCTGCACCGTCTAGATTCTTGGACATTTTTTATTTCTTAACAAGACATGATATCTGCCATGTCCTTGTTTACAAGTAGGAAACCATCTATTGAAAAAAGGCAATTGAGTACCTAAAGTTTCAAAATCAAGTATCAAGCCATACACAAACTGTACATGGCTCAAATTCCCTTTGCCTAAAACATGCAAGAATGAAGGGAAAAGAATTTTAAACTATAGTTAAATGGTTGTGATTTATTTGAAGCCCCAGATAGAGTTCATTAAATGACAATTTGTGAAAATGAGAACTGGGTGCGGCACAACAAAATTCCACAGCAGATATTCAGGGCTAGGAAAATTGTTAAGGCCAGTCGTGTAAAAAATGACAGTTTTCTACCAGTCAGGATCAATTTTCAATTTGGAAACATAGGAAAAGCTAATAAGAAAGAATATCTCATCTATACACCATATTCTAGTCTAATCTAAAAATTAGCCCAAATGTTGCATGGAGAAAATATTTAAGATGAAGCACAGTAAAAATGGAATTTAAATTGATGAGAGTTGATTTGAACCAAACAAAACACATTAGAGATTGACCATTGTCTTCTTGAACCAACACAATAGTCTTTGGCGTTTTATAATGTGGTGAAAATTTAGGTCCTTTGTACTCTATTCTTTTTTTCCCTCTATTTATACCTTACAGGTTCAATTTTGTTGATTTTATAAATATAGAAGCCAAAATTTATTCCCACTACGTCTAAAACATTATGTATATACAAATATCATTCAAAAACAAACACTAGATTAGGCTCTTACCTATTTCCTTGTATATATGAAGACAACTAATAAGTTTTTATGGCATCAATCCAACAAGATTCAAATTTATTTCAAGTTCATGCATGCAACCCAAATTTAAAATTGTCCACACCTGTGCCAAATTTAAATTTCCCGCATTAGGTAAGTAGATATTTTGTCTCCATTCAGGCAACCAAAAAAAACTGAAAAAATCTATATTGCTAAATTTGACACAGGTGGACAAATATAAATTGAGGTTGCATGCATGAACTTGAAATACGCTCTAGCATTGTAACATCAGATAAGTGAGAGTTTAAATAATAGAATCAAAGATGATGAAGCCAATTGTGTTTCTCTTGATTTCTTGTGTTACACTATTTAGTCTCTTCACTCGCGCTCAAGGTAGATATTTTTTCAAATCTATCAACAAAGTCTCATTTACATATGACTAACAAAATGAAATCAAATATCATTGAGTATTGAATAATTAACATTTTAAAGTTGAATTTTTATTTGCAAAAATAATGAATATGTGCCTTTCTTTCTTTCAAAATGCAGGTCAACTACGATGGTGCCCTAAGCAAGTCACATTTCCCGGAACGTGTGGAAACAACGGCAGGCAGCAATGCTTAGTTGATTTTTTATCAAACTTTGGTGCAAGTAGCATGCCAAAGAATTGTGTGTGCAGAGATTCAAGATCTAGTCAACGATCATGCACATGTGACGTTGTTTGTCAGGAAAGTTATGTCAAAAAACCAAACATGAATGGTGCCTAGATATGTTTTGTTTCTAAAATCTGATGGACGCATAACATCGTATGGTCAAAGAATGTAACAGCTTTGGAAACAAGACTAATGAAACTAACAATAAGTTGGGCCCGAGTTGATCAATAATTGTGTTGAACCTCTTTTGCTTTTTTGGCATATAATCTCTCAATACATCAACAACCAATACAGCAATGCTAAGACAACTATCAAATCCTGCTAGTACAAGGATTAGCATTTTGACATAAAATTGCAAAAGTTTTGCACACCACCATTACAAAATTTGCAAGTCCATTGACCAATAATTCTGACACAAAGCACCAACTTTCCTTATTGTATTCTTCAGAAAAATTCTAAAAAATGCGACACAGAGAACTCTTAAAATTGCAAAAGGTTTCCTCATCAACACTATCAAAGACTATTTGGTGCAGACATAATTTCACCAAGTCAAGATACTAACTAAATTTTTGTTTTCATCTAACAAAACCCATGATAAATCTCACCTAAAATATGCAAGAAAGGAAACAAACACAACACAATTCCATTCAAATTGAGCTTTCCTTTAAAATATAAACAAAACAGATAGAAACCAAATAATCAATTCATCACCACCGATTGAAATATCTATTATCATGGAAGATATGAGCAAATAGAGTGCAAAAAAACCCAAAAATGAGAGCTTTAAAAGGCAAGGACTTGACTTACCTTGAATTCCAACAGTGTGTTTGGCCTTGTGGGCAGAGAAATGAAGCAGGGAAAAGTGAGTTTTAACTTTCGAGTCTGTTAAGAAGGATCTGTTTGGTTTTGCTCTTCATATATATAGTCCAAAATAAACAAGAGAAGACCCAGCCCATACGGAGGGATTTTTTATTTTTATCTTTATCTTTATTAAATTCCTTTTCCATTAATTCCAATGAAATCTTTTTTTTTTCTTACTTATTTTTTATTTATTAAAATCATCACTTAATGGCTCAAAAGCCTCAGAAATATAAAATTTAATTTAAAAACTTAAATTTTTTACTTAAGATAATTATTTAATATTGTATTATAATATAGTTAATATAGTATTATAATTTTATTGATTAAATGATTATTTATTGATTAAATGATAATGAGTTTAAATTTCATTATATTATACTAATTAAAAAAAATTAAACACGATCTCATGTAATATGACACAGGCAACAAGAACTTGTACAGTACCTTAACGTGGTGGCCTCCAACGGTGATCCAACCGGAGACCCAAATAGTAGTAAAATGAGAAACCACTTTTGTCTTCAACTTAATTTAGGGTTTTTCACAAATAGAGTGGACACCAAGGCATTGGTTTTTTCGTCGTCAGGATCTAACTGTTCTTAATCAAGAACTACAGAGCTGCTTTTTTAATTTGGTGTCATCATCGAGTCTATGAGAGAGCAGACAGTAAGAGAACTTGCGAAGACCAAGTTGGCTTTGCTAAAGATGATAGTCCACGTCCAAATCCCGCGGGCTGGCGGCCGGGAAGAGAAAACGGAGCACCCGACATGGAAGTTGAGTTTGGTTAGATTGTGGAGATGGAGAGTTTCTGATAGTGCAATGCCTCCAGAAGATTATATAAGGTGGACAGGTTTGGTTGAGGCAGGAGTTCGTGTTAGTTCTAACACTACAGTCTTGATCACAGCGCGCGTATATTTGTGTGGTGGATCCAAGAGAGCATTTAGGGTTTTTGCACCCAGGAAGCTTGGAAGATGAGGATTGTTTAGGGATAAAAGGTTGGATTCTTGAGGAAGGGGAGGAGAAAGAGCAGTTCTTGCAAAGGTATAGTGAAAGGTGCAAGGGAACCAGACAATGTCACTGCCAGTAACCATGATGAAAGAGAGGGTTTGAGGTGGTAGGCCAAAGCTAAGAGAAATCGAGTAGCCACCACCATAGCTATGAGGTGTTTGTTGTAGGGGTAGTTTGGGGATTATCTAGGTGGAGGGCTCTTTCTGGGGAGGTTGTGACAAGGTGCTTTAGCTTTTGGTTTGTTTGGGAATGTCGTAATGGGATTGTTATGAAAGAAGAAGAAGAAAAGAAGAAGTGGGGGGAAATTTTAAAGAGAGAAGAGATAGACAATAGAGCAAAGAAGAAGACACAGAAACCATGGCTGTTTAACGTGGTTGATAAGGAGACGTTACGGGACAGTGACAGGAAGGTTTGGGGGTGATAAAATTTGGGACTCTGCTTGCTTCAATGGTTCATCACATCACAGGTGTCAATGTGCATGTCCTTAAAAGAGGGAGAGAGAAAAAAGCCATCTAGTGCTAAATGGCAAGGCAAGGATAAGCTTGCGATTCAGAGAAACCTTTAACACCCAGGAGGTGGTTCGGCTGATCAAGACGATTCGTGAAACCTGAGGCTAGCACTCTAAGAAAATAGATACATCAAATAGGTACATTGAGATTTACTAACAAGATTGTTTGAAAAGTGAATTCATCTCTTATCGTTAGAGAACTCCGGTGGGAGCAGCCAACGAAGAAGTCAACTCCGGTGGGATTTTTAGGTCCCAACAGATATAGAAGGAATTGGATGGGTGCTGATTGCACATGAACGTGTAGTTTACTTTTCGTGTGGATTGAGTGAAGCCAAGAAACTATAAAGCCCTCTTGTCTGTCTCTAAATCTGAGGCAATGGGCACACGCTCCATCTTAGCACATGAACGTCATTGCCTTTCTGTCTGCCTGTCTTTGGCTTTGAGCTGAAAACCAGACAAGTTGCACTTCGTTGGCTGCTCCCACCGGAGTTGACTTCTTCATCTCTAGCTTATTGAGAAACTTTTAATAAATTTCTGTGATTGGCACACGCTTTTTCCAGATTTTAAAGAGATTTTGGCTTACATCTCAATCGTATTACATACCCAAGAAAGCAACAGAGGCTTCACTGGTCCTTCGCCTTCTTCCGTGCCAAAAACCGTTCTTTAGCTGCAGCTAGTGCATCTTGATTTCTTTTATGATGATCGTGATTTGGTTGACTGGCCGATGATTGTTCAGCTGGAGTTTTTCCTTCAGTTGAAGTGCCTGAAACTGGTTTATCAGATACTGGCTTAGGATCCAAGGGCTCAGAACTTCTTGGAGGGGAAGTTTCATTCAGATGCACCTCTTTCACACTGGAAGACTTCGACACGAACTTTGGGTCTGACAATGCATGATTTCTGTCAGATGTTTCGCCAGCGACTTGACCATCCAGGTTCTCCAGCTTCCTAAATTCAGCTTGCTTCTCTTGTTTCCCTTGCTTCCTTGGCCACTATATATGTCTTTTGCACCAAGTGCAACATTTTTTCCAACGTTGAATAAAAATCACTCAAGTCACTCTTCTTGGTAACCTTTAAAACAAGAAAAAATTAATACAATCTTAATTAGCTGGTAACTCGCCAAATGGCTTAGCATGTTTCCTATCAACAGAAACATATAAGCTTAATAAAGTAATATGATCAGCGCAAAACTATATTTACATGTGTCCCTAACAATTTACAGTATGCTAAGTCTTGAAACACACCAGTACAGTAAGCTAAGGCTTAAATAATTAAGCTGGGCATGAAGCAATGAAGATGAAACAGAAGAGCCAAGGGGGTGATTGGTACCATATTACCAGTTTTGAGGAAACCAAAAACTGTTTACATTTCAAGTTTTTTGATTCCTAAAAGCCAATCTCAAACCTGGCCAGTCACAAACTACTATTATCAAAATCACAATTCCCGTAGTAACCCAAGAACCCAGCTCCAGAAACATCACTTCCACTGCCACTTGCCCGATTTATCTCTCAGGTGAAGAAAAATAAGTCAATCATCTAACAGGTCCATAACCCATAAATCTCATAGAAAACTTTTGTTTATTCCAAAGCGGAGGTAAAATCAAAAGGAGAAACTTTTTTTGTTCAAAGACATTAAGCAAAAGTAAAACGAAATTTAAAGCTTCTCTTTCAGTTCATTTCTCATAGAAAAGATACAGACAGTCTGATTTCTCAATGATGGTTGGCAAAGCAAATGGAAGCGAGTTTGAATAATGCTGTTGAACAGAACGTACATGTTTTCTAATTGGCCCATTGCATCTAAATTGTACTGAACGTAACCTTAATAGGCTGCGCATACAGACATTTCATTCTCAGCAGAAGTACCTGATTGCAAATGCCATCATATTCCCTAGCTTCAACAAGTATCTGTTGATACCAGAACCGTAATAGGGTCAGTTTTCCACCCACAAGCAACCTGTCTCTAGTACAAACTTAAAACCTCCTCAACCTTCCTCAATTTAGCAATGACATCTAGGATAGAAGAATATTAACATCACCAAACATCAAGCCAGTTTGCAGCCAAACTTCCAAATCATAATAATGCTTGGATAGTGAGGGGTAATAAACTCAACTTCCCTGCACCAGAGCCAGGCAGGTAGTGTTTGAGGGCAATAAAGCAGCCCTCTGCTATGCTGATCAAAATGCAATGCTTTCTGTTTTCTTTTTTTTAACCAAATTCCTATCTGCTTACAAAGTGAAGTGTGGTTAGTTGTCAACGTTGGATTCATAAAATTCTTGTTGTCGGTGTATCAAACACAATGAAGTAAATATCAAGTTGTTAAAGTTCTTTCATAAACAGGACTGCAGTCCCAAACTCAATTCACCTAACAAGTTGAGGAAACATACAGCCATGTTCTAAATCTCTCCCTTCAAGGCATCGAAGCCTGAGCCAATTAATTGAGACGCAGCATTCCTACAATGGATCTCCTAGTGATATTCTAACAACCATAACAAGTTTTCTATATCTACACAGTAGCAGTTGTGGTAATCCAACAGTTGACTTAACATAATCTGCGCAACTTAATAAGAGAACCTTTTCGTGTTCTTCTAGGCAAATTAATTCAGACCTTGATGTGTTTCTTGACTGGTGCTTATAGTGTTTGAGCAACTGGTACTCCAGAATAATTGCATGACTGTCATTATATCAAACACAAAAACCCCAGCTCCTAACTAACCCATCTCCAACGCATATATGGGAATTTAAGATCTCTATTGCTATCAAGAAGTTGCATTATTCATGACTTAATGCCAACAAGCTCAAAAACATGTCAACAGTTTAGAAATAACACTACATATGAAAACATCACGGTGACAGCAAAGAGACACAATACAACTAGCAGTTATCAACCAGCAGATCAAGAATCACCAAGAGCATGAAATTTTTTAACAAAATGGTAACGACTCGACTAAATTAAGAGACAAAAGCAATCCAACACAAACCAAGCAATGACTATGTGCAACAGAATCAAAGTAAGAGCAGAAAAGGTTGCACATACATCCTCTTTCTCCTCTTTAAGTTCACGCAAACGCTCTTGCGCCATCCATTTCTCCTGCTCTGCAAGTTTCCTCTTATAAGCAGCTGTAACAAACTTATCCTTGTCGGCATAAAGGTGATCATCTCTACTTCTCTAAGATTTTTCTCAAAAACATTATCATGCTGTCGTTGTCGTTCCTGTGCCTTCTCCATTAAAGTCTTAATATTTTTAGACTGAAACACAAAACCAACATATTCATCACTCATTTTTCCCCTTCTAAACTATCAAGTAGATATTCCAGATGCATTGCTCCCTTGTAAGTGATACCTACCATGATAACCACACCTACGTACAGGGAGCAAGACGCCAGAAGTGCCTAACAAACTCTTTGTTAATACCATCAAAATACCTCTCTCTTTTCGCGATCTAGGGCTTTTGGCTGAGCAATTTTCTGCTTCATTCATCATGAACTCCATCATAATAAAACACTGATGGGTCCTCTTCCAACGCTTTCTTCTGCTGCTCTTCAGTCTTGAAAACCAAAAAAAAAAATTAAAAAAAAAGCAGTGATTGAAAAGGGTTAGTGATTACATCTTTGAGAGATTTGTTCTTAGCAGCCTGAAGTGTAATATCCTTCTCCACGTCATCGTCTTCGTCTCCTCCAAATCCAAGCGCCGTGGGAAGTGGAGGTCTTGGTGGCCTTTTCTGCTGTGTTTGTCTTAGCTGCAACTCACACTTCTTCATTTTTGTCCTACCTAGGGATAGGTCTGGGGCCTATTTTTGTGATCGGAGATTTTTAGTCTCCGACGAAGGCACCGGAAAACAGTATCGGAGAATTGGAAATCCAGTGATCTGGTAACTTTGGAGGGAAAAAATGGAATCTTTCTTTCTGGGTTGGTTGAATTTTGTTCCCTTAGCTGAAGAAGGAGAATCTGACAGTTACATTTAAAAGTACGAGTTTACCCTTACAAGCGTAACAGTCCTACGTTGGTGCGTATTTTTTCAAAGAGTGGGACCGGAGAGACCTAATCTCTGTCCGAGGAAGGAGATTATTAAACTTAATTAAGTTGTTTATTTAGTAACTGTAGTTTTTTTATTTATTCAATTCAGTCCTCTTTATTTTGAGAATTATATAATGGTACTTTGATCCTAATTGCCTGTTAACTTTTTTTCTAATGTCTTATCTAATAATTAAAAAGGAGTTTTTTTAACTAAATGAGAAATTATTATGTAACTAAAATTGTTAATAAAATCATTAATTTTATGAGATAAAGGGAGGGAAGTATAAATTTTCATGTATTGAATAACTTTTTATTATTTTATTATGTAAGAAATCGAACACTTTATTTCTTCTATTATGTAATGCTTAAAATGTCAAATAATTTTGTAAATAACCAGCTAAATCTTGACTAATATAGCTTTATTGTATTTTTTTTCATCTTAAAAGTGATGTTAAATTCCCAATTTCAAAAGGACAAATTAATGGATTAATGTATTTGATATTGAAAACTCTTTTTTTTTTCTTATAAATGACATAACTATAAAGAGATTAAGAGAAAAAAAATCCATTATAAAAGCTCAGCAAAGACCAAGATCCATTGTATGGGAGTTTGGCAAAATATTAAATTCAATTTTCTTTGAGCTCGGCTCTAATGGGTTTAACAAGATACTCAGCAGAAATCAAGATCCATTGCATGGGAGTTTGGTAAAATGTCAGACTCAATCCTCCTTAGACTCGGCTATATGTCGGGCTCAAGTTTTAATAAGTTTGACGAGATACTAGACCTAACCTCCTTGAGTTTGGCTATGTGCCAAGACCAAGCACCTGTGAGTGTGGTGAGATGCCACACTCATATTTCTTGGACTCAGTTAGATATCAGAGCCAAGCACCTATGGGTCTGACGAGATGCCGGACCCAACCCCCTTGGGATCGGTTACGTGCCAAGCCTAAGCTCTTGTGAGTCTGGTGAGATGTCCTCTCAAGCTTGCCTAGATGTCAGGCCCAAAAACCTATGGAGTCTAGTAAGATACCAGACTCAAGTCCCTGGGGCTCGATTGCGTGCCAGGCCCAAATGCTTACAAGTTTGGCGAGATGCTTGATCCAACCCTCTTGGGCTCGGCCATGTACTAGGATCAACGTTCTTTTGATCCAAGGATTTCTCCGAACACAAACACCCAAGGTGAGAATTTAGGGTTATCATCTCCCCTACATCCTAATTATGCAAAAAGTCTTCTAAAGACCATCCATACGTCAATCAATATTAATGTCGTTCAGAGAATCCATGGTCATATCATGTGTAGATTGATGTAGGATCGTTTTTCTATAGACACTTGATACTTCCATTAACAATTAATACCATGTAATGAGACACCTACAATCAATATTA
>Ga0307510_10007949_pt1 | contig 12624 bp, 9 predicted proteins | sample 12_EM_MG_FD_207224 | JGI IMG/M metagenome (GOLD analysis project Ga0307510, IMG submission 207224) | Populus trichocarpa ectomycorrhiza microbial communities from riparian zone in the Pacific Northwest, United States - 12_EM | ecosystem: Host-associated > Plants > Roots > Unclassified | place... | reverse complement strand
TAGAAGAAGAACAAACCTCTTAGTTCTAAATTCTTACTATTGGATGACCTACTAGAAGATTAGGTTAATTCTTTTTAATTCAACTCATATGAACCTTGGCAAGGCTGAGAGTCCAAAATGAATTTGCTCCTCTTCACATAAAAATAAAATAAATGGAAAAGAACAGATTTTTCATAATTGAAAGATGGTTCGAATTAACTATAACTGGAATTGATCTTTTATTTACAAGTAAATTACAAGCATCAATGGCTTTTGGTGAATTTGGCAAATTCAAGCTAATGGCATTCGTTGGCATGTACAGCAACAAAAAATAATAATAAAAGAAATCTGGTTTTGTATTATGATTTTCATTCCTTTTTCATAAGCATAAATATTTATAAAATGTAATAAATACTTGCAAAATCAAGTATAAATTATAAATAAAAAAACAGACAAAAAATAAATAAATGTTATTTAACTTTTTGAAAACACCATATAATTCATTACATATATTGAAGTTCATTTTCCGATTAATTTATACACAAATTAAAACTAAATTTATTTTCATAAATATATAAAAAATACACTTGCTGTATTGAATTTGTTGTGATTCAGTAAATGAATTTACAAATTTAATAATAAATCTGGGAAATCTTGAAGAAAATACAGTGAAACGACCGAAGCATGCCGTGATGACAAGGTTACGGGGCTTATTACATATATTTACAACATATAAAGCCAGCATAAACTCATCAAACCGAACAAGACACCAGCACATGCATTGAAACACAGGCAGAAAAAAGCATTTCTCTGTTCCAATTTCCTTGATTCTTTCTTTAGATCTCTCCTTCCTCTGTCAAGCACAAACCCTGGTCTTTCTTTATAAGAAAGGGAAAACCTTTTTTAAATAGGCATACAAAAAAGTTTCATTATTTTCTTTTTTGGATAAAAACAGAGATGGGTTACAAAAACAGAGCAGAAGCTGAAACAGAGGCTTGCTTAAACGAGGCTTTATTGTTTGCTACTATGTGTATAATTGGACTCCCTGTTGATGTGCATATTAGAGATGGTTCTGTCTACTCTGGAACCTTTCACACTGCTTCTTTTGACAAGGAAAACGGTGAGGTTTTCTTTGTTCTTTTTTGGTCTCCATTGGAAACGTAAAGATTGCTTCTTTTTGGCATTAGTTTTTGAATTACTTGAAAGTTACGATTTTCGTACAAAATGGTATCTGGGTTTTGATTTTTATGAGCAACCCTACCTGGGTTTTTGGTTTTATTGAGAAATAGACATGTACTCTTTAGAATGGACGAGATCAGATTGGATTCTGATCTGGGGTTTTGCCTATTTTGTTAGTATATAATTCTGTTTCTGTTTTTGTTTTGTACTCTATTTGTTTATGCAATGGAGGGTCCACTATTTTATTTGGTTAACACAGACTGGATTTGGTACTTTTGGAAATAAGACTTCATAAAGATTGGTAATTTTAAGTGAGATTTATCATTTATGAAGTTTAGTTACCTGCTTTGTGTAGGTGTTGTTTTGAAGGAAGCAAGATTGACTAGGAAGGGAAAATCTGATGCAAATGTAGCTAATGGGAGTGTGATAGAGACACTTGTAATTCTTTCGACTGATGTTGTCCAAGTTGTTGCTAAGGTATGCAACTCTTTCTATTTTAAATTCCTGTTAGTTATCCGGATACAACGTTGGAGAATCTGCCTAATATATGTGCTGCTTTGAATTCAGGGAGTTCTGTTTCCAGCTGATGGCGTCACTGGAAATATATCTGGTGGCAATGTAGAAGCTGCTCTAACCAATGCTCCGTCTTCTGAGATTGTAGCGAGCGAGGCAAAGAAATCTAACAAGTTCACTGTGGATAAAAAGAAATCTAATCACAACAGGTATTGTCTTGTCTTGGACTTGGGTTGTAAGGACTATCGTTGTTAACTGTTTAAATTTAATTGTAAGCTGCAATAATTTAAAGTCATATATCTTATTGGTTTACTTTTCTTTTCAATAATGCATTTGTTTTCAAGTTTACTGTTTGTTAAATTCTGATAGTTTCTCCAAGTGCACCATTTGTTATTTCCATGTTCTGTACATACCTGGAACCACCTTAGAGCCTTTGCATGCATGCAGACATACCTATACATATACATACTGTTTTCAAGTAATTAAGAAAACTACTACCTGTTTTAGTACATAAATCTGGTCAAGGAAATATTTCTGCATCCAAGCAACCTTTTTTTTTATTTGGCTATATAACCATGGACTAATTGTACCTATGAAGTAGGAGTTCAGTCAAAAACAAGAACGGTACTTCCCATGGTCTTGTGCCGACAAAAGCAGGAAAGGATCCTGAAGGGAGAAAAACGCCACCAAATCAAATAGGAAAAACAATGGAATTTGAACATGGGGAAAGAGATGGTGTGCATATCCCAAAGGTGAGGCTTCTATTTTCTTTTCTTCTGTTTTGTGGTCTACTAGGGAAACAGTTTCTGTGAGCTTGTCTAGATATTCATCAAAAGATCTCCATAAATGATGTTAACTTGTGTTTGCGTTATGACCATTTCTGTCGTGAGAGACCTATATCAGCAGCAGCATAGTTGGCTGCTTTTAATATTGAGAGCAGACTTTTTGTTGAAGAGTGTTGTTCTTATTTTAATGCTACCTAGGGTGCATCTTATTATGGTTTGGATGATCTGATGGATTGATAAATGGCTTGAAGGAAACCCAATCAATTACTGCTTCAATGAGTCAGTGGTAATTTAATATCTGTAGTAGGATACTTTTTTTACAATGCTAGTGAGAGAGAGAGATGTTTGTACACTTTTCACTTCCTTTCTTTCTAATTTTTTCTTTAATTTCTGTTTTGTGTATGCAGAGAGAAGCTTCTTTTGGTGACTCAGTTAATGGACGGTATAAATTACCAGTCTTTTCCAAGTTTCAAGTGGGGTTTGCACTGTTGGATGCCTTAAAATCTTATCCTCTGCATTCTGTGTTTTTTATACTTGCATTGGGTTGCAAACTGAACTGGCCCTTGTCTGTTCTAGCACAAATTTTCTCCACCAAAGCACTGCATGATTAATGATTCATATTTCTTTTGAATATAGACACAAAGGATTAGAGTCTATGTTTGCATTAAATTGTGTTGCTCATTAGCTTAAATGTAAATTATTTTCTTTATGGAATCCCTTCTAACTTTCAAATTTCTGTCAATTATTTTTCTGGCAGACAGACTAGAGATGACAGGTCACAGGAGGAGCAGGGTCATTATAAACAGAAGTTTGATTTTCAAACAGAAAAGAGTGTATGTCATGACATGCATATTTATTTCCTTGCTTGATGCTCTGTGTTTGTAGAAGTGGAAACTATTTGCTCAATAACTCGTTGATGTAGATTTTTACCCATGCAATTGATTTGTGCAGGCTGATGAAGTTCATAGCCCAAATGCAATCAGTAAGTTCAACTTCCACACGGGGTTTAACTATTTGATCCATAACATACTATACAGATCTGCCTTGTGCTTATTAATATCTTTTATGAAAAGAAAGCAGAAGAGAAGGCATGCCTTCTTTTACCTGTAAAAAGTTCTGATACTACCAGTGAAAATGTTTGTTATAAAATACCCATGATGTAAGGCTTTGCTCTCTGAACTTCATTATAACAATAAATTGCTAATAGATTTTGGGTTTTGTATCAATTGTATTATGTGAGTTAACATTCATGCAGATTTAGTGGCCGCATGCCATTTTCTGAATTTTTTATTTATTATAACACAGGGCCTTCTATGATGAGATGCATCTAGGTGATAGTTTGCCTGTAGAAGCTAAATCTTGCCATGATTCCCTGAATTTGTCTTATATTTTTTAAAATGCATTTTCTTTTTTCCATCCTGATTCTGTTCTGTTTTAATTGCTTAATGTGCTACATGCAGCAGGGCCTCATGACAGTGAAGCAAAATCCATTGCAGAAGGGCGAGTAACAGTGAAGCTGTTGCCTAATGTTGTATCTTGTAATCCCGATGGTGATCTTATGAAGCCAGACAGTCAATACTGTGGAAGGCCTGCTTCTGCAGGAACCACCTCTCCTAGTTCTGTTTGTGCTAGTGTTTCTACTGCTTCCAATCCAATGGTTGATGTTCCTTCAGAATCACACTGTAGCTCATCAGCAAATTCAACTGATGTGGCCTCTCCACAAGTTTCAGAATCTAATAGAAGTTCCAAGGTAAAAACCTTGTTTGTTTCAACCATTTAGTACTGACATCTGTTTCATCTCACCTCTATTGACTCTCAATTTTTAGGGCAGTCATCAGGTCACTGTCTATCACATCAGTAAATCATATAATTTATCGAGCCAGCACTTTTTATGAGTAACTGTGAAATATTTTTTTGAATTGCTAGTGCAATTCATATAGGATATAATTTATAATCCATACCACAAGCATCTGTAGAAATCATTGGGTTTGGTTAGATTGCAGTTTCTTTGGAATTTTGGAATATTTATGACATCAATTTTATAACCATGCTGATGTTTTTTGGCGTTCTTTTCTTTCAGGCATTCAAGCTCAATCCAGGAGCAAAAATTTTTTCTCCTTCCTTTTCCAATCCTACATCAGCTAATGCTCCAGCAGTGCCAACAGTTCCAAGTATGGCTTACATACCAAGCAACTCTCCTGTGGTACCTGTTGCTGTTGTCCAGCCAGAAGTTGGGATCCCTTGTGCACCTCGATCATCTGTTCCTGCTAAGTTTCCCCCCTACAGTAACTTGACAGCTGTAAATGGTGGCAGTGGTTCTCAATTTTCACCTGTATGCATTAGTTAACTTCTTGCTTCTTATTGAGTAATCTCTCATATTAAATTCAATTCACTTGAGAAAATGCCAGATTTAGCACCAACAACTTTCTTGTCAACTCTTGGAATTTTTTTTTTTTACTGAACTAGCCCCTAATTGTTAAAAGAGGAATTCTTTTCTAGTTCTCACAGGCTTATTTGGCTATAGGTTGCTGGACACGTGGGAACCAGAGTACAGTCACTTAGATATGCTGGTCAGTATCATGCTGTTCAGGCAGCACCATCATATGCACAACCAAATTCTCAATCCGTAAGTGAAAGGAAGATTCATGTGATAGTCATCTGGTAGTTTATTTCTGGTGCTCATTTGTTGCTTTTTTGGTCAGGAGATTTGTGACTTTTATGGTTATTTTTGAGTTTCTAATCTGGCTCTGTTTCTCTAGGTTATGGTTGGACGGATGGGGCAGCTTGTGTATGTTCAGCCAGTTTATCATGTAAGATACAGAATCTGCAACATGAAATAACTAAGCACTCTGATGTTTGATAGTTACAGATACAATAAACATTTAGTTTCTGGTTGTTGTAGCTTGTATTTAACTGTTTAATGTATGTTAGGGAGCAATTTATGCTACATTTTGGAATGGAACAATTTATGTCATTATCAGATCTCGAGATAGTTCCTAGAACTGGCCTTGGCCAGTACTCTAGCCACATATTGATTCTAAATATCCTATTGTGGTTATATCTCTAATTATTTATATAGTTGGTTTGAACTAGTGTCATACCATGCTTCTCTTAACACAAATGCTTTTTTATCAACCACATTATAATAGAATAATGCTGGTTGTGTGCGTCATTGATCCAAAGCTAGATAGCTAATTAGCTAAGATTTCGATATGCAATATTGTGCGAAAGAAATCATAATTGTCTATATATCAGTTAACAAAGTCTGCAGCTATGCAATCTTGTGCTCATATCTTGAAGGTCTAATGGCAGGCTTATTTCCTTGTTTTTCATGTATAACTTTCTAATTTTCAACGCTTCTGTCTTTTTTTATTGAGGCTGATCCTCTTGCATGTCAAGTCATCTCGAGTGTTTAATTTTCTTCTTCCTTGAAGTTGTTATCCAAGCATGCATTTTATATTTCTCTAATTTTTTTGTTGTGTTTGTTTTATGAAAGGATTCGGTTCCAATTGCAGCACCCATATCAACTGTATCTGCACGTCCTCTGTTAACTCCACACCAGGTCCAGTATCCTAAACACCAAGGTATAAAAAAAGAGTTTTATACTATGTTGCAAGAGATTCTGGTTTCAATGGTTTGTCAATGCACTTTCTGCCATCAATTAGGTTGCACATTCAATGTAAGATTAGATGTTTAATGTTTTATGTTACTGACTACTTGAAGGGACAACCTAATTGCTAAGCTAGCAAGTCAGCGTAAGCTTTTCAAAAATTGGTCGAAAATTCCAACTTCTGTCAATGTCTGCTAGGGGTTGATAGTCAATATGTGCAGAACCATCTGAGAGATTGATTCCATTTTGAGTTTCAACTTGATGAGAGAACTTGAAATTTAATGCTGTAACTCAAATATAGGGAAGATGATTATATTATTTTCTGGTATTGTTTTAAGAGCTTCAATGAATTTGCTGCCCATCCCACCCACAACACACGAAGGAAAGAAAATTAAGAAAAGATTTCTACAGCATAACGTAATTATAGATGGCAGCACCATGTCAAACATGGCATCTTATAAGATCAACTGTAGGATATTTTTCTACATTGGAAGATTAAGTCTCAAAATACAAGACTGAAGATGTTGGTCTCAGCATCTCTATGTTTTTCTGTGCCTGTTTATTGTGTATTTGAGAAGATTGATTTTTTTTTCTTTTCCATATGGATCGCAGGAGGTGCAGCAGGCCAAACCTTGCAGCTTTGTGTGACTCCACCTTTTGTAGGTGGACAGCAACCATTTGTAGAGCCAAGCCAGATTCCTTTTCTTCAGCCACCCATCCCTGCTATCCGTCCCATTCCAGTTCCAGGATCTAATACTCTCTTTGGCACCAAGTTTCCATGAGCATACTCCACAGTGAATCAAGATTCTTTTTCATGAACAATAAAATTTTGGTCCATAGTTTTTACTGAAGCGCATCTAGCAATAGGTTATAGTTGTATCTCTCATCTTCAGGGTTTAACTCGTCTCAATGACTTTTTGTAAAATCTGATTTGAGGGTAATTTTTTATTTGGTGATTCATGCTGCAAAACATGTAGGGGTGGTTTTCTGTTTTGGTGGAAAATTCTGAGTTCCCCCCTGATGGAAAGAATTGCATCTTGGAAAGTGATAATACAGGCCAAAAGGTGTTTAGTGTACTATATTGAGAAAAAAAAGGTAACAACAAGAAGGTTGTGATATATCAAGTTAGTGGGATCGTTAATGTCATCTTTCGCTCAATTCTGCAGTAGTTTTTGGGTTCACAGATTATTGCCACAGGATGCCTTTTCTTCTCCCTTCCTGCATCAGGCAATAGAAGGTTTCTGTTTGCTATTTTTTGTTGCTGAATATGTTTGAACGTCATCTTTTACATTGGCCCCAAGGCTTCTGCATCCTTGATCACAATTCGTGGAACCAAATTTTACTAGCTCATGGATATTATTAAACAATCTTTATTGGGTTGGACTGCAATATTCTACTTCCTTTCATCTCTCTTCCTCTTTTCGCGGTGTAACTATCAGCAGTTCATCGTGTGAGAACCTCAACCTGAAATGTGATTCTTCTGTTATCCGAAGTAACCTGATGCGATCAGCTTACCATGAATTTTAGTCCACAGCTACACAAGGAGGATAATCTTTAGACAATTAAGTTCCTCAAACAGCAACATCACACCACCTAATTAAAATGAGTTTAGTTAAGCTTTATTTTCCCCATACCAGATCTTTGATCTATGCTATATTCCATCTTCCCTCTATCCTCCAAGATCGCTTAGAACAAAGTTGCTCCTAATAATCTAGTGCCTGATAACTTTGCCTAGAACAAAGTTATCAGGCACTAGCACATTTAAAAGCAGAACTCGTGCTTTGGAAGTTGGATCATAAACCCCGCACCAGGCATGGATACATGATAGAAGGTTGAGGCTGCATAAATGTCTACTAAGAAGGTATCCTTCAATTCAAACTATGAATAAATTACAGTACCAAATGCAAACATGCACCTAGGTTTCCTTTATAATTGAACTAAAATAAAAGTCTAAGAGAAGACATCTCAGCCTCACACTTTTGAGCAAAGATGGATCTTGTGTGGCCTCTACCTAGTTTAAGATCACTAATTTTCTAGACTTGTACAAGTCTAGTAATTCATTCTCCGGAAACTTTACATAGTACAGAAGCACCAGTACACCATTTTCCCTTGCCCCGTGTGCTCTGAAGGACTACTCCATTCATCTCCAAGCGTGGTTTCTGGGCTTTTCAAATTATCTATTTCAATCTAAACCTGCAGCCGGCCCCTCAGTACAGGCCCCTGGATTGTCTGCCATGCTTTCCTGCAAAACCTTCTTAAGGTTTGATGTATATAATAAGTCATTGATCTTGTACCTGGGAAATGACCTTTAGTATATAATGGATGATTGGACAGTGAATTTATTCAGTTGAAGACTTGTTTTACCTGCAAGAGCTGAGTCATTTTGCCAGTCTTGTATTCCTCGGAAGGTCTAGATGCAACCGCAGGATGACAGCCAACATTAGGCTGTAAAACTTGCAGTGGTTCAACAGACAGGGCCTGATCTGTGTCACTGACATCCTTTTCTGCCACAATACCAGAATCTTTCACAGGCAAGTTAACAGCTGAGCTGCTATTAGTATCTGTTGACTGTAATGGAGCAGGAACCCTCTTGATTACTTCAGTTAACAGTTTCTCAAAAGGCACACCAGTTGTTTTCGTTGGGTTGGCTTCTGATTCATGTAGTCCCCCAGCTTGAGTTTGATTAAAAGGACTTGGATTTTGCAATCCTGAATGCATCACCTGGTGGTTATTTTGAGATTGAAATTGCATGACTTCATTTGTTGGTGTTGATCCATTTGATGAATGAGCAGCATCTCGAATCTGCTTGCCTTTAGAAGTCACCGGATGGGGAGTTTGGCTTGTGGCACTGGCACTAGGTGCACCATTTGATAGATTGACTGGCTGAAGTACAACAGGAACTAAATTGCCTCTTGATATTGCAGGGGTTTGGGGTACCACTGAAAGCACCTGCTTACCTTTTGATCCAGCTGGATTAGCAGCTCGGGCAGCATGAGCAGTTCCATTTATGTCTCTAGGCCCAGGATTACGGCTGTGGACCTTAGTATTGCTTTCTCTCGGAAGGGGAATCTCATTCCTTCTGATCATTGGGACACCTGGGGCGATATCATTTTCTGGCATAACAGGGACGTAATGTCCAGGCTTAAAAACAACACCCCTCAAAGTTGTTTCGGTATCACCAACCCTGACATTAAGCAAATATCCAGCATCAAATGTCGCCTCTATAATACCATGCACTGACTGGCCTATCATGGAATCAATTGCATCATTAACTGGATCTACTTGATGTGGCCGATTACCATTGACCCCTCCAAATCCAGGAGTAGTACGAGCATTCTCCCCATGGTTTGGATTTTGATCCCTTGGAACATAGGCATTCCCATTATGATCAACCTCCAGTTTAGGGTACTTGCGTGGACGACCACGCTTGCGTTTCAGAGGGATGATTGCTGAAGCATCAGGATTATTCCCTTGGTTTACTTCACTCATGTTCTGTATAATTTCCTTCCCTGAATGATCTTTTATTGTTTTCCTCCCTGCAGCAAAGAGCAAATATTTAGTTTGTGAAGCAAATTGGGCCAACCATGATGGAACAGATGCAAGTAAAGAGATCAACACGTGCATTTGCAAACAAACATAACCAACTTCTACAAAAAAGAGTACACTATCAGTCATGGAATTCTATAAAACCACTGGTACATGCATACTCGACCTTGCTGTGGACAAAATGAGCATGTCCACAACACATTATCTTGCTTGCCCTAAAGTCTACAGAAAAACTTCGGTCACTTTAAAGGTCTGAGGGTTTTCCTTAAATTTCACAGTAAGGAATCCAACACATCAAACTTTCCAACTTAGCATTCTTAAGCAATCTAAACAACTGCAGAAGGCTAGTACAAGTAGGGGAAGCAGGTGGAACAGCCACAAAAGTTGCCACATCTTTATATTATGCTATTCAGAGTATCTATCTCACCATCCAATCAACCCAAAAATATAAATGATCATGTGCAGGAATTTGATCTCAAAGGGTGCGTATTGAGATACATGAAAAAGAAAATGATCTCTTCTCGAAATGAGCTACCATGGTGACTATTTTATCAACTGCCATTTCAGGATACGAATTCTCCTAGTCAAACTCAAAAGAGCTCCTATTCCTAGCCACTATATCAACAAAGCACCTAAAACACTAATCCCAAACCGATCTAATAAAGGAAAATTTGGTCAGCTTTAAAATCCCCTACAGTGTAACAAGCCTTTTGAATTCGTATACTGGAAATTCAAGCAAAAAAGAAAAAAAAATATTCCCGTGATCATAAATTTCCCAAAAACTCTGAATGTTAACAATGATAAACAAACAGTGACACCATCATCCCATAAAAAATGCACTTCAATTGAAATAAGAAAAGCAAAAAAAGCAAAAAAAAGAAGAAGAAGAGAGAGAACAGCAAGAATAAGCCACTAGAGAATAATGTAAAGCAGCCCATAAACAAGAAACAGATAGGCATTCATTAAGAGCCAATACCGAAAAGTAATCAAAACCCAACAACTATAACACATAGAATAAAACCAGTAAATAACCAAACCTTTTAAGGCCTTCCAAGAATGGTAGGCAAATATACCAACGTGCAAAAACAAGAACAAAAACATAAAAGAACCAATTAGTTAAGAGAACAACAACAACAACAAAAGAAAGACTAAAAAATTCACATATCTGGACCAAAAAGAAAAACCCTAAACCCTCTGCGAAAATGCCATGAAAAGCTTCTAAAAGACCAAGAAAATAAAAACTTTTACAAGGGTGTTTTTACAAAGCAAGCTAGAAGCTAGGGATTGTGAAAGAGAAGGGAGGCGAGCGAGTTTATTTACCTTCTGGGGCTCTGTTTGTTATTTGTTTTTTTCTCCCTTTTCTGAGGGGAAAAATAAAAAAAAAATGCCCCCAAGAAATCTAGCGAGTGTATAATAGAAAATCGTTTTACTTCTTTCTTAGCTTTTTGTCTCAGAGAGACGAAGATGTCGGGGTAAAGTTGTGGGGGCCAGCCTTTGGGTATGATTGTTAATAATATAATGACATGCATGTGAGATAAAGGCCATGACAGCACAATGAGAGAGTGAGTCTGGCCCAGACTGTCTGGGTGATCAAAACTGGGCCACGTGGTGATTGATCAATTTGACTGTTATGAAGGAAAGTTACCTGAGGTAAAATGAGTGATATCAAATTTTTAGAAGGTGAGTACATAATCTTTGTATGGAGAGGCAGTTCGCAATTTGTCATGGGCCGAGATAATTTGTTTGTAGAGTGAAAAAACAATGTTTAAATATTATAAGTGTAATTTAAAAAATAAAAAAATTAATGATTCGATATCATAAAAATATAACTCAAAAAAATTATGATTTTTCAAGAATCAAAATCATAAAAGATGAAATAAAAAAATAAAAAAAATACCAGTACAACTAGGTGAAGAAATTGAAAAACAATCAAAATTATGAAACCAATGATAAAAATAAAAACAAATTAAAATTTAATAAAAAAACATAATAACAATTAAAAATCAAAATATTAAGGGCTAAAACCTCAAATATCATCAAATATTGAATTGAAAGGAAAATTTGAAAATTTCTAAGACCACAACTTCACAAAAGAATCCAAAAAAAAAAAGAAAAATAAAAGAGAGTGAAGACTTAATTTGAGAAAAAAAAAGCAAATTAAAAAAGAAAAATTAAAATACATTATTTTAAATCTATGCTTGACTTGACGGGTTGACTTGTGACCTAGGAGACCCAGGGTTTAGGCCGACCCGGTTTTCAAAAGAAATTGGAACAAAGCACAAATTTTTTTTGATACTTATATTTAATGCAAAAGCGAAAATCCTTGTAAAAAAACTAAATTGGACAAAGCCCGACAAAAAAAAAAGCTCTAGGTAACATGTGTTTTTTTTTTCAAAATAAATGGAAAATCCTATAGGAAGTGAAAAAAAAAAACTAAAAAAACATTTAATGATGAAACCAAAAAACAAATGAGCTAAAAACGAGGGGAAAACCAGGCAAATTAAGGTGAATTTTCTAAACCTAGGTCAATCCCTCAAAGCCACAAACCATTAAGTTCCATACCGAAGCTCAACTAAGAAGCTCAATATAAAACAAATTTAATGTTGAAGGGTGAAATAAATTAATCTAATTAAAAAATATATTTTTAAAAGCACAAGATCTAAGAAAGAGCACAAAAAACTGAGGCAATATCAAGTCAATTTAATGTTAAAGGATGAAATAAATTAATTTAATTTAATTTAAACAATTTCCTTTTAAAAGAGATATATCTAGCAAAGATTAAAAAAAAAAACCTTAAGCAACCCGTGTTACTCTTAAAAAGTCAGAAAAGTCCCATCAAAAGTGGAAAAACAATATCGAATGATGAAGCAAAAAAAAAGATATTAAAAAAAAATCAAGCAAACTTGGACGAACCTCCTAACCCCGAATTAATATCTCAAACTTGCAACTCATTAAGCTCTAGACCCGTGCTCAATCAAGAAGGTCAATACCCAATAAATTTAATATTGAAGG